>Ga0256405_10001574_pt1 | contig 61013 bp, 51 predicted proteins | sample RumenRJG_02DNA_FD_189096 | JGI IMG/M metagenome (GOLD analysis project Ga0256405, IMG submission 189096) | Bovine rumen microbial communities from Lethbridge, Alberta, Canada - RJG_02 | ecosystem: Host-associated > Mammals > Digestive system > Stomach > Rumen | place: Canada: Alberta... | reverse complement strand
TGTAGATTACTACAACAATGAAAGGCCTGCATATGCTCTAAAATACAAAAGCCCAATCCAGTTTAAAACTGAAATGGGCTTTGCATAGTTTTTTAGTGTGTCTACTTTTTGTTGACTAGTTCAGCGCTTTGCTGACCTTTTTTATTCTAGTTGTCCGATCTGCTGTATCCGTTCTTCATTCCGTTTCCTGCAACCGTAAGTACGGCATTCAGGCACTTATCGGTCTCTTCCTTTGCCATCTGCGATATTTTGTCGTTGGCCTCTTCAAAGAGATCGTATTTTCCGGAAGCCATCATTTTTTTGTCGTATTCCAGGATCAGACCGCGTCCGCGCGAAGCGACTGCATTCTTATACCTGTCCACGTTCATGATGGCATTTCCGTAATGCGGGTCGGCCAGCGCTCCGATAAGCCTGCTCGCCCAGTACAGATTTTCCGTACTTACGTCAAGGGTCACGTCTGAAAAATATCCGGGTATCCTGCTGACGTTTGTATAGATGGGAACAAAGGCACCGTATGTGCTGGATGAGAAGCATACCCACTCTACCGCTCTGAGCTCTTCAGGCATGTATCCTCTGATCTGACAGATGGATGTGACTCCCGTCCTGTTGATTCCTATAGGTCTGTATATGCCGGGCTTCTCCGCATATTTTGCGAAGGGATCATAGGGAGTGTTCTCATAGTGAGATGAAAGCAGCACTGCCACGTCTTCAGCCGCCAGCTTCTTTTCCGGCACGAATGACCAGGGAATATTGTCGCTTGCGGGAGTGAAGTCCGCTCCATCCCCGTCCCACTTATATCTCGTAGGGCAAAGCGTCCTTCCCATATACCACGCTCTGGGCGTGTTGTACACATGATCGTGGGATGACTTTGAGCCGAAGGCATCCCTGGGATCGAACCCATCGCCCTGACCGAGGTCCAGATAATTGTCCTTTACGAATTCTCTGAGATCCTCTGAACAGAGGTTTTCCTTCTTGTCTCCGAAGGCGTCATCGAAGTCAAACCTGTCCATTCCGAACTGATTGGGCATGATAACGACTTCTTCGTCTCTGACCCTTCTTGCTATCCAGTGGTGGCCGCCTATGGTCTCGATCCACCAGCACTCGTCCTTGTCATTGAAGCAGATGCCGTTGGATTCATAGGTGCCGTATTTTTCCAGAAGTTCTCCGAGGCGAAGGACTCCCTCCCTTGCGGATTTAATATACGGAAGCACCAGTACCACGATATCCTCTTCCCCTATGCCTCCCGGAATCTCTTCATCTTCTGGATTTTTCGCCTCTACATACTGTACCAGGGGATCCGCAGCGAGAACTCTAGGATTGGTCGTTATGGTCTCAGTAGCGGTCATGCCTACGTTTGCCTCGTTGATACCGGTAGCTGCCCATATCCCTTCCTTGAGGTCAACGCTGGGGCAGGCCGTATATCTCATGGGGTTTTCCGGAAGTTCTATCTCGAGATGCCCGATAACGCTCTTATATACCTTAGGCTGGCCTTCAGGATTAACTACCACCATCTTTTTAACGTCGAAGTGACCGTCATCGGTCCTCGCCACCATGGTCGAGCCGTCGCTTGTTGCCTTTTTACCCAGTAAAACTGTTGTGCAGGACATATATGTTCCTCCTTTTTTATTCCAAAAAATCTTACGGGCTCCATATTCAGAAGCCCGGCAGTTTTATTTATAGCTTATCAGTTCTTCAACTTCTTTTCTTTTAGGTGCGATATTTTCTTCTCCCTTATATCCCATGGGGATCACGGCGCCTACGCTCATATTCTCGGGGAGTCCCAGCAGTTCAGCCAGCTTGGCATCGTCGAAGTAGCCCTGAATAACTGTTCCTATCCCTCTTTCATGAGCCAGGAGGCAGAATGTCTGAGCTGCCAGTCCGCAGTCGAATGCTTCCCAGAACTCTCCCTTGGGAGTTGAGAAGGATCCGTCCTTGTCGAATCCCGACCTGTTCCTCTTATATGCCAGTATCATCACCTGCGGTGCATTGGTGAGAGCTGCCGCATTATATTTGAATCCGTAGCTGTAATCACCTGTTGCCAGTTTGTCCTTAAGTTCATGGTTCTCCACAAGTACGTAACGGACTATCTGGCTGTTCTTCCATGACGGGCTGTATCTTGCAGCCTCTATGATCTCTTCGATCACTTCATGAGGTACTGGCCTTTCCTCATATCTTCTTATGCTTCTTCTTTCTTTTACTGCCGTTGTAAGTTCCATAAAAATATATTGTCCTTTCTCTATTAAAACAGGCTCTCCGAAGAGAGCCTTGATTCCGGTTAAAACTTCGGCGTCATTTATTTCAGGAATGTTCCCAGGATCGATCTCGCAAGCTGCGCTCCGACGTTTCCGCCGATCGTCTTGCCGGCCTTTCCGCCTGCAGAGCCCAGAGATCTTCCTATCTGGCGTCCGATGGAGCCTACAGTGGTGGAGGCCACCTGCTTGATGGCTTTTCTTCTCGCCGCCTCTTCCTTTTCCTGCTCCTTCTGGATCCTGAGGAGTTCCTTCTCCTGTTCCTTCTGAAGTCTTGCTGCCTCTTTCTCAGCTTCTTTCTGTGCTTTAGCAGCTTCTATTTCAGCGATCTTAGCCTGGGTCGCATTTATCTTCTCCTGTTCCTTCTGAGCTGCGAGTTCTTCCTCTTCCAGTATCCTCTTCTCGTTCAGTCTCTGGAGGAATTCGTATGCGGAATCCCTGTCGATCATGTTCTGATATCTCAGGTAAGCGTTGTTCATGAGGATGCACTGTTTCTTCTCTTCATCCGTGATATCGACGCCCATGCTTACGGGAGCAAGTATTTTAGTCTTTTCGACCACGGTGGGTATTCCGTCGGGTCCTAAAGTGGATACCAGCGCTTCTCCTACTCCGAGGTTCAGGATCGTCTCATAGGTGTTGAATTCAGGATTTGCCCTGAATGTATCCGCCACAGTCTTCACTACCTTTTCATCGGCAGGCGTGTATGCCCTTAACCCATGCTGGATCTTATTTCCCAGCTGAGCCAGGATGGAATCCGGGATGTCCTTGGGAGACTGTGTGATGAAATAAACGCCTACGCCCTTGGAACGGATAAGCTTGATGACCTGCTCGATCTTCTCCATGAGAGCCTTGTTTATATCCTTGAAAAGGAGATGTGCTTCGTCGAAGAAGAATACCATTCTCGGCTTGTCAGGATCTCCGATCTCCGGAAGGGTCTCGAAGAGTTCCGAGAGCATCCAGAGAAGGAAGGTGGAATAAAGGGTCGAGTCGTGGATGAGCTGGCTTGCATCGAGGATGTTCACCATGCCCTTTCCTTCAGCGCCTGTCACAAAGAAATCCGCTATGTTAAGGGCGGGTTCCGCAAAGAAATTCTCCGCGCCCTTCGTCTCCATGGCAACGATATTCCTTATGATGGTGGTTGCCGTCTGCTGGGTGACGTTTCCGTAAGTCGCAGCGAATTCTTTATTGTTCTCGGCAACGTACTGGATCATGGACTTGAGGTCCTTCGTATCGATAAGGAGAAGACCCTGATCGTCCGCGATCTTGAATACTACTGAAAGTACATCAGCCTGGGTATCATTAAGGTCCATGAGTTTGGACAGAAGTATGGGCCCCATCTCAGATATAGTGGTTCTGGCAGGTATGCCGCCGTTTCCGTAGATATCCCAGAAAGTAACGGGGAAGTTCTTAGCCATCCCCTTCAGGTCTCCCTTGACGTCAGAGAAGAACACGGGGACTCCCGCTTCGCTGAATGATTCAGCAAGGGTCTTAAGGGTCGTGGTCTTACCTGTACCGGTGGCTCCTGTTACCAGGCCGTGGCGGTTGGCCATTCTCGGTTCTATTACTATTTCCTTTTCACCGGCCATGCCGATAACGAATTTGCCGTCTTTATACATGGGGCTCTCCTTTCATATATTGGTCTTGCTTTTATCAGTTATTTCCATGACGACTTGAGTCCTACGATCTCGTTGAATACGAGGTTGTCCCTCGAATAGAGCTTCGGCTCTGCATTGAAGTAGCCATGTCTGAAGAACTGGAAGCGGTCTCCGGGCTCACAGTCCTTAAGGGAAGGTTCTGAGATGCAGGTGCTCTCGTGAAGCGAATCCGTATTTCCGATCATCCTTCCGGGGTTCTCGGGATCTTCGATCATGAGATAGTCGAACTGGCGGATGGTGATGGGAACGCAGTTGTTGGCGTCCACGAAGTGGATGGTGCCCTTGACCTTGCGTCCTTCGAAGTTCATTCCAGACTTGGTCTCGGGATCGTATGTTGCATAGATCTCCTTAACGGTTCCATCCTCATTCTTCGCGTATCCCGTGCAGCGGATGAAGTATGCGCCCTTGAGCCTTACTTCGTTTCCTTCTCTTCCGTCTTCCTGAGGAGGGAAAAGTCTGAAGTACTTCTTGGGAGGCACTTCCTCGAAGTCCGCTCTGTCCACCCAGATCTCTCTTGAGAATGTGACCTTTCTGGTACCCATCTCGGGAACTGCGGGATTGTTCTCGATCTCGCATTCCTCTGACTGTCCTTCGGGATAGTTGGTTATGATAACCTTGACGGGATCGAAGATGACGTTTCTGGAAGGAACTCTTTCCTTCAGATCGTCTCTTACGCAGTGTTCGAGCTGAGCTATGTCTACTGTTGAATTAGCCTTTGATACGCCGATCTCTTCGCAGAAATTCCTGATGGCTTCAGGAGTGTATCCTCTTCTTCTGATACCTGCGATGGTCGGCATCCTGGGATCGTCCCAGCCGTCAACGATGCCGTCTTCCACGAGTTTCTTGAGGAATCTCTTGGACATTACGGTGTTTGTTATGTTAAGTCTCGCAAATTCTATCTGCTGAGGAGGGTTGGGCCAGAAGCCTACTTCCCTTACTACCCAGTCATAGAGAGGTCTGTGGTCCTCGAACTCCAGGGTGCAGATGGAATGAGTGATTCCTTCTATTGCGTCCTCGATGGGATGAGCGAAGTCGTACATCGGATAGATGCACCACTTGTCTCCGGTGTTGTGATGGGTCGCATGAGCGATCCTGTAAATGATGGGGTCTCTCATGTTGATGTTGGGAGACGCCATGTCTATCTTGGCACGGAGTACCTTTTCTCCGTCCGCATACTTTCCTTCCTTCATCTCCTCGAAGAGCTTAAGGTTCTCCTCGACGGACCTGTTCCTGTAGGGAGATTCCTTACCGGGTTCCTTAAGAGTTCCCCTGTACTCCTTGATCTCCTCGGGAGTGAGTTCGCAGACGTAGGCCTTGCCTTTTTTGATCAGTTCCACTGCAGCGGCGTACATCGTATCGAAGTAGTCTGAAGCCCAGAGTCTCTTGTTCCATTCGAATCCCAGCCATCTTACGTCTTCTTCGATGGAATCGATGTATTCCGTATCTTCCTTGACGGGATTGGTATCGTCATATCTCAGATTGCAGAGTCCGCCGTACTTCATCGCCGTGCTGAAGTTAAGGCAGATGGACTTGGCGTGTCCGATATGAAGGTACCCGTTAGGTTCAGGCGGGAACCTGGTGATGATGGGGTTATCCCCGTATTTTTTGGTCTCCAGATCGTTTTCGATGATCTGATGGATAAAGTTTAAAGATTCAGCCACTTTATCAGTTCTCCTTTGCTTTCTTAAGTTTGATTATATGTCCCTGCTCGTCAAAGAGCTTCATACCTTTTTGTTTGCAGATCTTATCCTGACAATTCTCACACTGGAGTATGCTGTTGGATCCTTCCCAGAATCTCTCGGGGTACCTGAGAAGCGTTATCTCCCATCTTATGAGGAGCACCACTGAAGTAAAGAACAGACTCCATGTAAAGAAATTCCTTATGAAAAGACAGGGCGTAAAGATCATGAAATATCCCCAGTTGAATATCCTGCAGTTCACGCAGCAGCGGTTCTTGATAAGGAATCTCTGGAAGGGACACCAGATAACAACGCAGATGAGGTCGCACACGAAGTACGCCCCAGTGAGAAGTATCAGCTCAGGTATCCCGATGATACCGAACACATAGAGCGCTCCAAAGATCCCGTTGAATCCAAGCCAGACGAGAAGAGTCCAGACAGCTCCCAGGTTGTTCTTCTGAACGTACTGATACATCTCCAGCTTGTCATAGTCTTCCACGGGATGGAAGTGCTTGGCAAAGTTCTTTCTGGAACCCATGGTGATATATTTGGATTCAGGTATCATCTGAGATATCATGTGGAGCATGAACAGGGCCCAGACCACCCAGACCCACCAGATGCTGGCCTGATTGAAGATCACCTCTCTCATCTCTTCAACAGAGAATCCCATGGCCTGCCATTTCAGCTCATCGCTCTTGGTGATGATGAGGTCAAAATATTCATGTCTGAAGAAGTATGCCCAAAGAAGAAACAGAAAAACACAGATCCTGAAGATCAGCTGTCCCACGTAGTTCTTGAACATATCTATTTTAGGTATTTCTTTCTTCATGTCCTTCCTCGATATCCTCATGTCAGCGCATAGATGTCTATGTTATAGTTTACCACGAAAAAAGGATGTGCGCAATAAAAAGAGACGGCTCAAAACCGTCTCTTATGTGGTGCGCCGTGCGAGGCTCGAACTCACGACAACCTGGTTGTGACCCAGGTGCTCTCCCAGCTGAGCTAACAGCGCACACCAGGAACAAAAAATATAATATCACAATCGTCCTGATTATTCAAGTGAGTGTTTCAACTATTTCTCCATGAACTCCGGGATCGCTTCAGCAGCTCTCAGTCCCTGCGCATAAAGGTCTTCCAGTGCTCCGTGATCCTGAGAAAGGGTCTTCAGCCCTCCTATGTCCTCCGGGGCAACTATCAGGGCCTTGCCCTGCTTTTCAAGTTCGAAGAGTTCCTCCACACTTTCATTGTACACCCTGGATCTGTTTATCCATGCTTCTGCAGCCCTGGGGTACTCCCAGGCGATACTGGCAGAGAGAGCTCTGTCTTTACCGGAATTTCTGACAGTATCTCTAGGCTTGGTCAGGATCACAACTACCTTGTCACAGCCTGCCCTGAACACCCTCTTATACGGCACGGGATCAGCCAGCCCGCCGTCATAACATGGTATTTTTCCTATGAAATACGGTCTGTCAAGTGCAGGTACGCAGCAGGATGCTTTAAAGAAATCGTATCTGTTTCTCTCCATCTCATTTTTATTGAAATAAATAGCTCTGCCTGTCACTGCGTTGGTTGCCACGATTTCAAAACCGCAAGGATTCGCCATCATGGCATCGTAATCCAAAGGATACTCCCCGTCTTCATTGGAGAGATCCCCGTATATATAGTCAAAGCCCAGATAATCCCCAGTCTTAAGGAGGTTATCAAAGCTCATATATTCTTTTCTGAAAGCGTATTCGTTGTAGAACACGAGATTCCTGCCCCTTTGACCCGCCAGGTACGAAGCTCCGTTTGCCGAGCCGGCAGACACTCCCACGAAGTGATCGAAATGTATGCCGTTATCCATGCAGTAGTCCAGCACTCCTGCTCCGAATATTCCTCTTGTACCACCGCCTACGTCGACGGCTCCTACTTTAACATGTGTCATATTCCACCTCTTATTTTTGCACAAGAGGTATTATATCACAAAAAACCATTTTCGGCTTAACTTTTTCGGCCTGATAGTGTATAATGCTTTGGGTAATTTTTTTAAAAGGAACAAAGTAATGAGAAAAGAAATCGAAGAATTATATCAGTCAAAACTCATGACTGCTGAAGAAGCAGTTAAAATAGTAAAGTCCGGAGACCGCGTATACGGCGGCACCGCATCCAGCGGAGCCTACGCTCTTCTGGAAGCTCTCTGGAACAGACGCCACGAGCTTGAAGGCGTGACCCTCCTGGGTTCCAACAACTATCAGTACACCCCCGCCTATGATGAGTCAATCGACAATCCTTTCCTCTTCAACACCTACTTCATGGGTATCAACGAGAGAAAGAGACTCAAGGCAGGAAGCCCCGTAACGTACAATTCGGTACACCTTTCGAAGGTAGACCTCTGGGTCCGCGACATAGCCAAGCCGGACGTATGCTTCTTTGAAGTGAGCAAGCCCGATGAGGACGGCTACATGAACTACGGCCCCTCCGGGACCGCGCTCCACAAGTACCTTCAGGAAGAGACAAAGTATACCATCGTTCAGGTAAACTCCAACACCCCCTACGTCCTTGGGGAAGGAAACAAGATCCACGTATCCGAAGTCGATGCCATAGTGGAGGCTGACTGGAAGTACGACGACTATACGGCAGGCGAGCCCGATGAGATCTCAACTCAGATCGCAAGTCACGTTCTTAAGGAGATCCATGACGCAGATACTATCCAGCTTGGTCTCGGAAACATTTCCATCGCCATCGGATACGGACTTAAGGAGTTCAACGATCTGGGAGTATATACAGAGCTTCTCGCTCAGCCCATGTACGAGCTGATGAAGAGCGGAAACGTGACCAATAAGTACAAAGGATTCCTGGACGGCAAGACCGTCTTCAGCTTCTCCTTCGGAAGCCCCGATCTCTATAAGGATCTGGACCACAATCCCGCATACTACGTCGCACCCTTCCCCTTCGTGAACGATCCCAGAAACATCGCGAAGAACCGCAACATGATCTCCATAAACTCCACCATGTCCTTCAACCTCTTCGGAGAAGCTGCAGCCGACTGCATCGGCTGGAAACAGCAGTCCGGAACAGGCGGACAGGGAGATTTCGTAAGAGGCGCACAGTGGTCAGAAGGCGGCAAGTCCATTATTGCCACCTCTTCAAGTTTCATCAAAAACGGCAAGCGTATTTCCAAAATCGTTCCCTACTTCGCACCTGGAACTGCAGTGACAACACCGAGATCCGATATTCACTACGTGGCTACCGAATACGGCTGTATCGACGTAAGAGCCCTTACAATGCAGGACAGAGCAAGAGCCATGATATCCCTGGCACACCCGGACTTCAGGGAAGAACTCACATCCCAGGCAAAGGCTGCGGGACTTATCTAAAGCATAATAAAACTCCCTTTTCCGAAAGGGAGTTTTTTTAATTGCTATCTTATCTGTCCGTCGCCTCTTATCACGTACTTGTAGGTGTTGAGTTCCTCAAGTCCCATGGGGCCTCTGGCGTGCATCTTCTGGGTGGAGATGCCCATCTCACATCCGAGCCCGAACTCACCGCCGTCCGTGAATCTGGTGGACACATTTACGTATACAGCCGCTGAATCCACCCCGGTCGTGAACTTATCGGCATTTTCCTCATTCTCAGTTATTATGGCTTCGCTGTGTCCTGTGGAGTGCGCGGCGATGTGGCGGATCGCCTCATCAGCGTCTTTTACTACGGCTACAGCCAGGATGTAATCCAGAAATTCCGTGTCGAAGTCCATCGGTCCTGCCGGCGTTCCCGGTATGATGGCCGCTGCCTTCTCATCCAGCCTGAGTTCCACCGGCTGAAGCCCTTTTTCCGCTCTGTCATCTACAAGGCGTTCCTTCAGTTTTGGCAGAAATATTTTTGCGATCTCCTCGTGGACCAGAAGCACCTCTTCAGCGTTGCAGACCGAGGGCCTGCTTGTCTTTGCGTTCTCTATGATGTTAAGGGCCTTTTCCTGATCGGCAGTTTCATCAACAAAGATATGGCAGATGCCGGTCCCCGTCTGAATGCATGGAACTACAGCGTTCTCCACGCAGCGCCTGATGAGTCCCGCACCGCCTCTCGGGATCAGGAGATCCACGAGTCCGACGGCCTTCATTATCTCATCGGCCGATCTGTGGTCCGTATCCTCAATAAATCCGACCAGCTCAGCCGGAAGTCCTGCGTCTTCAAGTCCAAGGTGAATGGCGTCCACTATCGCCTTATTCGATCTGTAAGCTTCCCTTCCGCCTCTCAGGACCACCGCATTCCCAGACTTAAGTGCCAGCACTGCAGCGTCTGACGTTACGTTTGGTCTGCTCTCATATATGATGGCGACTACTCCTAAAGGTACGGATGTCTTTTCGATAACTATCCCGTTAGGCCTCTCTATCCTGTTAAGGACTCTTCCTTCAGGATCCTTAAGAGCGGCCACGTCAAGCACGCCCTTTGCCATGTCTTCGATCCTTTTTTCTGTCAGGGTCAGACGGTCGATCATAACGTCACCCAGGTGCTCCTTGGCTGCCTGAACGTCCTCTGAGTTAGCCTTCAATATATCGTCTTTTTCCGATACAAGCCTGGCAGCTATGGCTTTCAGTGCTTCGTTCTTTTTCCCTTTTGAAACGGTGAGAGCAGGAAGCGCCGCTCTGGTCTCTTCAAGTATTTCACGTGTGTTCTTCATGTGGCTGCCTCCCTATTTCTTAGCGATGAATCTGGTGCCCACTGTTTTCCCGTCTACAGCGTCGTAGATGATCTCAGGCGATGAACCGTTCACGATTATCATGTCCACTCCGGCATCCATTGTGATCTTCGCAGCGGAGAGCTTGGTCGCCATACCTCCGGTTCCCAGGCTCGAACCCTGGCCTCCCGCGCCCTGAAGCATCTCTTCCGTTATCTCTGTGACCTCGCTTATCAGTTCAGCCTTGGGATCGCGCCTCGGATCGGCAGTATACAATCCGTCGATGTCCGTCAGGACTATGAAAAGATCGGACCTGACGCTTGCCGCCACCAAGGCTCCCAGCGTATCGTTGTCGCCTACGGCGATCTCGCTTGTGGCTATGGTATCGTTCTCGTTAATGATGGGGAGCGCTCCCAGTTCCAGCAGTCTGTTCAGGGTGTTCGTGAAGTTCTCATGTCTCACGCTGTCCGCCAGATCTTCTCCTGTTATCAGGATCTGACCCACCGTATGGTTGTACTCCTGGAAGAGGTTGTCATACACGTACATCAGCTCGCACTGTCCTACCGCGGCAGCAGCCTGCTTCGTAGGCATGTCCTGAGGTTTCTCCGCCATGTTGAGTTTGCCGACGCCCATACCTATGGCGCCGGATGACACCAGCACTATGTCGTGTCCCGCGTTCTTTACGTCGCTTAAAACTTTACAGAGTTCCTCGACTCTTCTGATGTTCAGTCTTCCCGTTTTATGCGTAAGGGTAGATGTCCCCACTTTCACAGTTATCTTCATGTCTTCTCCTGTTCAAGCATATACTTTTGATAGCCTGCTCTCATATATCGGTTTTTAAGTATAGATTGAATTTTATAAATATATACATTCGATTATTGTTATTATATTTCATCGTGCGTGATTACGCAAATATTTTTAAAACAAAAAACCCCTGAAACGCAGATGTTTCAAGGGTTTGGTGGTGGCCCATACAAGACTTGAACTTGTGACCTTCTGGTTGTCACCCAGACGCTCTCCCAGCTGAGCTAATGGACCGTGTGGGCACGGCGGCCGAAGCCGCTGGCCGTGTAATTCGGTTACGAATTATTATCTCTCAACGATGAGGGAAGTTCCCATTCCGCCGCCGATGCAAAGAGTTGCAAGACCTCTCTTGCTGTCTCTCTTCATCATTTCGTAGATCAGGGTAACGAGGATACGGCATCCGGATGCTCCGATAGGATGTCCGAGAGCGATAGCTCCGCCGTTTACGTTTGTCTTTTCAGGATCAAGTCCTAATTCTTTTCTTACTGCAAGTGACTGAGCAGCAAATGCTTCGTTAGCTTCAACGAGGTCGATGTCTTCGATCTTGAGACCGGCCTTGTCAAGAGCCTTTCTTGTAGCGGGAACAGGTCCAACTCCCATGATGGAAGGATCAACTCCGCCGGAAGCGTAGGAAACGATCTTGCAAAGAGGCTTGATTCCAAGTTCTTCTGCCTTCTCTGCGGACATAACTACTACAGCAGCACCGGAATCGTTGATACCGGAAGCGTTAGCAGCTGTTACAACACCGCCGTCCTTCTTGAATGCGGGTTTAAGCTTAGCAACCTTCTCCATGGAAGATCCTCTTGTAAGGTGCTCGTCTCTTGAGAATACGATAGGATCGCCCTTTCTCTGAGGAATGGTTACCGGAACGATCTCGTCGTCGAATCTGCCGGAATCTACAGCCTTCTCAGCTCTCTGCTGGGAAATAACTGAGAATTCGTCAAGCTGTTCTCTGGTGAGTCCCCACTGCTCAGCAACGTTCTCAGCAGTGATACCCATGTGATATCCGTTGAATGCATCCCAAAGTCCATCGTTAACCATCATGTCAACCATCTTGGTGTCGAACATTCTGGCTCCCCATCTTGCTGCGGGCATTGCATATGCTGTAGCTGACATGTTCTCAGCTCCGCCTGCAACGATGATATCAGCGTCGCCGGCTTTGATGATCTGAGCAGCAAGCTCAACAGCTCTTAAACCGGATCCGCAAACCTTGTTGATGGTGAATGTAGGAACTTCTACAGGAAGTCCTGCGTCTAAGGACATCTGTCTGGAAACGTTCTGTCCAAGTCCGCCCTGAAGAACGCAGCCCATGATAACTTCATCTACTGCAGCGGGATCAACGCCTGCTCTGTTCAGTGCTTCCTTGATAACGATAGCTCCGAGCTTTCTTGCGGGAACGTCCTTTAAGCTTCCGCCGAACTTGCCGATGGGAGTTCTTACTGCACTTGCGATTACAACTTCTCTCATTTGATTATTTCCTCCTAGGTGTAAAATAAGTGTGTATGTAGTAAATGTATTATTAACTGTTTAATGCGGATCTTCGGCAGACCCGGTCAACAATACGAAAATAATGTTTTTTAATCCATACATATCGTGAGTATATCAAAAATTCACCCTAAAGTAAAGGGGGAAAATGCTTTTTCACAAAGTATACACATACTTTATTTGCTTCATTCGTCCATATCCATGACCTTACCGATGGAGTCATGGATCACCAGGTCAGCGTGTGAATCATAAGGCGTCTCCTGCTTATTGATGAGCACCAGGTGACTTCCCCTGAAGTATCTTACAAAGCCCGCTGCAGGATATACCACGAGAGACGTTCCACCGATGATCAAAACGTCGGCCTTTGAAATGGCTGTGACCGCCTTGTCTATGGTATCCTCATCCAGCATCTCCTCATAGAGGACAACGTCGGGTTTTATGATACCTCCGCAGACAGGACAGATGGGCACTCCTCCCTTGCAGTGATACTCATCCATGATGTAATCAAGGTCGTAGTACTGATGGCATTTCATACAGAAATTCCTCAGAGTCGATCCGTGGAGCTCATATACTTTTTTATTCCCCGCCTTCTGATGGAGTCCGTCGATGTTCTGGGTAACGATCGCTTTCAATTTGCCCTGGGCTTCCAGCTTGGCCAGAGCCCTGTGAGCCTTGTTGGGCTTAGCGTCGGTGTAGATGAGATTCTTTTTGTAGTAGTCGAAGAAGGTCTCAGTATGGTTCACAAAAAAGCTGTGGCTAAGCATCTCCTCCGGGCTCCTGCCGTATTCGGTCTGAGCTTTATACAGTCCTTTTTCAGACCTGAAATCGGGTATGTTCGATTCGGTGGATACGCCTGCTCCTCCGAAAAACACAACGTTATCGCTTTCGTCAATTATTTTCTTAAGTCTTTCGTCCATCTTCCTTCTCCTTTCAGATCAGTTCATATTTTACAAGGAATTTAGCTCCGTTTACGATCCTCGGTATGAGTTTGACTGCAGTCCTTGTCGCGAACATGCTCCTGGAACCGTTCTTTTTAATATCCTCTGCCGCCGCATAGCAAAGCAGCTTCTCCGCCTTGGTATCCCTGATGTCGTCCCTGAGTTTCTCATCCTCAGCAAAAGATATTATCTCCCTGATGCTTTTCAGGCCGGCAAGCTTTGTCAGTTTGTCAGCGCTCTCTTCATCGCTTTCTATCATTTCCTTCAGGCGTTCCATGAATACGGGCTCGGTGTATATGAGCATGCTGTCCATCCTGAATATCCAGCCCAGGTCATCCGCCAGTTTCATCGTGGGCTTGTCGAAGGCTCCCTTCGCAAAGGAAAGGTACTTTCCGTCGAGCACTCCATAAGCTTTAAGGCAGTCCAGATATCCGAGTTTCATGATCCTCAGAGTGTTCTCCTTATCGAAGATGAACTGGAATCCGAGGTTCTCATCGGATTTTATATATACCAGGTTTTCTGCTTTCTCAAGAGGCTCTTTCTTGACTATGCCGTATCCGCTGAGATCAACCGCGATCACATCGGTAGCACCGTCCTCTATCGCCATATCCGCCGGAAGAACGTCAGCGTAGCCTCCGTCTATGAAATCCTTTCCATCGATCTTGTATGAATGGAGTGCAGGAAAAGCAGATGCGGACGCCATTACGTAATCCACCAGTTTGCCTTCCGGGATGTCCTTCAGCCTCATATAGTGGGCTTCCATCTCGGGAACGGACACCGCGGTTATGCCGAAATCGATTCCCGATTTCCTTACCTTATCCTCATCCACGTACCTGGTAAGCAGCCCTTGAAGCGGTCCAGTGCCCGCCCCCTGGTTCACCACTATCTCCTTGACGTAGTCAGTGGGTTTGCTGTCGGGAGCCATGTCGAAGACCATGTCAGTCTCCAGCTCCTTCCAGAGTTCTGCCGTGAGGTCCAGATCCCCCTGAGCTACCATGGCGGCATTGATGGCGCCTACAGACGTCCCGTAGACCGCATCGATCCTTATGCCTAAAGCTTTCAGAGCCTGCCAGACTCCGATCTCATAGGCTCCGCGGGATCCCCCTCCGCCAAGCACAAGGGCTGTTTTTTTCACCGTTGTTTTTTTATCCTTTTTCATCTCCAGACGCCCTCCAGTTCTTTTATCTTGGGTTCTATCATTTCTATGGGTAGCTGGCTGTAATAGAAGGAAAGTGCCGAGGTGGTCTGATCGGTAATAGCCGATATAGGTACCATTTCAAGGCCTATACTCCTTGCCAGCAGGATCAGCTCTGCGAGTTGCCGGTTTAGTCTAACTTTAATGGTAAGCGTAATCCCCGAGCGTGTATCGAGGGGTTCCACTTCCTTGCCGAAATACTTCCCAAAGGCTTCCAGCGTCAGATCCAGCTTCTTCGAGTTCATAGCTCTCAGTTTCCTGATACCGGTATAATAGTAACCCTTTTCCATGAACAGAGCAAGGGTCAGCTGCTCCGACTTGGAACAGGTCTGGGTGTAGCCGCCCTTGATCTCATCGAAGATCTCCGCCATTTCTTTCGGAAGTACCATGTAAGATATCTTGACGGCAGGGAAAAGCGTTGATGAGAAGGAACCCAGATAAACTGTGCAGTTCTTCTCATCAAGGCTCTTGAGAGCAGGCACCGGCCTTCCGAAGTAACGGAGTTCGCTGTCATAATCGTCTTCGATTATGATGGAGCCGTTTCTCTCAGCCCAGTCTATGAGTTCATACCTTCGTCCGATAGGCATGACCGCTCCTGTCGGGAACTGGTTAGAGGGGCTGACGTAGACCGCGGAGCTGATATTGGACGGAAGCCTCGACAGATCGATGCCATCGTAGTTCACCGGTATGTGGTTTATCTGAAGCCCGGAATCCCTGAGCACCGACTGCACCGGAAGATACCCGGGTTCCTCAAGGGATACCAGTTTGATATCCATCCTTAAGAGTATTCGGGCAAGATGAGAAGTGATCTGCTGAGTTCCTGCTCCTATCACTATCCTGTCCGGATTGGCCTTCACGCCTCTTGACTGATATATATACTTGGCGACTTCATTCCTGAGTGCCTTCTCCCCCTGAGGATCTGACTCGAACAAAAGCTGTTCCGAGTAGTAATTGAAGACTTCGTTCGTGCATTTCTTCCATTTGACGAAGTCAAAGGACGAGGGGTCGTGGATGAATTCATTCCGTTCCAGAGTCTCCTCACTGATCTCTTCCACGGTCTCGTTTCTTTCGCCGCGGGCAGACGTCTTGACCTCCGCCGCAAAAAATCCCGACTGGGGTTTCGCCGTTATATACCCTTCAACCAAGAGCTGGTTATATGCCTGCTCGATCGTGGTTAGACTCAGACCCAGATCTCCCGAAAGCGATCTGAGAGACGGCAGCTTCTCACCCGCCTTGATGGAACCGTTCAGTATATCGCTCTTGATGGTATCGTATACCTGTTCATATAAAAATTGTCTGTTACTGTTATCTGTTTCGAGAATTATCCTCTTCATTTTGATATTTTTGCAAATCTGTTATCTAAAAAATACTTAATTTTGCTTATTTTAATAATAACACTTCTGTGTTATCATTTCAATAGTTAAAGGAGGACACTTCAATGAGAAAAGCAGATAAAACCGACAACCTTGTTTTGACAGCCATGATGCTGTGTCTTGTATGCCTGGCGACCTATACATTCAAGATACCGAATCCCTTTACACAGGGTTATGTGCATCTGGGAGATACGTTCATATTCATAAGCGTCCTTACCCTCGGTAAGAAAAACGGCGCCATAGCAGCTTCCGTAGGCGCAGCTCTTGCGGACATCATCGGAGGATACGCCATCTTCGCAGTCGGTACTTTCATAGCCAAAGGTCTGATGGCTTTCGTGATGGGTGCTTTCATAGAAATGGGAGCTAAGAAGGCTGCAGGCTCCGGAAACGGCACGCTGATCCTGAGCCACTCCCCTTATGAGCTTCTCGGAATGGTTCTCGGAGGACTTACAGAAGTCGCTGTCTACGTTCCCGTAAACGCTTTGGTATACGGAAACCTGACCGTGGGTCTGCTTTCGATCCCCGGTAACATCGGCCAATTCGTGTGCTCCATGATCGTGGCAGTTATCCTGGTACATGCCCTCCTCAAGACGCCTGTAAAGAAATATCTGGTCTTTGCACACAGATGATATTAAGATAATAACGAAGCCGCCCATATAGGCGGCTGTTTTATTGGGTCTCTATCGCATGCGTTTTTTCCTTACTGAATACCGATGTCTTCGAAGTGAAGACACACATTGTATAAGACGTTGCTTTGTTCTACTTAAGATATTTTGCAATCAGTGTTTCTACAGTCTTCAAATCCAGTGGATGATTGCTCGATTCGAAAGTGAGTATGAGATTTATCCCAGGAATATAACCGTTTGCAATATACGCCTCGATCTTCTTCAGTGCCTCCTCAAGGTATTCTGGCTTATCAAGCATCCCAAAATGCTCCCATATATACTCCTTTCTTGTTCGAACGTTAAGCACCATAAAGTCAGGTCTGACCTGACCATAGCCCTTAAGATAAAGCGGCACCTCATAAAGAAGCGGTACAGTCTCTGAGTTCAGTTCTCCCACAATGAGTGCCTCAGATTTAGAGCGGACTTTGATTCCGTTTTTTGTAATATAACAGGGATCACCTTCCTTAAACCCCATTTTCCTGTATTCTCTGCTTAGCCAGCTTTTGATGTATTCTTCGTCCGTTGCATATACCGGAGTCACCAAGGCCTTTCTTTCACAGGACAACGTGTCATATACATCTTCATATGTACCTTTTTTTAAGATTCCATCGTAGAGTTTCAAACAGTACAATTCTTTTTTTATTCTTTTAATTACTTCTGATTCATATTCCTTCTGAGCAAGATCCCGAACATGATCAGTCACCTTTGAACCTATATACTTCCCGTTCCTGCTTCCCGTTGATTTTTTATTATAATACCTGATATATTTACCGGATCTTGATATTCGTAAGCTGCCTTCCGGAGTGTTGCCGAATCTATCAACTACAGATTCAAGCACCCTTTCCAATTCATCTTTTCTTTTCCCCAGTTCTTCGAGTAATCTCACTTCCCGTTCTCCTTTCAAAATTGTTTATGACTCATATCTAATGTCACATAAAATAAGCCATAAATCATAAAACAGATTTATGGCCTAAAGCAGACACTCCTATAGAATAAGCCACAAATCCAAAACTTCAGTCTATTATTTTATGGCTCAATGCTTACCCCCTTTCTAAAAAGCCATAAAGTACAAATACCTATTATGGCTCAAAATACATTCCCCTTAGTTTGAGCCACAAAGATAAATTAACGCCACATTTCTGCCACTACTCCCCAAACACAGTTTTGTTCTCCGCCCTCTCAGCGAAGTTTTTCTCCAGCATCCTCACGTGCGAAAGGAAGTCCGGGTCATCGAAATACTTTGCTCTTGTAGGACAGCCCCTTACGCAGGCCTGGCATTTGATGCAGATCCCGCTCACGTTTATGCAGTCACGGTCTATGGATCCCATGGGGCAGACCCTCACGCAGAACCCGCAGTAATAGCAGTCCTTCTCGCGGGTCAGAGGTTTGGCTTTCAGAAATGCCGCAGGCGTTCCGTCCTCTTTAAGCGGTCTGTAGTAAGGTCCGATCTCTCCGCTTAAGCTGACAAGTTTTCCTGTGTCCTCGGCATTGAGCAAAGTCTCCGCCGCCCTGTCCGCAAAGGACTCCAGTTCAGCTCTGTCCTCCCTGTCGGGTCTCTTTCTCGCCAGCGTCTCAGAAAATGCATGCCTGCATGCAAAGGCTCCGTAAGCAAATGGCACAGCCCTCGCTGAGCTCAGTATGTCAGCAAGTTCTTCCGGCGCAGTCCCCGCGCTCCTGTTCCCAAAGGATACCAGGGCGATGGCGGGAGAGCCGTCAAAGCGGAACATTCTTCTCAGATCCGGTTCTATTTTGTTCGGGACCCTCCCCGCATAGGTCGGGCAAGCCAGTATCACAAGTTCATCCGATCCGGATGAATACTTCCCCTTCCTGGCATCAGGAAGCGTTATATTGATTTCTTCCACGGGGACGCATAGCTTTTCTGCGATGCGTGATGCAAATTTTTGTGCAAGTTTTTTAGTCCCGCCGGTTGGGCTGAAATATATTACTTTTATGCCCGATATATTCATAGCTTGACTCCGCTATTTTCCTTCAAAATGTGCAGCTACTTCCTTAAGATGCTCCCTTATCGCAAGGTGCTGCGGGCAGCGGTCTTCACAGGCTCCGCACTCTATGCAGTCTGAAGCGACTCCGAGGCCTTCTGTGAGCACCAGGTTGTTATACAGTTCCTCATGAGCGCTCCAGGGTTTGAAATCCGCCTCCTGAAGGTCAGCGTTATAGAGACTGAAAAGTCTGGGTATCTGAACGTTCATGGGGCAGACAACCGTGCAGTAATTGCACGCCGTGCAGGGTACCGCAATGTTTTCGTTTATGAGATCCACTGCTTCCTTTACTACAGCCATCTCCCTTTCATCCAGAGGTCTGAAATCATCCATATAGCTCAAGTTATCCTTCAGCTGTTCCATGTTGGACATGCCGGAGAGTACCATATACACTTCGGGAAGTGAAGCCGCGAACCTGATGGCCCAGGATGCCACAGACATGTCGGGATCGGCTTCCTTGAAATGCTTTTCGACGGACTCGGGAACAGCGGCCAGCGTTCCTCCCTTGACGGGCTCCATGATAAGCACCTTCTTGCCGTATTTGACTGCGACTTCGTAGCATTCCCTTGCTCTCACTCCGAGGCTGTCCCAGTCAAGATAGTTTATCTGAAGCTGTACGAACTCGATCCTGGGATGTCTGATAAGTATCTCCTCCAGGAGTTCCGGTCCGTCGTGATGAGAAAGCCCGATATGCTTGACAAGTCCCTTATCAAGCAGTTCCTCCACGAATTCGAAGCAGTGATATTCCTCAAAGGTCCCTATGGAACCCGCATTGGTGTCGTGAATGAGATAATAATCGAAATAGTCCAGTCCTGTCCTCTCGATCTGAGTATTGAATACGTCCTGAGGCGTCCTTCCGGGTCCCAGTATATAGTCCGGCAGCTTATCCGTTACTGTATAGCTTTCTCTGGGATATTTATCCAGAAGGCATTTTTTGACCAGTCCTTCGCTTTCCCCATTATGATACATCCAGGCCGTGTCGAAGTAGTTGAACCCTCTGGCCATATACTCGTCAACCATCTGCTGTATCTTCTCTTCATCAAGGCTTTTAGGGTCATCGGCATTCGTGAGGGGAAGTCTCATCATTCCAAATCCAAGCTTTTTCTGTTCCATGTCGTTTCCTTTCAGTCTGTAATAAATGCAGTATCTTCGTTTGTATATATTATCCGGCCATCCTCCGTCACGAAGATAGCCTCCAGAGGCCCCATATTCGCCTCCTGAGCGAGTTTCTGTATGAGTTTGGCTCCTTCTTCCGAGCCGAGTGCCAGACAGGCTGTGGAGAGCCCGTCGCAGTCAGCCGAATGCCCTGCTCCTGCTATGACGGATACCTGAAGCACGTCCGTGTCCACGGGGTACCCCGTCTTCGGATCCAGTATGTGATGGTATTTGACGCCATCGACTTCTATGAACCTCTCATAGGTCCCGGAGGTCACAATTGTAACGTCACGCCCGGGATAGATACCAAGCAGTCCGCCGGTCTCGTCCCCGGGATCTCTTATCCCGAGGCTGAAGTCCGTCTGATCTTCTTCCGGAGCATCCAAGGCTCCGCTCTTTCCTCCTATCACCTCGATGTTTCCTCCGAGATTCACTATACCGCTGGTAACGCCCTTCTCCCTCAGGAACAAAGCGATCTTATCCGCTATAAATCCCTTGGCTATACCGCCCAGGTCAAGCATCATCTCAGGATCATCAAGTTTGACTGTGTGAGCATCCTCATCCACCGTGATACCCGTATAGTCTATATGTTCGGACGCCTCTTTCAGCGCTTCATCCGAAGGCACTTCGGTACCGCCCTCTTCAAGACTCTCATGGAAATCCCAGAGGTCCGAAGCCTTGCCGACCGTTATGTCGAATACGCCTCCCGATATGTTTCCGTACTCGATGCCTCTTAAGATCACGTCTGTGGTCACGTCGCTTACAGTGACCGCTTCACCGCCTGCCTTGTTTATCCTGTCTATGTCGGAGCCTTCTATCGTCCTCGAGAGCGTCTTCTCATATTCGCTCATTTCCTTGAAGGCATCCGTGATTATCAGATTGCAGGCTTCATTGAAAGCTTCCTCTGTATCCTCTTCAAGCGCCCCTTCTTCAAGGCTGTAGATCGTAAGCTCACATATGGTATCGAAGTAAAACGACTGCTTCGAATAGCCGTTCCACGTCCCCGCACTTCCGCAGCCGGAAAGGCTGAAGGACAATGCCAGTACCAATATGAGCAAAAGTATATCCAGTTTGAAAAAATTTTTTCTGTTCATGTTTTTTATTATACCATATATCGGAACTCCTTGTCTTGCACTTTTAGTCCCGCACCACCTTTGACACCGATACTCTTTATGATATAATAAACCCATGATAAAGAAAGCAGACATCATACTGTTCATTTTAATAGTGGCTGTCGGCCTGATCATCTCCTTCGGCCCCCTTGCGAAGCAGGCCGGAGGAACCGACGTGGTGGTAACTCTGGACGGCGAGACCTACGGTATCTATGCCCTCTCGGAGGATCAGACCGTCACCGTTGAGAAGGACGGCCATATCAACGTTATCGTGATAGAGAACGGTACGGTACGCATGGATTCCGCCAGCTGCAAAAATCAGATCTGCGTGGATCACGGCGCCATCTCCCTTAAGGGCGACAGCATAGTTTGTCTCCCGAACCGGGTGGTCGTCGAGATTGAAGGAGAAGGAGGTGAAGCCGATGTCATCTCAGGCTAAAACTTCACGCTCCCTCGACAGGCGGACCAGACTCGTTGCCATAAGCGCCATGTTCGCCGCCCTGGCTCTGATCTTCAGCTATATCGAAGTCCTGGTTCCCATCCCCCTTCCCATTCCCGGCATCAAGCTTGGTCTCGCGAACCTGGTGATAATAATCGCCATATACCGCATGGGATTCAGATATTCCTTCACCATAAACATGGTGAGGATAGTGGCAGCCGGTCTCCTCTTCAGCGGAGTCTTCGGCATGCTCTACTCGCTGGCAGGAGGTATTTTGAGCATCATCGTCATGTACCTGCTCTACCGCACAAATAAATTCAGTATGGTGGGAGTAAGCATGGCAGGTGGCGTCTGCCACAACCTGGGTCAGCTCATGACTGCAGTCGTCCTTCTGGAAAACACAGGTATACTCAGTTACTTCCCGGTCCTGCTGTTTTCCGGCCTCATTACAGGAATACTTATAGGCATCCTTGCCTACGTCATAGAAAAACGCCTGCCGGCGTTCACCGATTGAATACTTGGAGGATAATCATGAATAAAGACATCCTTTTGCTCGACGGTGCCAACGGCACCTGCCTCTGGGCCAAAACGGGAGATAACGGTCCCGTCTGGAGATTCAACAAGCTATTTCCCGACGCCGTAAAGGAACTCGCATCGGAGTACATCGACGCAGGATCTGACTTTGTGCTCTCAAACACCTTCAGCGCAAACCGTCCATCTGTAGCTCCATACGACTTCTCCGTCGAGGAAACTGTGAGAGAGGGAGTGATCCTGGCAAAGGACGCAGCCAAAGGCCGTGCGAAAGTGCTCCTGGACATCGGTCCTCTCACCGGGCTTCTCATACCTTTCGGAAACATCGCAAAGGAAGAAGCAAGGGAATGCTTCGCCGAGATGATAAAGTACGGCGCAATGGAAAAACCCGACGGCATCTTCCTCGAGACCTTCATGGATCTGGAGATGCTGAAGATAGCCTGCGAGGAAGCGAGAAAGTATGACATTCCCCTTCTTTGCTCCATGAGTTTCACTAAATACAATCCTAAAAAAGGCGGCCGCACGATGTTCGGAAACACGCCCAGACAGATATCTGAGGCTCTGGCTCAGTTCGAACCCGAAGCTATCGGCCTCAACTGTTCCGAAGGTCCCGAAGAGACCCTCCCGATAATAAAGGAATACGGCGAAGTTACGGACATTCCTTTGATCTATAAGCCTAACGCAGGAAAGCCCAAGGTGGAAGGCGGATCAGAAGTGGATTACAGTGATTTTGCGGATGAAGTCTCCAAGGCAGCTGAAGTCCCCGGAGTAAAATATATCGGAGGATGCTGCGGATCGAGCCCTCTCTATATCAAGGCTCTCGCAGAAAAGATAAGAACTCTTTAAGAGGAAATAAAATGGATTTGGAAAAGTTATCACAGTCATTGGATAAGGTTCTCGATGCAGGGCGCAAGGAGATCCCCTTTGGTGAAGTGGCAGACTATATCCCCGAACTTGCTAAGTCGGATAAGAACGCCCTGGGGATCGCCATCGCGGACAGGAGCGGACAGGTGTACTCCGCAGGTGACGTGGATACCAGGTTCACCGTACAGAGTATTTCCAAGGTCATTACATTAAGCGCAGCTCTGGAAACATGCGGATACGATGCCGTGTTCAAAAGAGTCGGCATGGAACCCTCCGGCGAAGCCTTCAACTCCATAGTTGAACTGGATCTTGTCTCAGGGAAACCATATAACCCCATGATCAATTCAGGGGCGATCGCCGTAACGGACCTTCTGATGGGAAAAATCAATTTCACGCAGATGCTGGATATCTCCAGGAAGCTCATGCGTGATAATAACGTAAGACTGGACGAGAAAGTCTTCAGATCCGAAATGGATCACTGCGAGAGAAACAGAGCGATCGGCTGGCTGCTTAAGTCAAAGGGCATCATCGAGAATGACGTCGATGAGATCCTTAAGCTTTACACAGCCATGTGTTCGCTAAGCGTAAACGCCCGCTCCCTTGCCAATCTGGGGCTTATCCTTGCTAGCGACGGCGCTGATCCCGTCACCTGGGAAAGAGCCCTGAGTTCGGATACCGTAAAGGTAGTAAAGACCATAATGCTGACCTGCGGCATGTACGACGGCTCAGGCCAGTTTGCCGTGGAAGTGGGACTCCCCACCAAGTCGGGAGTCGGCGGCGGTCTTCTTTCCGTCGTGGACAAAATGATGGGTATCGGCATCTACGGACCTTCCCTTGATAAAAAAGGAAACTGCATCGCAGGAGGAGCAATGCTCAGGTACCTGTCCTCCAAGTTCAGGCTCCATATGTTCCAGAACTGATGACATGAAATGATATGATTGGTACACAAACGCAAAAAATATTGTTTGTGTACCATTTTTCTTTGCACTTATTTGGTACACAATCCCGGGAAAGCGATGTTTGTGTACCATTTTCATACACATCATTTGGTACACAAACCTCAAAAAACACTGTTTGTGTACCATTTTCGCCAGTCCTGATTGGTACACAACCCCGGGAAACAACCACTTGTGTACCAAATTTGCGTGCCCGCAGCGGTATACAATTGTCATACAACAAAAATAAAAAAGGCATCCGTATGGATGCCTTTTTATTAACAGAAAGTTTGTCTCACTTATGCGTTTGCTCTGGGACCTTCAGGTGTTGTCTGAGGGGTCACCGGTGTCTCAAGAGCAGCTTCCTTCTTGGGTGCAGCCTTAGGCTTAGGCAGCTGTCTCTTTGCTCTCATGTTGTTGATTGCCTTGGTAGGGCATTCCTTTGCGCACATTCCGCAGTTCTTGCACTTCTCAGGATCGATGAACGCATGGTTGTTCTCGATGGTGATAGCGTCGAACTTGCAGACCTTAGCGCACTTGCCGCAGCCGATGCAGCCGTTCTTGCAGGCCTTGAGAGTCTGAGCTCCCTTGTCTGCGTTCTGGCACTGAACAACGACCTTGTTCTTGGCGGGTGCGATACGGATAACGTGCTTAGGACATGTAGCTGCGCAGGCTCCGCATCCTGTGCAAAGCTCACGGGCTACTACTGCTACTCCGTCGCAGATCTTGATAGCTCCGAAGTTGCATGCTCTGGTGCAGTCTCCGAGACCTAAGCATCCGTACTTGCAGGCGTTCATTCCTCCGAAGAGAGAAGCTGCTGCCTTGCAGGAAACAGGTCCCTGATATTCAGAAAGCGGCTTAACTACGCTGCAGTTTCCGTTGCACTGAACTACTGCAACCTGAGGTTCTGCTGAACCTGCTTCAACACCCAGGATCTCAGCAAGTTTAGCTGCTACGTCAGCTCCTCCTACGGGGCACTTGTTGGGGCCTACGCCTTCGGGATCTGCAGCGAGAGCGTTAGCATAGTCGCTGCATCCTGCGAATCCGCAGCCGCCGCAGTTAGCGCCGGGGAGAGCTTCCTGAAGTTTGATGACTGTCTCATCCACGGGTACGTAGAATACCTTGGATGCGATGGTAAGGATAACGGCAAAGACAAATCCCAGTGCCACTACCAGTAATACAGGTGTCATAATAGGGTTCATACTGTCGCCTCCTTATACTAAGCCGCCGAATCCCATGAAAGCAAGGGAAAGAATTGCGGCTGTTGTCATTGTGATAGGTACGCCCTGGAAAGGTGCGGGAATGTTGGTGTTATTCTCAAGTCTTGATCTCATTCCGGAGAAGATGATCATGGCAAGAAGAAAACCGATTCCAGCGCCGAGAGCGTTAACGAGAGCCTGAAGATAGTTGTATCCCAGGTCGATGTTGTTGATGCAGACACCGAGTACTGCGCAGTTGGTGGTGATGAGAGGAAGATATACACCCAGAGCCTTGTGTAAGGAAGGGATGAACTTCTTCAGTACCATTTCTACGAACTGTACAAGTGCTGCGATAACGAGGATAAATACGATGGTCTGCAGATATGCGATGTTCCATGCGTTCAGGATCCTCATGATAGGCCATGTAGCTGCTGTTGCGAGTACCATAACGAAGATAACTGCAACACCCATACCTACGGCTGAGTCAAGTTTCTTGGAAACGCCGAGGAAAGGACAGATCCCGAGGAACTGAGCGAGTACATAGTTGTTAACTAATATCATAGCAAGTAATATTCCAAAATATGACATTATGCTTCAGCTCCTTTCGTAACAGTATTTGCAGCAGGTGCTGCCTTAGGTGCAGCGGGCTTAGCCGGTGCAAGCTCGATCTCTCCGAGTTCTGCGATGCACTTTTCCTGTGTGCACATAGCAGCGAGTGCGCATCCCTGGCAGGAGAAGTCTCTGGGTGTGCCGCCCTTTCTGGTGATGATCCAGTTAACGAGAGCGATTACCAGAGCGTATACGAAGAATCCGCCGGGTGCAAGAGCTATGATGAGTACAGGGTGCTCACTGATGAATGGAATGGATACGGTGAGCTTCTTAACGAGTTCTTCTCCTCCGAGGAAGAATCCTGAGAAGATGGTTCCGTTTCCGATGATCTCACGGATAGCTCCGATAACTGTAAGAGATAAGGTGAAACCGATACCCATACCGATACCGTCTAAAGCGGAATCGAGAGGGCTATTCTTTGAAGCGAACATTTCCGCACGACCGAGGATTATACAGTTAACTACGATCAGCGGAAGGAATACGCCCAGTGAATTGTACAGAGGTTCAGCATAAGCCTGAACGATGAACTGTACCAGTGTTACGAATCCGGCGATAACTACGATGTAGCACGGGATACGAACTTTATCGGGAATGATCTTGGCGAGGATGGAAATAACGATGTTAGAGCAGATAAGTACTGCTGTAGCAGCGATACCCATACCCATGCCGTTGAAAGCCGAGCTGGTAGTTGCCAGCGTAGGGCAGGTTCCCAGAAGGAGTACCAGGTTGGGGTTCTCCTTTATGATACCTTTAGTAAGGATCGCTAATTTGCTTGCTTTCTTTTCCATTAATTAACACCTCCTGCCTCTTTGAACTGTTCCAGAGCAGCGTATACACCGTAGTGTACACCGTTGGAGGAGATAGTAGCTCCGCTTACGGGAGTAATGGCGGGATCAGCCTTGGCGCTGGTCTCAGTGAGTTCCGTAAGTCCGATATACTGCTGAGTGTGGCTTGAATCGTGAGCCTTGGTACCAAGACCCTTGGTGTCGGCATGTTTGGTTACCTTAACGCCGGTGATGGCTCCGTCAGCGTCGATTCCTACCATTTCGGTAAGGATGCCGCCGAAAGATGAGGTGTTGACTGTTACTACCATTCCGATACCTTCAGCGATGTAGCATTCTGTTACGTATACCTTATCGGGTTCAAGCACCACAAGTTCTCCGTCGTACTGTTCGAAGGATGAAGCTGCTGGAAGAAGTTCAGCTCTTGCCGCGTCAGCTGCCTTGACTGTGTTGTCTGCGATTATAGGCGCTGTAATGGAGTTTACGTAAGCCAGCGCAAATGTCATGACCAGGCAGATCAGTACGAGAACCAGCGTAGGCTGGATATATTCTTTGAATGAGTTGCTCTTCATTTTTTCTTACCTCCATACATTCTCTTCTGGAAGAAGTTGTTGATGAGCGGTGTAAGGCAGTTCATGAGAAGGATTGAGAATGAAACTCCTTCAGGATACTGTCCCCACAGACGGATGACCATGGTCATGATGCCGCAGCCGATACCGAATACAACTTTTCCCTGAGGTAATAACGGAGATGTTACATAGTCTGTAGCCATGAAGAACGCACCGAGCATAACGCCGCCGGCGAGGATGTGGAAGACTGCCATCTGAAGAGGATCTCCCTGACCTGTTGCAGCGTAGTAGATAAGTGCGAACACGAAGACTGTTCCGATGAAGCAGCAAGGGATGATGGGGCTGATGATCTTCTTCCAGATAAGGAAGAGTCCGCCTACCAGAAGTGCCACTGCGGAAACTTCACCGAAGGAACCTCCGATGTTTCCGAGGAACATCTGCATGTTTGAAGGAAGGTCAGCCATTGAACCTTCAGCGAGAACTCCGAGAGGAGTAGCTGTGGATGTTGCATCAGCAACATACTTGGGTGCAGGCCATGTGGTCATTTCGGTAGCAAAGGAAATGAACATTATGATACGTGCCGTGATGGCAGGGTTTACAAGGTTCTTGCCTATGCCTCCGAAGAGCTGCTTTACAACTATGATAGCAGCAAAGTCACCTACGAGGAGGATCCAGATGGGAAGTCCTGCAGGTACGTTGAATGCCAGGAGCATTCCGGTAAGAGCTGCTGAGCAGTCACTTACTGTCTGTCTTCTCTTGAGGAGTGCGTTCCATCCCCATTCGAAGAACATGCAGGCCGCGATGGAAATGACGGTCAGAAGGATTACTCTGGGTCCGAATACCACGGTAGAAACTACCAGGGAAGGAAGAAGACATGCCATGACGATCATCATTGTCTTCTGAGTATCCAGGGACGTCACGAGATGCGGTGAAGAGGATACAATTAAATTATCGTTATACTTAGCCATTATTTAATCCCAGCCTCCTTTACTACAGTCTTTCCAAGGGTATTGATGAAGCCCAGAGGTCTGTGAGCGGGACATACGTAGGAGCAGGAACCGCAGTTCATGCACTGGTTAACGTCCAGATCAAAGAGTGCCTGTGCGTCGTTTCTCTCATAAGCATCAGCGAGAGCTGTAGGAATGAGGTTGAAAGGACAAGCTTCGTGGCAACGTCCGCAGTTGATGCAGGCTGTCTCTTCCTTGACCATTGATTTTTCCTTGGAGAATGCCAGAATGGCATTGTTATTCTTTACGATAGGCATCTCGTCTGAAGGGATAGCTCTTCCCATCATGGGACCGCCCATCAGGATCTTACGGGGTTCCTGTTTGTATCCGCCGCAAAATCCGATAACGTCGTGTACGAGTGTACCGATAGGAGCGATGATGTTCTTAGGCTCTGCTACTGCATCGCCGTCAACAGTCATACGCTTAGCGATAAGAGGCATTCCTGTTCTGAAGTAGTGACCTACCTTGGTGACGGTGGTAACGTTGTCCAAAATGCAGCCCATGTCAGCAGGAAGTACGCCTGCATTCATGACTTTACCGAATACTTCATAAACCAGTACACGCTCAGCTCCCTTGGGATATCTGGCCTGAAGGCTGAAGGTTTCGATGTTGGTGATGCCTTTTTCCTTAAGAACTTTGTTCAGGTGCTCGATAGCATCGGGCTTGTTGTCCTCGATGCAGATGTAACCCTTGTCGAGGTTATCATACTTCATGATGAGCTGACATCCTCTGATGAGGTCTTCTGTGTCCTCCAGCATGCATCTGTGGTCAGATGTGATGAAGGGCTCGCACTCTGCTGCGTTTACTACCAGGTAGTGAACGTCATCGATGTTCTTGGGATTGAATTTGATGCTCGTGGGGAATGATGCTCCGCCGAGACCTACCAGACCGGATTTTCTTACTTCCTTAACGAAAGCAGCCAGATCTGCAGGCTCTTCGGGTACTACCACTTCCTCAGAGATTTCCTGTTTCTTGTCCGGCTCGATCACAACCAGTGTGTCGTATCCGCCTGCAGCGGACCTCGCCTGCTCGATACCCTTGACGGTACCGGAAACGCTGGAATGGATCGGGGCACTTACGAAAGCTTCCGTATCGCCGATCTTCTGGCCGACCTTGACGTAATCGCCTTTGGCTACCAGGGGCTGACAGGGAGCTCCGATGTGCTGGGACATTGAGATCTTAACAATGTCAGGTATGGGCATTACTTCTGTCGCAGAACCTGCGGTATTCTTGTAATGCGCTACGTGAACACTGCTCAAGTGTTTTTTGCCCATAATTAGTGAGACCATCCTTTCTAAAACTTACTGTCATTTTGTATTCATAATACATTTCAGCATGGGCCCAAATCTCCATACTAAAATCATAACAATACATATTGCATTATACATCAAAGCTACTCAAAAAGCACTAAAAATTTATCATTCTCAGTGCTTTTTTAAACATACAATATATTCTCTTTTATTATATAGTCTACTTGCCTACCAGTATGCAGCCCTCTGAAGACACTCCGATGACCTTTTCGCCCATGGAACGAAGCTTTTTAACATACTCTATCATTTCGCGGGTTATCACCTCTCCCGGACAGGCCAGAGGTATGCCCGGCGGATACGGTATGAGAGACCCGGCGCATACAAGTCCCGCGCATTCGTCCAGCGGTCTTGATATCCTTTCTTCGGGAACAGCTGCCATCTCCAGTTTCACGGAGAACATAGGCTCCTCTTCGGCTTCTTCATCTCCACTGAGGAGTTCCCTGCCTTTGGCTATGTCTTCCAGAGCGTCCATAAGTCTGTCGACGTGTTCCTCTGTGGTCCCTATACCGGTCATGCCCATTGCGATGTTACCTGTGACCAGTTCCACGAATATCCCTCTTTCGTTCAGCAGGACTTCAACGTCATTTCCGGAAAGGCCGCAGGCGCTCATGTCAAAATTAAGTTTGGTCCTGTCAAGCATGGGGTCCTCTATGATCCTGAGTCCGGGAATATCCTTTGCCCTTTCGTAAAAGATCTCAACTGCACGCTTCCACTCTCCGAAGGCTCTTCCCCTCTTTTCGGGATCCATTAAAATATCCGCGTTTATGTCAAGGCTCATCATCAGAGGATATGACGGGCTCGACGACTCCAGTATCTGAAGATTATCCTCAACTATACCCAGATCCACCCTGTCGCTCATGACGTTCATGACGGCTGTCTGTGTCCAGGATGCCAGAGTCTTATGGGTCGAGTTGATAACGATATCCGCTCCGCCCTCTTCTGCTGACATGGGATATCCCTCATCCATGAACCTGAGATGAGCACCGTGAGCCTGGTCCACGATGAGGACCTTGTTTCTCTCATGACACACCTTGGCGATAGCCCTGATATCTGAGCATATTCCATAGTAATTAGGCGATGGAAGTATGACACACGCCGCATCGGGGTTCTCATCCAGAAGTCCTGACACTTCTTCGGGGGATATCGGGCCCAGGATACCGTGTTCCTTCATTATCTCAGGAAAAAGATATACCGGGTCCAGCCCTCCCAGTCTCATGGCGTTGAAGATGGACTTGTGGGAATTCCTGGCCATTATGACCTTGTCCCCTCTTTTCGTGCAGGAAAGAATTCCCGCGATGAGACCTACGGAAGAACCGTTGACCAGAAGATATGACTTCTTTGATCCGTAAAGTTTCCTGTACTTTTCCATGACCTCAAGGATCACGTCCTCAGTCTGGAAAAGATTGTCTGCCCCCGGTATCTCGGTTATATCAAAGTCCATCAGTTTGTCCAAGATATCTCCGTAACCCAGTTTTTTATACAGCTGCGATCCTTTGTGTCCCGGCATGTGAAAGGACACGGGGTCCAGGGCAGCATGCTCAGGAAGAAAGTCCATAAGCGATCTTTTCATTTTTGCACCTATAATATCAGATCCATAATATTTCCGAGATTAGCCACTATGATCGAAATGACGGCAAGCCCCAGCACGACTCCCACATGCACCCATTTTTCGTTGACCACAAGGCCTATGAACTCTCTGACTTCAGCATTGGGCCAGAAATACCATTTTGTCTTTGCACCCATGCCTGCGGCTTTGAGACCGACTTCCCTGGCGAACATGCCTCCTCTGAAAACGTGATAGTTCGTGGTGGAGAAGGCGACCTTGGCATCCGGGTCACGTTCTTTTATGAGTTCCGCGGAAAACTTCATGTTTTCCAGTGTCGTGGTGGAGCGGGTCTCCGCCATTATCTGTTCCTCTTCTATTCCTTGCTCCAGAAGATAGCGTTTCATGGCCTCTCCCTCGGAGATCACTTCATCAGACCCCTGTCCTCCCGAGGGAACGAAGACCGCTTTCTTTCCGGTCTCTTCCAGCTGTCTCCTGTAGAGATCAATAGCCTTGTCTACGCGGCCCTTCAGAAGCGGGTACAGCGTTCCGTCCTTCTTTATGGCACATCCGAGGATGATAATGAAGTCCTTGTCAAATTTCGGTTTATATGTGCCGGCCCTCTGAAGGCAGACCACGGTTGCAAAAAGTATGCACTCAAAGTATATGAATGCCGAAGCTACAGCAGTCTTGAGCAGGTAGATCGCGATATCTTTGGCTTCTGATCCGATCAGATACGGTGCATAGTACATAAGAGCAAAGCATACCACCACGCCGCAGATCATGAACACGCCGATAAATACGCCGAGAAGATTTACAGGTCTGAAGCCCTCCTTTGAAATGAGCATCAGATTTGATATCGCCATGAATGCAGCAAAGACCAGAACAAGCGGGCTGGTCAATACTGCCACAAAGCTCAGAGCGTTTCCTGCATAGTCAAAGAACATGGCCGATCCGAAGTATTCGTGCCGCGCAGCGGTCAGAACGTATATCCCTCCGAAAACAGCTGTCATTATGGCAAAATACAAGGAAAGTCCCAGGAACAGTATGGTCCTGTATGAGAAAAATTTTTCTCTGAATTGCTTTAAAAAGGCCCAGACAAAGAACACTGTTGTTACAAGGAACAGCATAGCCAGTCCTATGAAGGTGAAATAGTTTCCTCCGAAGCCATAATTATCAGTCATGATGATGTTGAACTTCGTGACCGTATATTCAGACGAGTTGAACCGCTGCATTTTGCCGGGGTTATCCTTGTCAAGGGTATATATGACCGTACCGTCCGTCTTGCCGGGCTTGATCGCTTTGACAGTAACGCGGTAATATTCATCGGTCGCTGATATGTCTCTCAGTTCGACGATCCCTTCAGGCTCCGTTTCGAATCTGACTTCATCATTGGCCGGATCCTCCCTGTGCACATAAAAGGAATAGTTGTCCCCGAAGGCAAACATTCCCACCACCATCAGAACGATGATCACAATGTAAGCTATGAATAACGGTTTGGCAGATATCTTCATATTCAAAAAATTCCTTTCGATGGTAATATTCTATAATATTTTTCCCATCAAATCAAGAAGAGGCTGTGCCGGGAAAGAAAGCCCGACAACAGCCTCTTGAGAAGAATTATCTTCAGTTATCATTACCGGCTTCGGTGGCGCTGTCAAAGATGTCAGTTACAGCCTTATCTGGTTCTTTTGTCATGAGCGTGACGATAACAGCCGCTATGCCTCCCAGGATGAATCCGGGGATTATCTCGTAGACTCCCGTGGATGAAAGGAATGCCAGCCAGAGACCGTCCGTCAGTGCGCCGACGATAACGCCTGCGCACGCGCCCTTGTAGTTGAACCTTCTCCAGAAGAGCGAAAGGAGTATCGTAGGTCCGAAAGCTGCTCCGAACATACCCCAGGCATTTTCAACCAGATTCATGATCGCCTGCGCGCCGGAGCCCTTGGATGATGCGATCATGAACGCGATTATCGCGATCACGACTACTGCGAGTCTTCCTACCCAAAGCACCTCTTTATCGCCCGCGTCCTTCTTAATGAGAGGTTTATACATATCCGATGTAAAGGAGCTGGAAGCTACAAGGAGCTGCGAATCTGCCGTCGATACTGATGCTGCCATTATGGCTGCAAGAAGGAAGCCGGAAACGATCGGCGGGAAGAACTTACGGGCCATGGCGATGAATACGGTCTTCTGCGCTCCCTGAGTCAGAAGTTCCTCGCCCACTATCATTCTGGCCTGATAAGCCATAAGGCAGGCCGCTCCTATGGAAAGCACCACCCATACGATGGCGATCACCGCGGATTTCTTGACCATGGAAGGTTTCTCTATGGACATGAACCTTACGATGATGTGAGGCATGCCGAAATATCCAAGACCCCAGCCCAGGCCGCTTAAAACATCCTGCCAGCTTGCGGAGAAGAGACCTTCTCCGAAATCACAGGTAACCACCTCGCCGGAAGCGTCCGTATACTCATATACATTGGCAAGAAGCGATGTATCCAGGTCCTGCGTGGCAGTTACTATGATAGGTATGGCGAGCAGCGCTATCAGCATGAGTATGCCCTGGAAGAAATCCGTCCAGCATACAGCCTTGAATCCTCCGAGGAAGGTGTATCCAACGATTATAAGAGCGAAGATCATCATCGCAGTTCTTTCATTTATTCCCGGGAATAAAGTGGTGAATACCGACGTACCTGCTACGAAAGCAGAGGCCACGTATACCGTGAATGCCACCAGGAAAATGATGGCGCATACTATCTGAAGGGTCTTCTTTTCAGTCGCAAATCTGTTTGTCAGATATTGAGGGATCGTTATGGAATCCCCCGCAGCTTTAGAGAACTGTCTCAGGCGCTTGGCGCAAAATATCCAGTTCGCGGCAGTTCCCAGCGCGAGCCCTATTCCTATCCAGATCTGTCCGAAACCGAAAGCCAGGATAGATCCGGGGAGACCCATAAGAAGCCATGCGGACATATCGGAAGCCTGTGCAGACATGGCGGTGACCCATGGACCCATTGTTCTTCCGCCGAGGAAGTAGTCCTTTTCGTTCCTGTTCCCTCCGTTAAAGAAGAAACCTGTCGCTACGAAGAACAGTATGATGAAATAGCCTATGAATACGATGATTTCTGCGTTGAACATTTATGTTTTCTCCCTTCTGCGCCTTTCATTCTCATGAGCAGCACAGTTTTCATTACTCAAACATAATATCACCGCATAAAAAAGAAATAAATATCGACTAAATATTAGACTTAAATAAGAATTAAAATATATAAATATCAAATTATACCTTGATTTTTAAGGATTTTTGTATTAGACTGAAGTGTATAATAATAATATGATAAAAAATAAAACCATACTATATCGGTTACATATATGAAAAAATCATCAAAAAATCAAACAAAAAGCCGTATAGTATCCGCAGCCTGGCAGCTGTTTTACCGATACGGCTATGAAAATACGACGATCGACGATATCGTTGAAGCGTCCAATACTTCGAAGGGCTCGTTTTACCACTATTTCGAATCCAAGGATTCCCTGCTCGGATCTCTTTCCTATCTTTTTGACGAGAAATATGACGAGCTTTCGGAATCGCTCGATCCTTCCCTTTCTCCTTTGGATAAGCTCATATACATGAACCGCGAGCTCTTCCTTATGATAGAGAACACTGTATCCGTCACCCTTCTATCCCAGCTTTTCGCAAGGCAGCTGATAACGAGAGGAGAGAGACATCTGCTGGAGCCGGACCGCACCTACTACAAGCTTCTCCGGCAGATAACAATAGAGGGACAGCAGGCAGGTCTTTTCAGGGATGACCTGAGCATAAACGACATCACCCGGGCCTATGCCATGTTCGAGAGAGGCATGATGTATGACTGGTGCCTTTCAAACGGAAGCTATTCACTGCTTCAGTATTCGCAGCAGATGCTCCCCCTGTTCCTGGATTCACTTTGCAAATAATTCATCACCCTTATAACTTATTTAACTGAAAAGAGATGACATGATGTCATCTCTTTTTACTATAATTTTTTATTAGGTTTTCAGTTATTTGAGTCCGTTTCTGATCCTCTCTTCAGCGAATCTCTGGGCGATAACGCCTTCAGGTTCGCCTGTGGACTTGGACTCTTCGAGGATGTTGTATACGGTGTTGTAGATGTTGTGTACCTGCTTCAGTACGTTCTCCTCGTTGTATTCGGTGAAGGCTTCCTGACCTGCGTTTATAACGCCGCCGGCGTTAATGATGAAGTCCGGAGCATAGGTGATTCCTCTTGCCTTGAGCTCAAGTCCCGCCTCTTCATCGAAGATCTGGTTGTTGGCAGCACCGGCTACAGCTTTGCACTTGAGCATCGGTATCGTATCCTTGTTTATGATAGCGCCTAAAGCGTTAGGTGAGAAGATATCGCAGTCTACGCCGTAGATCTCTTTTCCTGAAACTACCTTTGCACCCAGTTCGTTTACAGCTCTCTCGAGCATTGCCTTATTGGAATTGTTGCAAACGATCAGGTTTGCTCCTGCAGCGTGAAGTCTCTGAGCAAGGTCAAAACCTACCTTTCCGAGGCCCTGTACAGCTATTGTCTTTCCTTCAAGATCGTCTGAACCGAATACGGACTTCGCTGTAGCTCTGATGCCGTCAAAGCATCCGATGGCGGTGAAAGGAGAGGGATCTCCTGATACGTTAGCGCATCCTACTACGTAGTTTGTTTTTCTCAGCATGATGTCGGCATCATGAGTATCTGTGTTTACGTCTTCTGCTGTGAGATACCTTCCGCCGAGGCTTTCAACGCACTCAGCATATGCTTCGAACAGCGCATCTGTCTTCTGAGAGGGATCTGCGATGATAACTCCTTTTCCGCCTCCAATCGGAAGCCCGGCGGCAGCGTTCTTAAAGCTCATTCCTCTTGAGAGACGCAGTACGTCAAAGAGTGCGTCCTCTTCACTTTCATAGGGCCAGAGTCTGCATCCTCCAAGAGCAGGTCCGAGTTTGGTGCTGTGTATCGCAATGATGCACTTCAGTCCTGCTTTCTCATTGTTGAAAAACGCCACTTCTTCGTGTCCGTATTCACGGATCATTTCCAGAGTTTTCATCGATCATTCCTCCTGTCTCATTATATATTAGTCTTAATCAATAGCGCTCGTTTTTTGTTATTACATCGATTCCCATGTATTTTCTCAGAGCTTCAGGAACCACTACCGTTCCGTCAGCCTGCTGATAGTTTTCAAGTATAGCAGCGGTGGTGCGTCCTACCGCAAGTCCGGAACCGTTCAGTGTATGTACGAATTCCGGCTTTCCGCCTTCAGTTCTTCTGAAGCGGATGTTAGCACGTCTTGCCTGGAAATCAAGGAAGTTGGAGCAGGATGAGATCTCAACGTATCTTCCATAGGAAGGCATCCATACTTCGATATCATAGGTGCATGCGGATGAGAAACCGAGGTCTCCTGTGGAGAGCCTTACGACTCTGTAAGGGATATCGAGGATCTTCAGCACCGCTTCAGCGTCAGCTGTAAGAGCTTCGAGCTCATCCCATGAATCCTCAGGTCTTACGAACTTGACAAGTTCCACTTTGTTGAACTGATGCTGTCTGATGAGACCTCTTGTATCTCTTCCGGCGGAACCTGCCTCAGCTCTGAAGCAAGGAGTATATGCAGTGTAGTGGATTGGAAGTGCTTCCTCAGGGATTATTTCCTGACCCAGCATATTTGTAACAGGAACTTCAGCTGTGGGTATAAGGAAGAAGTCCTTCTGGGGAACGTAGAACATGTCTTCTTCAAACTTGGGAAGCTGACCTGTTCCGGTCATAGCCATGCGGTTCACCATGAAAGGAGGAAGTATCTCCATATAGTCCTGGTCTATGGTATGAAGGTCCAGCATAAAGTTGGCTACCGCTCTCTCGAGTCTGGCTCCGAGGCCTTTATAAATAGTGAATCTGGTTCCTGCGATCTTGCCTGCTCTCTCCCAGTCCAGGATGTTCAGGTCTGCACCGATATCCCAGTGAGCCTTGGGCTCGAAATCGAAGGCTGTGGGTTCCTTGAACTTTCTGATCTCTACGTTGTCGGAATCATCAGCCCCGGTTTGTACAAAATCCGCGGGGATGTTCGGAACGCCGAGAAGGCAGTCCCTGAGATCTGCTTCTACCTGAGATACCTGCTGATCGAGTTCCTTGATCTTTCCGGAGAGTTCCTTCATCTCAGCCATTATCGCCGTGGTATCCTCTCCTACCTTTTTCATCCTGGGTATCTCCTTGGATACGGTATTCTGCCTGTTCTTCATGGCTTCAACTTCACCAAGCAGCTCTCTTCTCTTATTATCCAGCGGCAAAGCGTTTTCAATGCCGAAGCTTCCCTTGAGTCTTCTCTCTACGCCAGCTTTGGCTCCTTCATAATCTTCTCTGATTCTCTTAATGTCTAACATTAATACTGTCCTTCTTTCAATTAGTTTATTCTTTAAAACAGATTTCTTTTGTAATCTGCGTATTTCTTTTTAAGTTCCTCGACTTTAGCCTGTATCGTTATCTGCAGTTCCGAAGCCTCGTCGTATTCTCTTCTGTCAAGAGCTTCCCTTGCCCTCGTAAGAAGCGATTTACCGGAGCTTGAGTCCTTTGCGATCTCGAATCTGAGTCTGTTTATCTCTTCCCAGTTGGCTTCATCGAAGTCAGTGGCGTCACTGCCGTGGATCATTTTGCAGTCCTTGATATCATGCATGGCGTTTGGTATATTCCTGAAATGATATTCCGTGGACCACTCGTTGGTTATGCAGGTCCTGTATGAATCAAGTATCTGCTCATCCATTATTCCGTCGGTAACAGCCTTCACCTTATCCGGGAACAGATCGAAGTTCTTCAGGTTTTCCCACACAGTTCTCGGAGGTATTCCGAAGAGTTTGTTTCTTTCTTCATTCGTATAATCTTCGAATACGTTCTTCTCCGAACGGTACTCCCTTTCAGTTTCCAGATAGAAATCCTCTTCCCCGGACTTCTTGGATATGGAGGCCTCAAGTTCTTTGGGTGTCTTCTCGTTTCCGAGAGCAGCCTTGATACCGTCGAGCATGGCCATAAAACCGGTGGCCAATACCATATAGGTGTTGCTCTTGGGGTTCGGTGACCTGAGCTCAAACCTGGTTGCCATGGGATTCATCAGGTCTCTCACCAGGCCCACAAGGATCGTTCTGTTTCTGGAAGGATCTTTCGGATCGTGTCCCAGCGACGTAACTATACATACCGGAGCTTCATAACCCGGCTTAAGTCTCTTGAAGGAGTTGGTGGTAGGGCTGATGAAGGGATTCATGGCCTCGTAGTTCTTCAGCATTCCCATGAGTGAGCCGTAACCAAGAGGGCTCATGAAGTCTTCCGTCATGTCGGGGGCGTTGAACAGGTTTATCACCTTGCCGCTCTTAAGCTTGGCGCTGACTCCGAAGTGAGTGTGCTCACCGGATCCTGCAACGCCTTCCACAGGCTTGGCCTTGAAGGTGGTGTTCAGCCCGAAGGAATTGAACACGTCTCTTACTATGTACTTTACGAGCTTCTCGTTATCCGCGGCCTGCAAGGGGTTGGAATACTTCCAGTCTATCTCGAGCTGCTCCATGATATGGTCCATGCGGCCTGATGAAGTAAGCTTGGATTTTACTCCGCCGACTTCCTTGTGGCCCATCTCCATACCGATACCGTAACAGTCCAGTATCTCAATGGTCTTTTCAAGCGCTGTACGTACAGGTCCGTATGTTCTCTTCCAGTACTGCTCTTTAAGTTCCTGAGATGTTGAAAGTTCCTCTCTGTCCGCCTTGTCGTCAGGCGTCCTTACCCAGAACTCCAGCTCGGTAGCCGAAGTGAGTAGGATCTCATCGATATCCTCCGCTGAGCCAAGACCTCCCACGTGTTCGATAACGTATGGATGAGCCTTGATCTCTTCCAGAAGATCCGCCTTGAACTTGTTCAGCGCATCTTTCAGGATGGCTCTGGCACCCACCCTCTTCATGTTGTTATGAACGAGGATGCTCGGTATTCTCAGAGTACCAACGGGAAGCCCTGTCAAGATATCCGTGTTTGAATAATTGTAGTCCACGTACCAGTTGACTTCAGAGTCGGGGATAATGTCCACCTTGGCGTTATTAAGATCTGCTATCTTCGGGAGATTAACGCTGGAACCGTCAGTCTGGACGCCGTGCTCAAGCATCTTTTCCATGTCTTCCATGAAAAGCTTGATGGGTATCCTCTCATCCGTATCATTTCCTGCTATATCAACGCCCGCAAAGGATACGAAGCGCACTTCGGGATGATCTGTGAGTATTTTTTTTAGACTTTCCGTGTCGTGCTTTTCCACCGGAATGGTGAAAAGCATTTTGTCAGTTCTGAGTTCCAGCATATTGTCCTCCGTTGATGATTCAGGCTAAAACTAAAGATGTCATTTAACCTGCAAGCTGGTTGAGATAATCCTCGAGCTGCTCGAGGTATGTGCCGTAAGCTGCCCAGTTGCCCTGCTGCTGAGCTTCCTGAGCGTTGTTGAAGGCTTCCTGTGCCTTTGCGATGAGTTCTGCCTGAGTCATCGTTTCAGGTGTTGATCCTTCACCCTCGTCTTCGCCTTCGCCTCCGTCTATGATGCTTTCATCCGGTTTGACTTCGGATTCTGCATTTATGTCATATCCGAAGAGATCGATTATACAGTCAGCAAGGGTCTCTCCATAAGCGATCTGGTCCTTGTAGACCATTATTATACGCTTGACTTCAGGGATAGATGAGTTCTGAGCTTCCAGATATACGGGCTCTACATACAGCACTGAAGTGTTGATGGGTATTACGAAGAGGTTTCCTCTTCTGTAAGTCGTTCCGCTTGAATTCCAAAGGGTGAATTCCTTGGAGATCTCAGTGTTCTGGTCGATCTGAGCTTCGATCTGCTCGGTTCCGTAAACGGTCTTTGACTTAGGGAACTGATAGAGCACCAGCTCGCCGTAGTTCTCACCGTCGTTTCTCGCGATCAGGAGAGCGGTCATGTTCTGCTTCGATCTCGGTGTGAAAGGCACGGAGTTGAAGAATTCAGCCTGGCTCTCACCGGGAAGCTTGGCAATGTAGTAGTTCGGTATGATCTGCTGCTTCTCTGTGCCGTAGATCTCATTTGCGATATCCCAAAGGTCCTCAGACTGATAGAATACGTTTACGTCCTCCATGTGATACTTGCCGTATACGGAAGCCTGGATGGTGAACAAAGTATTGGCGTATCTGAGATGTGCTCTCAGTCCCTCAGGCATCTGATCTAAATTCTTGAAGAGAGTGGGATAGATCTTGGCATATGTCTGGGCGATGGGATCGTTGGAATCTACTACGTAATAATTGGTATCTCCGTTGTAAGCGTCTATTACGACCTTGACGGAATTCCTGATGTAGTTGATGTTCGTCTCTTCGCTGTAAGGTTCAGAGTAAGGATAGAGGTTCGATACGGTGTATGCATCGATTATCCAGTAAAGCTTGCCGTCAACGGTGACCATGTAAGGGTCGTTTTCATAGCTGAGATAAGGCATTATGGTCCTTACCCTGTCAACCACGTTCCTGTTGATTATGATCTTGGAATCTCCGGTGATATTCGATGAGACGAGGAGCTTGACGCTTCCCTCTCTGATGGCGAATACCAGACGGTTGAAGAGATTCATCTTGATGCCGGCATTTCCTTCGTACATGGTGTAAGAGTTCGTATCACCGTTAGGATAGTCGAATTCCTGTTCCTTGGTGCCTACGATAACGTACTCGTTAGCCAGTTCTCCGAAGTAGATCTCAGGACGTGTGATCTCGATCTCCTCTACAGCGGATACGGGAGGAATGTTTCCTACCAGTACGTCAGGCTGTCCGGAGGAAGTTACCTTGTCTACCCTGGACATCGCAACGCCGTATCCGTGAGTGTACTTCAGATGTTTATTCAGCCATGTGTCTGAGATCTTCGTCTCATCGATCTCACGGGCTGTAAGGAAGGTCTGGGTGTATTCACCGTTTACCCAGTATCTGTCGTTATCTACGTCATTGAATGAGTAGTACTGACGGATGGACTGAGTCTGGTTGTAGAACTGCTCTGCAGGTTCGAAATCGTTGATACGGATGTTCGTAATGGTCTCCATATTATTTGCGATATCGTCTGCAGTAAGGGTGTTGTCCGCTGCGAAGCTCTTGATATTTACATCGTCAAGTCCGTATGCGTACTGGGTATATTCTATGTTGTTAAGGAGATAAGGTGTCTCCTTCTGGAGTTCGTCGGGTGATACGATGAAGTTCTGTACAAGCAGCGCTCCGCCGTTTCCGATGAGTCCCACGATTATCATGATCACGGGAACCGTAAGGATCTTCTTATAGTCCTTCTTTGCCATGTATACCACGAAAAGGATCGCGGCTACTACGGCCAGTCCGCAAAGGATCCTGTACATCCACAGCGTGATGTTGACATCAGTGAATCCTGCGCCGTAAACAGCTCCCGTATGAGCGTGAAGCAGGTCGAACTGCTTCAGGAAGAAGTCGATGGCCAGCATTATGAAGAAGATGCATCCGAGTCCGGCAAGCTTACCGGAAGCGATCTTCATGAGGCGCTTGAAATTATCATCATCAAACTGTTTTCTGGGCTTCGGTTCCCTCTTCGGGAATTTGATGCCGAATTTTTTGAATATCTCATCAGCGCCGCCTGCAGCATTTCCGAAAGGATTGGACGATCCGGAATATCTTCCGTCGTCAGTCTGCTGCTCATACTGCTGCTGTTCGTACTGCTGCTCCGCCTGACCCTCATCGAACATATCCGGTGTGCGGACGGTGAGAAGGATCACGTAATAGATCACAGTCAGAGCCACAAAACCGATGATAACGCCGATAAGCAGTTCGTTGAGCTGTGTCAGGAAGTCAAGTTTGAACAGATAGAATGATATATCCAGGTGGAATAAGGGATCCTGTATGTCGAATCCCGTGCTGTTCGCAAACTTGAGTATCTCAAACCAGAGCTGTGTAACAGCAAAGAATGTCGCGCCGATGCCGAAAAGGATCGAAAGGATTATGGTGCTTCTTTTCAGCATCTTCATGTTCGTATCCTCACCGGAAGCTATCTGCTTGAAATATCCCTTTCTGAGATGATTCAGATAAAGATAGACCAGTATCGTGACAACGATAAACGTAGGTATTCCTACCGTGAGCTGTGTTACCAGCTGTTTGAAGAATACGTCAAGATAACCCATTTCCTGGAACCAAAGGAAATTTGCAATAAAGTTCACCAGTGAGAGGAACAGCGTTCCTATCACTACGACGATCGCAACTACCAGAAGTACTTTGCGTTCGAATTTCTTTGCAGGATTATTATCCATTTACAGTTTCTCCTTTAATTTCGTTGATGAACATTGAATCTTCAACAAGTGATATATAACATGTCTGATAAGTTGCAGCCTTATTTCCATCCTTAGAAGCGTATGTTGTCTTTGTCAGGATGTAGTAGTCATCATCAGCGGCCTGTTTGATCTCACCGAGTTCAAGGCTGTCGATACCTACGAGTGTCTCGTCGGTGTTCCTGTTGATCCACTCGTCGTAGTAGTTGATAACTGCCTCGAACACGCCGCCTGCGTATGTGGAATCGTCTGTCCACTGAGCGTCCTTAAGAGTCTCAAGGCTCTCAACTCCCTCAAAATTGGACTTGGCTACCATGCTGTAGCTGAGATCGGGATTGTAGACTACCTCGCCCATGGTGGTCGCGTTCTTTGAAAGATCGGAAACCATTGCAATATAAGCGCCTTCTTCAACTGTGGTCTCATCCGCCGTCGCAGCTTCCTGATCGGAGCCGTCATCAACTGTCACGTCATCTCCATGTACGAGGTCCATGACTTTTTCAACGATGTTATCGCTTATATGAGCATATTTGCTTTCGGGAGCGATCAGTTTGGCTGCAAGTACAGAGCCTTCGAAAAGGATCAGGAGGATCAGAAGGATCATTATTATGTTTCCTACGACATGGCTCTTAGGCTTGTCGTCCTTCTCTTTCTTCTTTTTCTTTTCGTTCTCTTCTTCCTTGAAGAACTTATCGAACTCCTCGGCCCTTCTCTGCTTTTCCTTGAGCGCTTCCTCGTCTTCCTCAGGACGGTCGTAATTCTCTTCTTCCTTTTTTACCAAAGGATCGCCGAAGATCTGTGAATACGTTTTCTTTGCCTTATTGAGGGACTCCACGTCTTTAGCGGATCTGAGTTCTCTCAGCCAGTCGCCGTCTGTCATGAAGTTATGCTTGGTCATTTCAGGCATCTTGTCTCCTGAAACGTCTGCCACAGTGGTGTGTACCGGCTGTGCTATTCCCTCGACGAATACACCGTTTTCCTCATAAGCGGGCTTCTCAGCCTCTTTTACGATCTTCTCAACGCCGGTATCCCTGTTAAGAGGCATGTATTCAGCGCCGAGTCCGTTGAGTCTGTCTCTCTCTTTCTGAAGAAGCTGCTGGAATGCATCGTTCTGTTTGTTGAAGGTGTAGAACATAGGCTTCTCTTCAACTGTTTCCTCAGCTATCCCGATGAGATCGTCGACCTTTTCAGGTTCAGTTTCTTCGACGTTTTCCAGGAGTTCCTCTTCAGGCTTCTCTTCTTCCTCAGCAGGTTCTTCATGAACGGGTTCTTCTTCAGCAGGCTCAACAGCTTCTTCTGAAACCGGCTCTTCTGAAACTGCTTCTCCTATGACTGTTTCTGCCTCAGGCTCCGTTTCTTCCGTAACTTCTGCAGCGGGTTCAGCCTCTGTCTGCTCTTCTGTTACAGCTTCCCAAGGATGGATGACTTCCTCCTGATAAGGTGGCCTTTCCTCTCTTACGATCGATGTTGCGGGCTGTACTGCTCCGGAAACGGTCTCTTCTGCCGAAGCTTCCTCTGCCAGTCTTTCCTCCTCGAGTCTCTTCTTGTATTCGTCAAGCATCCTCTTGATCTCGGAGTGATCGATCATCCTTGTCTTCTCAAGGTCTTCATCCTCATTCTCAAGAAGCATGTCGTTGAACTCGTTCTCTATCTCTGTTTCAGCTGTTTCTGTCGTTTCAACATCAGCGGGCTCTTCTTCGGCCCCTTCAGACGGGGTATCCATGAATCCCGTGTTGAAACCGGGTCTTCCGGGTTCCTCTTCTTCGAGTTCATCAGCCGCCGGCATCTTGAAGAAATCATCCGGTTCATCCTTGAATAAAGGTTCAGGGATCACAGCCGGTTCAGGCTTTAAGAAGTGCTCTTCCTTTATCTCAGGTATCTCGGGTTCAGGCTGTGAAACAGGCTCCTGTACGATCTCAAGCTCTGCCGGGACTTCAGGTTCGGGAATGATCTCGGGTTCAGGAGTACGCTCGGGTTCAGCCTTGAATCCGAATACGGGCTCGTGCTTTACGGCCGGTTCCGGTTCAGGCTTTACGACCGGTTCCGGTTTGGGTTCGGTCTTGAATTCAAATACGGGCTCGGGTTGTGCGGCCGGTTCCGGTTCGGGCTCCTCCTTCACGGGCTCGACCGGTTTGGCAGCAACTCTGTTTTCAGTGTCCCACACCATGGCCTTTTCTTTCTTTGCTGCGGCCTTGGCTGCCTTTTTCTTAGCGGCAAGGTCATCTGGATCTATTCCCCATACAAGACCCATAGGTGCCTTGGACACCTTAGCTCTCTTGGCAGCATCATCCGCAAGGTTCCACCTCATGGGACCGCCGAGTTTGACAGAAGCCAAAGCTTCGGCTTCGAGTTTCTCTTCTTCCTCTTCCTTTTCGGTCTTTTTCGTCTTAGGGATGCCGTCCAGATATGCGTCCAGCTCCTCGTCCGCCTGCGGATCAAAGGCCTGATACTGGTTTGTGCCTGCTGTATCGGTCTTCAGATCCTCTTCGAGATCGTAAAGTTCCTTTTCAAGTTCCTCGAGAGAGATCACTCTGCTGTCCTCAGGGGGCAGTCCGAGATTTTCCTTGGCAGCGAGTTCGGCCTTGTTAGCCTCTATCTGAGCGTCGTCGATCTTTTTGTTCTCTATGGTAGAACTCATATCGATCTTTTCAAATCCTATGGATCTTCCGGAATTCTTTCTTTCAACTACAGAGCCCCAGTCGAATCCTGACTTGTTTTTAGCGGTGATGCTTTCAGGAAAGCCTTCCAGGTTCCAGTCCATCTTTGCCTTGGATCTGGCGTTTCTCTTGCTGTTCTCTTTAGCTATCTCCTTAAAGCCATTGAATTCCTCGCGGTTCTTCAGTATCTGTGCTGTCCTTTTATCTGCTTCCATTCTGAAAGGAGGATTGAATACAACATTGTCGTACTGCCTCTTTTCAGTCTGGCTGGCCTTCACTTCACAGCCGCAGTTGGCGCAGAATCTGTCGCCGGGGTTCAATTCTTTTCCGCAATTAGTGCAAAACATATTATTTCCTCCGTTATGCTAACGTTCATCAGTCTCTGATCTGTTTCATCAGTTCCTCTTCGGTGAATTTTCTTCCTGATCTGTTGGTGTCTCTGTTTTTGAGACCGAATCTTATGTGTGTTCCCTTCCTGGAAAGCCTCATCTGCGGCTCAAGCCTGTACGCGGCCTCGTTCTCCGCAGGAACGGTCTCCTCCTCAACAGATTCACTACCTATATGTTTCAAAGGAACATCCGATTCACCTGATGGTTCAAACACGGATATGTCCTTTTCTGCTTTTCTTTCACCGAAGTCAGCCGGTAAGGCCGCGTCTGCTTCTATCTCCTTAAGCAGGTTCTCATTATCTGACTGCATGGCTTCCAGCCTTGCAAGAGTAGCGGCAACTCCCCACTCCGGCTCATCATCTGAGCTGTCACCGGGTCCGGTCTCTTCAGGCTCGCCGCCATATCCTTCAGCCCTGATCTCTTCGGCTTCTCTCATGATCTTGGCCAGCGTATCGCTGCTGTGAAGACCCTGAGCCTGAGCCTCATTGATCTCTTCGATCGTCTCTTCAGCCGGGCTCTCCGGAACCTCATAAAGTTCAGCTGCCTCCGGTTCGATGGCCTCAGGTGCTTCCGGTACGGATGCCATTACAGGCTTCGTTTCCGGCTCGGGTCTTTCATCCTGTTCAAGCGGCGCGATCACGTCCAGATCTATCTTTTCTCCCTCGGCAGGAGGGTTTGTCTTTTCAAGTTCCGCCTGGCGTTTTTTGTAATCCTCTTTAGCCTTGTCGCAAAGATCTATCTTTTCCAGTATCTCCGCTATGCGCTCCACCGTGGCTTTCTCAACCTGGCGGTCGTGAGCTCTGGTCTCCTTTTCCCTGAGCTGCTGCTCCACCCATTCCTGAGCGTCCTGCAGTTCAACGTCATCCAGGCTCAGTGTCTGCTTGGTCATCCACTTCGGCACTGATATGTCTGAAGTGTTTACGCGTATGCTCTTCATAAGGGCTTCCGCGACTTCGGGAGGCAAGCCCTCATGTCCGAATGTATTCTTATCAACGTCGACCTCGCCTACGCCGTAACCCTTGCTGAGGGCTGCGTTGTACGCATCTGCCGGCTTCGTGTGAGGAACTTCTGTCCTGACTGCCTCTTCCGGCTTATCTTCTGCCGAATTCTGTACTGCTGTATTTTCACCGGGTACAGACCAGTCTATATCTTCATATTTTATCTTCTTTGAAGGCTTCTTCTCATCGTCCTCTGCCCTTCTGGCGAGAAAGATGACTATTATCAAAAGCAGAAGCACCACAAAAATCGCCCCTACAAAGAACGTGGTGCTGTCTTCATTATACAGATCGATCAGCGGCTTAAATACATCTTTAAGCCACGTGACAAATGAATCAAAGATGTCCAATTGTTGTCTCCTTAGAAATATTAAATGATATGTGTCAAAGTGTTCTGCAAAAAATCAGGACATAATAATTCCATTTTGACTATAGATAATTGTATTATACAACAAAAGGTTTTCCAATGCAATGAATCCAAAAAGAAAACAGAAATAAAACAAAGAGATCAAAAAATAAAAAAATTAAAACTTATCAAAAAACCCGTTGACAAATAACTAACGCGGTGTTAATATATCAAATGTTCCGATTGATTGCGGACCATTAGCTCAGCTGGAAGAGCACCTGACTCTTAATCAGGGTGTCCAGGGTTCGAGCCCCTGATGGTCCACCATACGGGGCATATCCGAACTACTACTTCTACCGCGGCGGCTTCGCCACAATAGAATGGTTCGAATAAGCCCAGACTAAAACGACTTCCGAGTCGTTTTTTTCTTTATAAATCAAGGCCAGGGTTTGTATTCCCTGGCCTTTTCAAGTCTGATAATATTTACTTTTTATCCCTACATACAAGGACATATCACTCTATTGGGATGGGTGACGAAGAAGCATAGATTGATGCAGTCCACTGATAACCACAAATATGACATTTCCAGTAAAAACTTTTTTCTCGCTTTTTATAAACTCATCTAACTTATGACCTCCATTTTTCTCCTTATCCCAATCTTCTAACAAGGCAGGATAAAGCTCGGAAAGCAGGTATCTCTTCTTGTTAATACTATTAGTCCTCTAACATAACGAATCATTCCACGTTCTTATAACATTATTATCAATTAAGTATTGTATAGACCTCATAATGCGAGACGGTTCATACATTTTAGTGTCAAGCACAATGGAAGGTACTATCGCATGATTCGATATCTGATTATCAGCTATAACTATCAGGCTGTTATTTTCATCACTGGCTATTAGCTTCGGAGGAATAGGTGAATTGTCTAACATATCTCTAATGCTGCCATATGTAATCTTATTTATCATATCTGTCGCAAAATATGGAGTTATTTTTCCGTCAAATGGATTGACGTATATATGATTTAAAAAATCAATGTCGACTATACAGCCATGTATTTTCCCTCTTCCTCCAATTTTTATTATTTCATCAGAAATAGTTTTTAGTGTTGAGTAGTATGGCTCGAACAATTTAGTTATGTTACTAGAAAATGAAATCAAATTATTGTAATAATAATCCAAATCATGTTCTGCAATGCGTATCCTCCCGCCTTGTAAGTAATACAAGTTCTTACCTTTTGCAAAAAACATATATAGGTTATTACGTTTTAACAACACTATATCCTCGCTCCTTTTATAGGAACTGATATTTATGCCCCTACCGTAGTTGAAATCTTCATATTGGCTTGGGGAAATATTATATTTTCCATCTGGGTAGTTTTTAAATGGATCAAACAAAATTCTGTCAAGTTCAAAACCTTTTAAATACCACTTCTTTCGCTTATATCCTATTTGATTATCTGCAAATACTGTAATACCTCCAAGTTCCTTTTCTAAGCTATTCTCATGTGTATGCCCATTTACATACACCCAATTTGAATTATACTGCTCAGAACTCCAATCGTCTTTTGGCATATGTGTTAGTACTATTACTCTAGTGTTCCCGGCACAATATATTATTTTATCATAAACAGCTTTGAAGCGTTTCGATCTTATTATATCCTCATCAATTGTGATTGTATTACGATAAATCCCATTGGAAGCGTTGAAACTATTGTTTAACCCGGAAAAGCCTACTCCCCCTAGAATAATAATCGATGAATTCTCCAATATTTGTCCCAGGCTGTTGCTATCTGCATCTAATATGGTTTTTTCAGTGATTTTCTTCCAATGATAATTCTTGTACTTTATTAGAACCTCATTCTCCAATAATGTACAACTCCCTATTAGATAGTCAGAGTAGTATGAAATGATATCATCTGCATTACAGTTCTCGCAAATACCAGAATTATCCCATAATTCATGATTTCCAAGAACTCCTACTATTTTCCCATTCCAGTATTTTGAAAGTAGATCATAAAACAGAAGAACCAATTCCCTATTTGAAGCAATATCGCCACCTACTAATAAAATGCCATTTCTATCACTTACAGATGCCACTAACTCCTTAACTTTTTCTTCGATTAAATCCGTAATTTCATCCATCCCTTTACCTAGTACTGGTAACTGATGCTCAAGATGGATATCAGAAACGTAGTAAAATACTTCCGTATTATCGGTAGAAGCTAAGTCGTAAACAATTGGCTGTTCAATTGCTATTGCAAGGTCATTGTCTGTCTTCCATATAGGAATATCAAGTGCTTGAGGAATATGATCAACTACAAAAGTGTCATTAGCACCGTCTTCAATATATTCCTCTTTGAAATCAATTTCTTTTGATTCCTCTATCATTTTTTGAGTTAATATCCTTTTTTCTTCTGCCCTCTTTTTTCTAACTATACTTTTTATCTCTTTTGTTTGTAGTTCTTTGGGAATATATTTAATTGCTCTAGAATCAGACATAATAGCAATAATACACAATTTCTCTGTAATTATTCTATTAGGAACAAGACTTATATTAAGCCAGTCTTTTTCAACGGCAATACGGCAGATCTCTTCATCATATAAGCGTTTGGATACATACTTAAGAGCTGGACGATTATGTCTACCAATCCTTGTAGTCAAATCTATAGACTGTATTGCCCTTAATACCATTTCCCTAGTTTGGTTTGCTTTCGGGATACTGCGAAGAAGTTTAACGCTAGGTTCTCTTTCAAATGCTGTAATTGGATCATCTTGCTCCAGCCCCAGGGCTTTTGCTAGATCATTGCTATTTGCGTATTCTTTTGAAATATCTTTTTTATACTTACTCATTTCACCATATTTAATAGTATTTATTTTGTGGAGCTATTATTTCTCAGATATGGCATTTAACCATTTATTAATGATATACCATGACTATCTCTCAAATATTTAATAACTACCCTTTTGTTTCACTTCTCCTTTTAACACACTTTTTTTAATCTTGCTTTTTTCATATAAGCCATTATTAAATAATAATTTTTCGATTTTTTCTTGAAGCTCATCATCTGAATAAGGTGATAACGTTATTATCATTGTTTCAAATATATTGTCCGGTAATCTTGCGTAAATATACTTATTCTCCGGGCTTAAATACACTATATCTTTTCCTTCTAATTTTGCTTCGAAACACTTTGGCCTTAAAGCAACGCGGATCCTTGTCTCATTTTCCATCTTCCACTCATTGAATTTGAACCTTCCAAGATGGTCAAAGTCATAAATGCTTTCATCCCTATTTAAATAGAATACGTCAATAAGAGAATAGTCATATATTCCCCATTTCTTTGAGTCTATATCAGAGGAGAAACTAATTCCAAATTCAGTCTTCTTGCAAAAGTCTAGTGGCTCACTCATACATTTATCATCTGGGTATATCTTCAAATCAATTAGTAGGCTTCGATCAAATGACAACATAACACCATCCGGACTTCCTTCCGAATAAGTTTGCCAAAAGAAATATGACTCATGATCAAGGTGCGTGAAACAAGAGACAAATATCTTGTTTTTCCACAGCTCTATTAAAGCTTTATTTTCTACTGAATCATTTACTAAATCTAATCTTGTCAAGCGCAAAGAATGGTTATTGACGATTTTCTCTAAAGCATCATATTTCGTGTATTGGTGTATCATATTATGCTGTTGTGCCCGGTTGACAGCGTTTTCAAAACTATATTTTTCCATCACTCTTTTTTTATTACATATCAAGATCTTTCTTCTTTCAACGGCGATTACTTACTCACCAAACCTTTCTTCCCTTCTCAGTTCATTTATTTTATCCATGGTTTCCTGTGCTCTATCTGCTGGGAAACTATATCTCCAGTGATCGTAATCTTCGATACGGACTATTCCGCTGGTAAGTCTTGCCTTTATTTCATACCATGAACGCAAATTCTGTGATAGGTCCATGGAATAATTCGGATGATTTATATCCGGTTTCAGGCATACCTGTCCGTCCAATTCCGTCACGGTCAAGCCATAGCGGTCTTCCAATGTAAATAGTGTATGCATCAAGCCAATGTAAGTATCTATATTCGGCACATCGATTGCTTCTTCTGCCACGTCAAATATCTGAGCCAGCTTTTCAATCATATCTTTCTTTGGTGTGCGTGACTCGATCTCATATTGCCCAATTCGGGAATCCGCTGACATATTACTGATTCCCAGCGCTTGTCCAAGCTGTCTTTGAGTCATACCGGATCTGTTTCTGAACCAGCGTATTCTTTCGCCTATTGCCATTTTGGAACCTCACTTTCTGTTAGCTTGACCTCATCTTATCACAAAAGTTAGTGCGGTGCAATATTTTATTCACAAAAAAGTGAATTTTCCTCTTGACATTAACATATTTGTGCATTATATTATAATTAGGTTCACAAATTAGATAATGCTACAATCACAAAAGGAGGATTTTTAGATGGAAAGATTAAGCAAAATGGATCTTGATTATTTAGTAAGGACTATCATGCCGGAATTGTACGAACGGAAAGCGAAAAAAGATGCCTTTATGGAACAGCTTCTGGAAACGCTCCCAGATGCACCATTGCGTATGATTCCTATAGCGGAACCATACGCAGCTGAAAAGAGGTTGACTGCATGAGTAAAAAAAGAGGCAGCAAACCTCCTCCGCCCAAGTTCTCAACTTCCGGTACCTGGCACACACATTTCACACCGTTCTTTGATGACCAGATCGACTCCAAAGCATATATAGCTCTAAGTGCGTCCGCGAAAGAGGTATATACGATCATACGGCGGCAGTATAAAGGTGACTATAGCGGGGAGGTCATCAAATGCCCGTACTCCACTTTTGAGAAGTACGGTATCAGAAGAGAAACCGTATCCAGGAGTATAGACCAGCTCGAAGCTTTCGGATTCATCAGTATTGATCGCGGAGGGCTTGCCCATCAGCCCAGCAGATACCATCTGATCGACAAATGGAAAGAATTGAGCGATCCGGTCAAACTTGAAAAAGCCAAGGCCCTGCTTGAAGAAAGGAAGCGCAGAGCCAAACTGGCAAAATGTAATGCCAGAGAGCCTTCCATACAGCACGCAAGCTGATCCGTCACTGTATGGTAAATATATAAGGAGTTCCGAAACCGTAACCTAAAATATAGTGGAAATGATATGAAACGATAACGAAAGCGGAACCTATTATATGCGATTCAAAACTAAACGGTAACGGAAACGATACTTATACAGGTAACGGAACAGGTACTTTGGATCAGTTTTATAAAACATGAAAAAACCGCAGAAACAAAGCCGGTAAATAAATATGTCGATAAATATATCAAGTCCTTAAAAAAAGTCCCTTATACGGGCAAAAAAGTCAAAAAATGACACCGAGATACTACAGAAAAAACAGAGGTTATATCCTTGTAAGGGGGGAATCAAACAATGTCAAGAATGAGCAAACAGCGAAAGGAGGAATGGGCATTCTTCCTGAATGAACGAAGCCGTATCACCTACAACGAAAAATGTAGGAATTGTACTAAAGATTGTAAGCAGAGCTTTAGGGCCGATATAGTATATTGCCCAAAATACAGAAGCAAAAGAGGCCTCGCCGATTGAGAGCAAAATACAGAAGCAAAAGAGGCCTCGCCGACTGAGAGCGAAATACACCCCTTGCACAGATCCTTCAGATCTATGCATAGGGTATTTCGCCCTGCGGGGCAGGCTGCTGAAAGGAGGTGAATGAAATGCAAGGACATACTTTTATCCAGCAATCCAAGCTGACAAGTGTCAGCGGCAGGATCAAGTATATCAGCAGCCACGCGAAACAGGAGAACCTGTACGCGGTATACGAAACGACAGACAGGTCGTTTTGGAGAGAACTCGCACAGGAAAATCGTGCCGAGTTCATAAGAAGTGGTGCAGAGGGCAAATGTATCGAAGCACGTGAACTGATAATTGCCCTTCCATCCAGCCTCATCGAGTATGATCATAATGAATTGCTCCGGTATCTTGTGAACAGTTTCAAAGAAAAATACGGAGTTGAATGTATAGCTGCTCTCCACCACAATAAGCGAAAAACTAATTTGCACATTCACATGATCTACTCTGAGAGAGATAAATTGGCCGAGCCGGTCATAAAGATCGCTACAAGAAACATATTCATAGATGAGTCCGGTAAGCGCAGAAGGACAAAGAAAGAAATCACAGACGATAATGGTGATCTAAAAAAAGGCTGCAGGATCATACCAAAGGGTGATGTCTATGAACAGCATTATTTTGGAAAGAAGCGAGGAGAATTCAAAGATAAGCGTTTCCTCAGCGATGTCAAAGAGTTTTTTACAGGCATCATAAACGAGCAAGTGAGATATGACAGTGAGAAGCTTAAAGTCTTCCCCTCCAACAGTCCATATCTGGCAACTAAAAAAATCGGTAAGAACAATCCCCACGCAGAAGAGATCCGTCAAACCAACAGGACAAAAGACAACTGGAATCGGCTGGTCGATAAAGCCATGCGTATGGGAATGCCCAAGGAATCGCTTATAACAGTCAAAAAAGAAGAGATCACAAAACCTATAAGCGAAGCTATCAAAAGCGGTGCTATCAAGAGCAATATAGTCGGAGCATTCATAGACCGTGCCACAAGAACGCTGAGCAGAATGATAAGAGAGTTGTTTAAAATGGAACCAGAGACCGCAACTATGGTACTCAAAGAGCGTCTGAAGGAATTCATAAACTACTGCCGGGCGCCACTAATAGATCATAAAAAGGAGGAAAGAGACGCAAGATGAAAAATGCAGTAATATACGCAAGATACAGTTCAGACCGGCAAAACGAAATGTCCATCACAGGACAGATCGCCGAATGCCGGAAATTTGCAGAGGAACACGACCTCATAATACTACAGGAGTATATAGACCGGGCACTGACGGCAACATCCGATAAGCGACCCAGCTTCCTTAGGATGATCGATGACAGTAATGATGGATATTTTGATACCATCCTTGTATACCAGCTTGACCGTTTTGCAAGAAATAAAAATGACTCCGGGTACTATAAAAAAATACTTGCTGATAACGGTGTAAAAGTCGTATCCGCTAAGGAACATATTTCTGAAGACAGCTCCGGAGTTATAACAGAAGGTCTGATAGAAGTTTTCGCAGAATATTTCAGTCGGCAGCTGTCCGAGAAGGTAACCCGAGGTATGTACCTCAGAGCTGAACAATGCAAATATAACGGTGGGACCATGACATTCGGATATGCAGTTGATCCTGAAGGATATTATATACTTGATGAAATCAAAGCTCCCATTGTAAAAGAGATGTTTGAAAGGATCGCCCAGGGAGAGACAGCAATATCGATCTGTAGAGATCTAAACGAGAGAGGTATCCGTTCTACTAAAGGAAATGAGTTTACCAAGAACTCCCTTCAAAATATACTTCGCAACGAGAGATATAAAGGAATTTATATCTTTGGACATGAACGCATCCCTGACGGCATTCCCCGCATCATTGATGATGATTTGTTTGATGAAGTACAGGAACAACTTGGCAAAAAAGTTGTTAGTCGCAGACCCGCTATAGAAGATTATATTCTGACTGGCAAATTATTCTGTGGTTACTGCAAGGAAGCGATTATCGGAACATCAGGAACATCTCAAACAGGAAGATCTTATCGTTATTATATGTGCAAGAATGCACCGGATAAATGTAATAAGAAAAATGTAAAAAAGGAATATATCGAGAAAACCGTTTTAAAGATATGCTTTCAATCCCTTACCGATAACATCATAGATGAAGTCGTGCAGAAAACTATTGAGCAAAATGAACGTAATCAGGAAAGCCCTGAATTAATACGCCTGAGAAGTGAACTGAAAAACACACAAAATAAAATCGAAAAGCTTGTTACCGAAATTGAAAACGGTACTTCATCTTCAACGATTGCAAACAGGCTGGCAAAAAGAGAGGATGAACTTGAAAGCATAAAAAAACAGCTCCAGAAGGAAACTCTGAAGCAGAAACATTTAGATCCTGCAGATGTGCGGTCATTCCTACGGCTTTTAAGAAGAGGCCGTACAGACAATATCACCTATCAGAAGATGCTGATCCACATATTTGTAGATCGGATATATCTATACGATGATCACCTTGTAATATACCTCAAAGGTACAGATAAGAGAATTACCATCAGCGACCACGAAGCTGGAATCGTAGAAGAATCCTTGACTGATAAAGGTTCTGAAAATGAAGAATGCGGTCCACCATAAAAACAAAGACGATCCTAGCGATCGTCTTTTGTTTTTATCATGAACCTTGCATCAGGGGCATATCCGAACTGCTATTTCTACCGTGGCGGATTCGCTACAATAGAATGGTTCGAATAGCCTAGACTAAAATGACTTCCAGGTCGTATTTTTCTTTGTAATGAATAGAGAGCTTATACGCCGGCGCGGTTTGCTGTCTTTCGTTATATTATCAATCTTCTGGGTACTGTGAGATCTCAGGCTGATATGTCTGTATGTTATGAGTCATACCGTTATCAGGCACTATAGTTTCTCCTGTTATGCCATCCACAAAATCTGTACACATCATATATACTACCCTCGCAACTGAGTCAACAGACTTGATCTCATCAAGCTGGGGTGTTGATATTTCATCATACAAAGCATCCTGCTCTTCTTCGGGAAGACAATCAAGAACCAGATTGCTGGTTGCTCCCGGCGTAGCCATTCCTCCGGGCGCCACGGTATTTACTTTGATTCCGAAGCGTTTAAGTTCTCTGGCAGCTTCTATCGTCAGGGATACAACTCCGCCCTTGGACGCCGCATAGTGAGAGTAACCGCCAAAGGTGGGATATGGCATCCAAGCGCAGTTTGAGGAGATCAGCGTCATCTTTCCGGGGATACCACGATCCTTCATATACTTGCTTACATGCTTTACGGTTCTGAATGTTCCGTTAAGATTTACATTTATAACTTTCTCAAATTCATCGGAAGGCATATCGTAAATATGCGCATAGTTCCAGATCGCGGCTGCAGTTACGAGAATGTCCAGAGAGCCGAAAGTACGATCAACAAAGTCAACCATATCAATAACGCTCTGCTCATTAGTCACATCCACCTTGAAATACTGTACACGATCAGGACCATATCCCTGCTCTTCCAGTATTCCAAGGGTGTTTTCTGCTTCTTTTTCCGAATACGAGGCTACGACAACGTTAGCCCCGCCCTCCAGCAGTCTTTTGGAAACACAGAATCCAAGGCCGCCGGTTCCGCCTGTTACCAAAGCCACTTTGCCTTTGACTCCGAATATTTCACTCAAAGGCGGCATTTCATCCAGATATCCATTGAGCATCAAAGCCTGGGGATCATTATGATCATATGTCATGTCCTGCTCCTTTTACTTAATAAAGACCTTATTGCAAACAGTGATCACAGCATCGTTCGGGCCTACTGTAAGAACCGTACCGTTCTCTGCGAACTTCTTGTCTACTATAGCAAAACCTATATTCTTATCAACTGTATATCCGTAGATCATCTGTCGGCAGATTCCGCATTGTATTCCTTTATGTTTTACGACCTCGTTCTGAGCCACATCTTCGTAACCGTCTCTTTCCGGAGTAAAGGTGAATCCCACAAGCTTGTACTGAGACTCATAATTTGTCAATGCTTCCTTGCCATTGAATTCCTTATCCATCTTCACAGACCAACCAAGGCCGCATTCATACGGAGTAAGGCCGTACATATCCTGTCGAAGAGCAAACCCTTTTTCCATGGGAAGAGATCTAAGATAAACTTCAAGTGTTCTGAGTTCTTTGATACCGGAAGCCTTAAGCCTTTCTTTTATCTTCGCAGTCTCCTCTATAGGACAGTATATTTCATATCCATTTTCACCAGTGAACCCGGAACGGTGTATCTTAACATCAACGCCGGCCATGCGGTTGTCTGCCATTCTGAATCGCTTCATTTCATCAATGGGCTTTTCAAGAAGCTTATTCATCTCCTGCAAAGAATCGGGTCCCTGAACAGCGTACATATCAACTTCATAAGTAAGCTCTTTAAGGGTGCAATCATAGTCATTACCCTTCTTATCGAACCACTTGGCAAATCTCGGTGCATACAGCGTTGATACCCAAAAGATCTCATCTCCCAGGTTTGTCACGATAACATCATCCACTATCTTGCCATCATCATTCAAGATCGTAGTATACTTACTGACTCCGGGCGCAGCACCTGCGATATCATTTACGCATATATAGTCAAGATATTTAGCGGCATCGGGGCCTGATATCTGAACCAGATCATGCTGCCATCTATACCATCCGGCAGCAGTTCTTACAGCCATGGCTTCAGCCCTGGCTACTGTATCTTCTCTGAATAACATGTCGGTTCCTCCCTATCCACTAAATCATATATTTATCAATCTTGTGTCCGATAACTATTTCCATCTCGTCCTCATCCTTGTTCTCAAACCAGACGGAGAATTCCGGATCAACAAGAGTTTTAACGGAATTGTGCCAAAGGGTCTCATAGCCCTCAGTCAGTTCATCCATAGGAGCCATTTCATATCTTCCGTTGAAATCATCAGCTGTAACGTGGATGCGGCACTCATCCTTCTCAAAGGCGGTGAGTTCACAGGGTACAAGCTGGCAGTCAAGCAGGAATTTGATATACCCTGCCATTATTCTGGCATCCTTTCGGTCTATGTCGTGAGGTACTCCAAGGTAATTCCTCAGTCCTTCTCTTGACGAAGGATCCATAAATTGATTCTTTCCGGCAACGCTGAACACGATTTTGAAGATCCTGAGGAACTCGTCTTCATCCTCCGCCATGTCTCTGATAGCTACGAGAGGAAAAGACACTGACCATACCCAGCCAAACTGCATAACCCAGTTATATGCCCACTCAAAGGATTTCTCTTCGCCGAAGGCATTGGTATATCTTCCGTTTCTGATGATCTGACCGGATCTTACCGTTCTCTCTTCGGGTGTATTATGCACCGGGTACACCGGCTGCTGCATATGCTCAGTCCAGTCCTGCTTGGGAAGTCCTGTCACATCACGACGCTCAGCAACGATTCTGCAGTGTCTGTCTCCGCATCCTCTCGCCTCGCACATATTAAGCTGAACTTCGTTTTCATTATTATGGGAGCACAAGTCGAAATTAGCCGTGAACATTGCAGTAGTCATATTGCACATCTCTGCACCGACTATATCCCAGGGGCATGTGTCCAGTTCTTTTTCAACTCTGTCATGAGTAAACTGGATGACTCTGCCGGACATGTTTTCGTACTCATCTCCGGAGTCACCCCATATCGCACCCAACCATGCTGTACGGTCACACAGTTCCGGTATATTCCACTCGTCATAATATCCGTTCATATACTGATCCGATGACGCCGCCATGTTGAATCCATATGCAACCTCGCATATCGCAGCGGTCCTCTTATCAAAATCAGGTTCAAGTATTCTCATTATCTGGAAAATATTAGAGCTAAAAGCTGCTATATGTCTTACGCCAAAATCATAGCATTCAGTTTCCGGGATAAGCTTACCCCAGACAGTTTCAACACATTTAGTCTTATCCAGTCTTTCCTTTACAGCCATGCGATCTACCTCCCATGATCATTATTTGCTTCCAAAAGGCATAATAAACCATACTATCTATATTTACATGTTTATAGTTTATGATACATTGCTCCATTTAACCATAAGACAAATCGCCTATGTTTTGCTATAGATATCCTACAAATTGTATGGTACAATATAAGAAAGGCTTCATACTTTTTGTTGATTTTATTATTAATGAATATGAATAACTGCCATGAAACTGAATGCGGACATTATTTATTACAATTTAAAAAAGACATTACCGGTTGAGATCATCGGATACAGATCACCGGAATTGAGTTTATCCAGGCCTGAATTTTATGTTGAAGGAAACGACACCTTTAAAAGCAATCACCTCTATATACTGACAACTGACCGAATCTCCAGAAGAGCTGTATGTGAGAGGGGGTCAGTTATCATATGTACAGGCGAGGTGCCTCAGATGTCATATTTTTATGAGCGATGCTGTTTCATAAAAGTTGCAGATAAAATGGATGTATTCGACTTATTCAACAGGATACAGAATATCTACAACAAGTATGATCTTTGGAGTGATAAGCTGAATCAGTCCCTCAACCATGGTGCATCCGTCGAGGAACTTATCAAACTCAGCGAAGACATTTTCGAGAACCCTATTCTTGTTCTGGATTCACACTTTAGATTTATTGCCAGGGGTGGTTATGAGGGCTTCGAGGATATTGCTGAAGTCTTCGAGGACTCAGAGTCCGACAATCTGAGCATGGAGGCTCTTGATAAGTATCTCAACGAAAGAGAACCTTTGATGCATGTCAGAGAACCTATGCTCCTCAACATACTTGATACATCTACGCTTTCTTTAAATTTGTTTGAGAATGACGAGTACACAGGAAGCATATCGGTCGAATATAGAAATCGGCTTCATCAGGAAAGTGATATCCCTCTTCTGAAATATCTTTCCGAGTCGGTTTTATCAACCATGAGGAAGAATTCAGCAACCATCATGAATGACCGCAGTATCACAAGAAAAGTATTCCTTGATATAATCAATGGGTTCCCCATAGATACCGCACACCGTAAACACCTGGAAAGGATACATGCCGGTAAGACGTTTTTGTGTCTTGTCATCCGCATCAACACCCGCCTCGCGCAGATCCCGGTTGAGTATATAATCGCCAAGGTTGAAAGTGTATTCAGACATAGTATCACATTTGAGTCACGTTCAGACATCATCTCTTTTATAGAACTGCCGGGATCTCAGGATATGGATAAGGCTCACTCTGAACTGGAACAGCAGATCGATCTGCTGGTTGGAACCATGGATCTTAAAGTCGGGATCTCATCATATTTCAACGATCCATACTCAGCTAGGATATATTATTTGCAGGCTCTGGGTGCTTTAGAAAACGGCACAAGGATCCATCCTGATGACAAGTTCTATAATTTCAGAAAATACGCTCTGAATGAACTGATTTTAAATGCACAGAATGATTTACCTCTCGACACTTACTATCCTGATGGCTTAAGACGTCTGATCTCACATGACGAGGAATCAAACACCAGTTATATTGAAACATTAAGGGTCTATCTTAACAACAACATGGCTGCTACAAAGACCGCCGGCGATCTTTTTATCCATAGAAGTACACTGCTGGAGAGACTGGATCGAATAAATGCGATCCTTAAAGAGGACCTGAAGGATCCTGACGTTCGCCTTCAATTGATGATCATTCTGAAAGCTCTGGAAATTGAAAAACAGCTGAAATGAAAAAGATGCAGGCACTATTGAGTGTCTGCATCGCCTTTTGGATCGTTTATTCTAAGTTAGCTTCCTCGAGTTCTTTTCTTAAAGATTCGATCTGTTCCTTGGTCATTCCTGCCTGCGGGAAAGACATAAGCTTAGAAAGTTTAAGTCCCTGAACCAACTTCATCTGAGGATCAGTTGCAAATCCCGGGCTGTACTTTACAATTATCTCAACTGCTTTAGGATTTTTCTGTAATTCTTTAACCTTTGAATCGATCGTTAACATGGTTATTTCCTCCTTGTTGACTAAGATATGCGCATTTTCTTATTTGCATTTTATCATCAAAATATAAACTCCTTAAGCCGACAATCTGTATCTAAAAACGCATTCAAAGCCCTACAATTGTGCCTAAATAATGGTGAAATGTAATAGATTCCGAAATATCTCATAACCATAGTAGGCTGTGATCTGTCTGTTCTGCTCAGTCAACAGCCCTGATATTCTTAAACGTATAGTATGTTTCCGAATGATAAGTGTCGCCTCTTCTCAGAATCACCCCTAGTTTCTTTTCTTTGTTAATTGAGTCCGGGCAATACTCAGTTTCCAATGCAATGCCTTCATAGTCTTTATAGCGGCTGCCGTCCTCTCCTGTCACAAGACATTCGTCGTCCACAGGCATATAGCAGTCGGCTCTAACCTGCAGTTTATGCCTTAATATGCTGTCTTCGCCGGACAGATTGAAATACATGTGATTCGTAAGGTTGATGATGGTATCAGCATCGCTGTACCCGGAATAGATGATCCCAAGGGTGCTTCCCCGAAGCACGTACTTTACTTCCACATGCAGATTGCCCGGGTATCCTTCCTCCATGTTAGGAGAATCATATGAAAAAGTGATTCCGTCCTTTTCGATCCGTGGTGCAAAAAATCTGCAATTGAACCCGCAATTACCGCCGTGCAATTGCTGCCATTATTCTGTGCCAGAGTATTCAGTAATGGCAGTATATTTATAACCAGCCAGCGTTATTGCCGACCGGCCATGTAAGGTGGATTGACCTAAAGGTCTGATATTATTTACTACTGATCCCGACAAACTGGAATTGTTAGCACTCTGTCTTATTGCACCGGAGGCATAAAGCATAAAATGCAATCGCCAGAAACTGTGATACCACAGACACAGTGACAAGATACACAGGATTCAAATCATACAGGGCA
>Ga0256405_10001573_pt1 | contig 61034 bp, 50 predicted proteins | sample RumenRJG_02DNA_FD_189096 | JGI IMG/M metagenome (GOLD analysis project Ga0256405, IMG submission 189096) | Bovine rumen microbial communities from Lethbridge, Alberta, Canada - RJG_02 | ecosystem: Host-associated > Mammals > Digestive system > Stomach > Rumen | place: Canada: Alberta... | reverse complement strand
GATCCGGGCGGACGCTTCTGCCATCGTCATCCGCTACAACAGCCTCGTCAGCCGCGGGAAGACCCTCCCGATCGGGCTTACGCTCACGATCACGGCGGAGAATGGGGAAATCCACTTCGCTTCCCGGGTCGAGAACAACTTTCCTCATTCCATCGTCCGGGAACTCCATTATCCGCTCGTCCGCAATTGTGCGATCCCAAAAGGTCACAAGCTGATCTTGGCAGATGCCGGCGGACGGATTTATCCCGACCCGGTTGCCGGAATCCTGAAACATTCCAATAACCCGCCGTACAAGTCTCCCGGCCAGTATTACCGTCAGTACGACCTTTATTATGGAGCGAGCGCCGCCATGAATTTCTTCCTGCTCGCAGGCGATCAGGCCGGCCTCTATTTCGGCTGCCACGATCCCGGGATCAACGAGACCTGGCATGGACTCCGGCTGTATCCCGATCCGCAGGGCAATTTCTCGATTCCCGAGTTCGGCCTCTTCCGTTATCCGCATTGCCTCTCCGGAGAGACATGGGAGGACGCGACCTGCCTCATTTCGCCTTACGACGGGACCTGGCACAAGGCGGCGGACAAGTACCGCGCCTGGGTCGATGCCACCTGGTGGGATAAAAAGCCGGCGCCCGAATGGGCCGTCAATATGAGAAGCTGGCAGCGGGTCATCTTCAAGCATCAGTACGGAGAGTATTTCTTCCGCTATCCGGACATGTACGGGCGTGTGAGCGAGGTCGGCAAAGATGTCGGGGCCGACGTCCTGCACCTCTTCGGCTGGTGGAACGAAGGCATGGACCGCGGCAATCCGGACTACAGTCCCGATCCTTCCCAGGGAGGGGACAAGGGCCTGGCGGACGCCATCGCCCGTTACAAGAAAACCGGACAGTATCTCATCCTGTATTACAACGGCCAGCTCATCGATGCAAACAGCAAGTTTTACCGCAGCGGCTTGGGCTCCAAAGTCAGTTGCAAGGATGCTTCCGGCATGGAGTATATCGACCATTACTTCTTTACGGGAACAGGTACGTACACGGCTGGTTACCACGCCATTACCTTTGTCGTTGCGGATACCCGCCAGCCTATCTGGCGGCAGAAACTGACCGAATTGGCCGACCGTGCTTACAGCGTGGGTGCGAACGGCGTTTTCTTCGACCAACTCGGGAAGGGATTTTCATCCTTCCGCCCGTGGGACCGTTCCGGCGAGTTCCCGATCCCTGACATCCATGTCGCCCGGGACAAGGGGGAGACCCTCCATTACCTCCGCGATTACGTGAAAGGGAAATACGGGAATGATTTCGGCTTCGGCACCGAACTGATTAATGATTACACCAACCAGTTTGCGGACTATGTCCTGTCCTATTCGATTACGTATCTGCCGAACAACTTTATTGACCTGTACCGCTATACCTTCCCGGAAGTCAAGATGTCCTGCCGTCATATCCGGGATGATGCCGACGATATCGAACACCGGAACAACATCTGTCTGAGCCGCGATCTTTTCAACGACATCGAAGTGTTCCGCTGCCGCGACCTGATCGACAAGACGCCCAAGTACCAGGCCTATCTGCGCCAGGTGAACGCCATCCGTCTCCGCTATGCGGATTGCATCATGCAGGGCCGCTACAGGGACGTGCTCGGATTCGAGAATACCAACCCCGAGGTCGATGCAAAAGCTTTCGTCGGGAAAAACCGGATGGCGGTCATCGCTATCAACGAAACCTCCGCCAAGCCGCAGGAGACCCGGATTTCCGTCCCTGGCTATAAATATGCCGAGCATTCGCTGATCGGGGACGCTACGGTGACGGGAGACAAGGTGACGCTCGGCAAGTACGGCGTCGCTGTCCTGGTTTACGAAAAACAGAAATAAGGGACCCCTGCCTATTATGAGAAGAATCCTGATCGCTTTTACCGCCCTTCTGCTTGGCTCTGTCCTATGCTCCGGACAAACTCCGTTTGTGCATAATTACACTGAAGCCGAAGTCAAAGCCCTCTTGCAGGAGAATCCCGGCAGGGTGTCCTGCCCCCTTCATGCATACGAAGTCCCGGCCATTAAGGATACCCAGCCTCCTCGAGGTTACAAACCTTTTTATGTGAGCCATTTCGGCCGTCATGGATGCCGCTACCATGACTCTGCCTCAACATATGTGAAATCGCTCGGCTATCTGCAGAAACTGGACTCTCTGGGCCAGCTGACGGCAGAAGGCAAGCGGATGATAGAGGAGCTCAAGTTCATGCAAGAGATGCAGTCGGGCATGGACGGCATGCTGACCCAGAAGGGTGGTTCGACCCACAGGGGCATCGCCTCCAGGCTGGCCGCCCGTTATCCGGAATTATTCTCACAAAAAGGCAGGAACCATGTCAGGGCGGTCTCATCCACCTCTCAGCGCTGCATCATGAGCATGTCTAACTTCATCGTAGGCCTCGAAGATAAGACGTCCGGCCTAGACATCTCCATGGACACCGGCCCAAAATATATGGATTACATCGCGCATTCCGGAGCAGGTGGTCCCGGCGGAAAGAGAGGCCGTGAGATTCGCGACTCCGTATTCATCGCCTTGTTCGACCCGGGCCGGATGTCGTCGCTTCTGCTGAAGGATCCAGCCGCCCTGCAGGCGACCTTCCCGGGAAAGGAATACGATTTCTACAAAAGCCTCTTTTTTTCGTATGAGATTGGGCAATGCCTTGATTATGATGCGCCTGACCTGTTCTCCAGGCTCACCGTAGATGAGTTGTATGCGTATTGGGCCGACTGGAACATCGGCTCGGCGAACAATATGGGCCGTACGGTTGAGAATGAAGGATACATTTGCCGTGTCGCGGGAGGCCCCCTCCTCGGAGATATCCTGAACAAGGCCCAGGAGGCCATTGACGGGGGAAAAGTCTGTGCCGATCTCCGATTCGGCCATGATACGGGAATCGTGCCTCTGCTTTTCCTGATCAGGGTTGACGGCTTCAACGAAACATTTACCATGCTTGAATCGCTGCATAAGTGGATGGGGTTTTACGGAACACCCATGGCTGCCAATGTCCAGTTCGTATTCTTCCGGAACAAAAGAGGCACCGTATTGGTAAAAGTTCTTGTCAATGAACAGGAGCGTACCTTCCCTGGCCTCGAGACTGTGAACGGCGTCTATTATGAATGGCCGGTCCTGCGGGAATACCTCGAAGCAATTTATGAAAACCGGCCCCTGAAAATACCTATTAGAACTCATCAGAAATAATCCCGTTTGAGGGTAGAACAACAAAGCATATGAAAAAGAATTTGAAGTGGATCGGCATGATCCTTCTGGTCGTGCTGGCGGTCGTTTTCGTCGGATGCAAGAAACCGCATCGGGTTGCGCTTGTCGCCCACATGGGCTATTGGGATTGTGAAGCCGGCGGCGGCACTTACAATTCTATCGCGGCGCTTGCCGCGGCGCAGGACATTGCCCTTTGGGGCAGCGAATGCGATGTCAACATGACGGCGGACAACGTAGTCATCGTCTGTCACGGCCCTGTTTTCAACGGCGTCGACCTGCGCAACAGCAACTATGCCGACACTGTCCGTTTCCTGAAGCTGAAGAATGGCGAACCGGTACCCACGCTGGACCAGTATCTGGAGCAGGCGGCAAAGTCCCGTACCGTCCCGGTGCTCGAACTCAAGCCCCAGCTCAATGAGGAGCGGGAGAACACGATGGTCGAATTGACGATCGCTTCCCTCAAAAAATATGGCCTGTATAGTCCGAAGCGTGTCGCGTTCATCTCATTCAGTCCTTTCATGTGCAAGAAAATCGCGCGGGAGCATCCGGCGTTCACGAACCAGTATCTGAACGGCGACCGAACGCCGGCCGATTTGCACAAGGATGGGATCAATGGCCTCGACTACAATTACAAGGTGTTGCATAAGCACCCCGAGTGGGTGAAGGAGGCGCATGACCTGGGTATGTCCGTCAATGTATGGGCCATCGGTCCCAAAGACAATGAGGAGTATCTCCGGGAAATGATCGCGCTGGATGTGGACCAGGTCACGACCAGTTATCCGATCCTGGCCCGTTCGGTGATGCCAAAAGGCAAAGAATTGCCCGTCGGAAAGAAATAGCGTATGTACAAAAACCCTTTCGCAACAAAAACCCATTAATTATGCGTAAAACTACTTTATTCGTCGCTTTCCTGACCTTTCTGAGCGTTTCTTTTTCAGAAGCCAAGGACATCAACATCAAGTCCCTCGGTGCCAAAGGGGATGGAAAGACCAAAGCGACCGCCGTCATCCAGAAAGCCATCGATGAAGTCCACAAAGCCGGCGGCGGCCGGGTCATCGTTTCCGGCGGTTCCTATCTGGTAACCCCTTTCGAGATCAAGAGCAATGTGGAACTGTTCATTGATGCCGATGCGACCCTTCTCGGATCGACCAACCTGGAGGATTACCCCGACCGGCCGGATCCGAAGCATTATATCACGGAGAACATGCCCCGCTACCGGAATGTCTCCCTGATTTATGCCGATGAGGCGGAGAACATCGCGATCACCGGACGCGGCGTCATCGACGGCCAGGGGAGTTACTTCGTCAAGCCGAAAACCGGGGATGATTGGCATGGCTGGCACTTCGAGCGGACCGTTCCGCGTGACAAATCGATGCCGCGGATGATCTTTTTCGCCGGGTGCAAGAATGTGACGGTCAGGGACATTACGGTGAAAGATTCGCCGGCTGCCTGGAGTTTCATGGTCCATGATTGCGAAGTCGTCCATTTCGACCATTGCAAGGTTTGGTCGGACCTGCGCTACATGAACAATGACGGCATCCACCTCAACTGCTGCCGGGACGTCACCATCTCCAACTGCGACATCAAGGTGGGAGACGACGCCATCGCCATCTGCGCCAACAGCCGTTCCCTTCGGGAAAACAAATCCACGGAGCGGGTCGTCGTCACGAATTGCGTGCTCCAGGCCTGGTCAACCGGTATCCGCGTCGGCTGGACCGACCAGGGCATCATCGCCAACTGCTCTTTCTCGAACATCCAGATGAAAGACGTTTCCAAGGGTGTCGCCTTCCAGTTTCCGGGTCCCTACAAATCCACCAACAACTGGGGGCGCGAATACACATTGGTCGAAAACCTGACGTTCTCCAACATCCGGATGGACCATGTTTACCTGCCGATTTACGGAATCATTGAAAAGGGCCCGGATCTGGTGCACATGAAAGCCCTCCGCAACATCAGCTTTACGGATGTCACTGCCACCGGGATGCAGTTCCCCTATTTCAAAGGCAGGGAGGACTGCATGTTTGAAGAGATCAGTTTCAATAATTGTACATTCGAAAAGCGGCCCATCGAAGAGTTTGCGGATTACCGGCGGCACGGGGATGTGCCGGTTCCCGAAGGAGAACGGTTCGTCCATGTCAACAATATCCGCTTCAACAACACGCGCTTCATTAGTAAATAATTAACTCATAAACAAATTAATATCATTATGTTAGCAAATCAATGGAAACAGAATGCCTTCAATGTCATGAATGAAATTGAGGCAACACAGATGGAACAAATCAAAAAAGTCGCCGAGGTGATGGCCGATTGCATCCAGTCGGGTCACCTGGTCCATACCTTCGGTTGCGGCCATTCCAATCTTCCGATCGAGGAAATGTATCCCCGGATCGGCGGCATCGTCGGCTTCCATCCGCTTTGCGAACTTCCGTTGACGTTCTTTACCCATATCGTCGGCGAGATGGGTATCAATCAGTTCCTTTGGCTGGAAAGGCAGGAAGGATATGCCCAGCAGATCATGTCCAGCTGGCGGTTCGAAGAAGGGGATCTCCTCTGGCTCTTTACCCATACCGGGATCAATGCTGTAGTGATCGATATGGCCAATGAGGCCCATAAGAGGGGGATGAAAGTGATTGTCTGCGGTTCCGCCTCCCGGACCGGCGATAAGGTTCCCCGCCATTCCTGCGGCAAGAACGTTTTCCAGATTGCGGACTATGTCGTGGACACCTGCTGCCCGCTGGAGGATGCTTCCGTCCCGCTGAAGAATCATTTCGACAAGATCGGCCCGCTCTCGACCATGGCTTCCGTCACCTGTGTCTGGATGATTATCACGACGGTCTGCGAAATCCTGGCCGACCGCGGTGTCCATCTCCATATCAATCCATCCCACAATGTCCCGGGTGACACGACGGCCCACGAGCGCCTGGATGCGGCGATCGAAGCGTACCGCGAGAGTGTCCGGCGTTGCTAAAAGCGGAGGATTGGATATGTGTAAACGATTGATTCTGTGCATTTTTGTTCTATCTTCCCTAACGCTCAGAGGGGCAGACTTCGACGTGCGGAAATATGGCGCCAAGGGCGACGGCCAGAAGAATAATACAGAGGCCATCCAAAAGGCGATTGATGCATGCCATAAAGTGGGAGGAGGCCGCGTCGTGCTTCAGGAAGGTGTGTACATGACGGGCCCGATCGAGCTCAAAAGCGGGGTAAATCTTTATATTGACGTAACCGCCCGCTTGCTGGCATCTCCGAATATCGAAGACTATCCCGAATGGCCGAATATCAAGCATGTCATCAGCGAGAACCTGCAGCGCGGGAACCGGAATACTTGTCTGATCCTCGCCGACGAGGCGGAAAGGATTGCCATTACGGGCCGGGGTGTAATTGATGGAAACGGGACCTATTACGTCCGCAAGGAAAAACGCGATAATGCCCATGGATGGCAGTATGTGCGGATTTATCCGAATGAGCAGTCCATCCCGCGCCTTGTATTCCTGACCGGATGCAAGGATGTTTTGCTAGAGGATGTTACGATGCTTAATCAACCGTCCAACTGGAGTTACCAGATCCATGATTGCGACCGGGTGACTATCCGTGGACTGCAGATCTTGGCAGAATTAGCCTACGAAAACAATGACGGCATTCACGTCAATTGCTCCCGAGATGTTACCATTTCCGATTGTCATATCGAAACAGGCGACGACTGCATTATTGTCCGGGCAAATAGTCGTTCCCTCCGGGAGAAAAAGCCTTGTGAGCGGATTACGGTGACCAACTGCGTGCTTCGCAGCGGTTCCGGCTGCATCCGCCTGGGCTGGACCAACGATGGGGTGATTCGCCACTGCACCTTCTCCAATCTGGTAATGACGGACTCTTTCTGCGGGCTGGATATCTACCTGCCCCATCCCATCCGGAAAGACTATGGTATTGAGCCTACACTAATCGAGGATATGTCCTTCTCCAATATCACGATGACAGGAATGTATGGGCTCCCGATCAAAGTAAACATCTCTCCGAATCCGGATACGATGGTAGAAGCGGTCCGTGACCTGCGCTTTTCCAACGTACATGCCGTAAGCAAATTGTTCCCTTATTTCCATGGCCGAGAAGGCAATCCCGTGCGGCGGTTCGTTTTCGACAACTGCAGTTTCACACGGGAAGCCGAGCCTGGAAAACCTCAACCGGAAATCTTTCAGTTTGCTGAGGGCTTTGTCTTCAATAACACCAGTTTTACCACGGTACAGGTGCCGGAAAAGGATGAAATCAAGTAGGAACTATGTGTAGCAGGAAGTTATTTATAATTCTCGTCATCATGCTGCTCGAGACGCTCATGCTCGCTGGACAGGAACGGATGGTTAAGATATGTGCTCACAGGGGCTATTGGAAAAACGAGATGACCAAAAAGTCGGAGAACAGCATTGCCTCCCTCAAGTGTGCCCAGAAGGAACGTTTCTGGGGAAGCGAAATCGATGTTCACTTGACAACGGACAATGTTATCGTCGTAAACCATGACCGAACGATAGATGGAATCACGATTCGTGAGAATCCCTATTCCGCCATCAAGGGGCACAAACTGCCCAATGGAGAAGAACGCCCGACCCTCGACAAAATCCTGCGGCAACTCAGCAAGTCCCGTCACACAATCCTGGTCCTGGAGGTTTGTGGAGGGGGGCTGGATGACCGGATGATTCTTCTCTCCGATCTTTGTATCCAAAAGTTGATGGACCACCATCTTTTCGATCCGTCGCGAGTGATGTTCATCAGCGGCAATTTCGCTGTTTGCAACCACCTCGTCCGTGCTGCGCCTGGATTTCAGGTTCAGTTCGTCAGTCGTGGCGAAGACCCGGAATCTTTGAAGGAGTCAGGTATAACCGGTATCGACTATGATTACCGAGCCTTTCAGGCGCATCCCGAATGGGTTGCACGTGCCCACGAACTGGGCATGGATGTCAACGCGTGGGTGGTCAACCAAGAAGAGGTAATGCGGGAGATGATTCGTCTTGGTGTCGATTGCATCACAACGGACGAGCCCATTCTGGTCCGCCATATTCTTAAAGACGCGGAGGAATATCATGAATAGACGTTTTTTTCTTGCCCTCATTGCAAGCATTCTGAGCGCATGCTCGATGTACAAGGTCAAGTTAAAGCCCACAAAGAATAGGGAAGGGCAGAATGAACCCCCGATTAAGGCGGAGAACAACTTGTACGGTACGATTACCGATACAGACGGCCTCCCCCTCCCGAATGTCCCGGTATCGGATGGCTATCAGATTGTTTTGACCGACTCAAACGGATTTTACCAGATGAAGGCAGATCCCAGGAGTACCTTCGTCTATTATAGTTTGCCCGCCGGATACGCTATTATCCAAAACGAGGAGACCCATTTAGCAGAGTTCTTCCAGAAGATATCGCCAAATGTCAGGAATAAGAGAAATTTTATTCTGAAAAAGTTACTGAAGGCATCCGATACCTTTACCTTTGCCGTTCTCGGGGACATCCATGTCAGAGACGATGCCACTTGTTCTCAATTCAGCAGCCGTGTCATGCGCCCTGTCGGAGAGTATTTCCGGCAACATGCGCCGAAAGGACTCCGGTTCGGGATAAGCCTGGGAGACATAATTGACGATGCAAAAAATCCGGAAACGTTCAATTTCACCCGAGAAGCACTCGGGAACTGTCCGTGTGGCTCCGGAGAGTATCTTCCGTTCTATACGGTTATCGGAAACCATGATCACAATGCCTTTGGGGGCGACAGTCGGTTGACAGGGACCGAAGAATTCGACCTGGGGGCAGTCCGGGATTATATGGAGGCATATGGCCCTACCTGCTATTCATTTAACATCGGCAAGGTCCACTTCATCAGTTTGGATGATTACATCGCCCGGCAGGCTAAGACCAACGGCTCCGCTATTCCCACGAACGGGCGGATGGGCTTAAGCGAGGATGTATACAGGTGGCTTCTGAGCGACCTGGACTGTGTTGAGGACAAGGCATCCAAGATGGTTGTCATTCTTGCACACGTCCAACTCAGGGGGGTGAAAGATGCCCCCCATCGGGATGATATGATTGAACGGCTTGCCCCTTTCAACAGTGCATATCTTTTTACCGCAAATGCGCATATTTGCGAGAGTTACAAATATGAAGTCAAGACTCGGAATGGCCGTTCTGTCATGGAGCGTATCCATGGTGTCCCGATGGGTAATTTCTGGTATTCGCAGTACTGTCCTGACGGTGCTTCTGCCGGATTTTACGTCTACCATGTTGACGGGAACGATTTTTCCAGCTGGGAGTACAGAAGCCTTCATGATTCCCGGGACCAGATGCGTGTGTATGACTCAAACGATGTATATGACAAAGAGACCGATTGGTCGCACAAGTATGTTTGGTCCAATGAGAGCCTGTTTGCCGGTGGGAACTTCCTCCTAGCCCATATCTACCACGGTGACGAGGACTGGGAGGTAACTCTTGAACATGATGGCAAAACTGAAAAGATGACTTTCGCCAATAAACGGATTTACGATTATTGTGTCAACGCTCATCTGGTCAACGATAACGTCCCTGGCATCAAGACCAGCTTTCCCTTCTTTTGGGACCGCTCAGAGAACTGGTGGTACCTGAAATTAGATCGCCCGGCCTCCGAATTGCGTGGATGGAAAGTGGTCGCCAAGGCCAGGTTCCCGGGGAGCAAGAAGGTTATTACCTATACTTGCGACCGGATTACCCGGACCCTTTCAGAGACGACATAATCCAAATCTTTCATAGCTGGTCAAATGGACACAATCATTAAAATACAGGGTGGAAAAGTGCTGACCCCCTCCGGCATTGCTCATGCCAATATCATCGTCCGACAAGGCATCATCCAGGAAATCACCGAGGCGTCCGTGGAAATCCCTGACGCGGTCGTGATCGATGCGGACGGGAGGTATGTCGCTCCGGGCGGGATAGACCTTCATGTCCATGGCGGGGGTGGGGCTGAATTTGTCGAGGCGACGGAGGATGCATTCCGTTCGATAATGGCCGCACATGCCTGGTATGGAACGACTTCCATCCTTCCGACCTTGCCCGCCTGTCCGGTCGAAACCATCTGGGAATCCATCCGGATTTGCGAGCGGCTCATGGCCGGTCCGGATACGTCTTTGCTGGGACTCCATCTGGAGGGGCCGTACCTGAATCCCCGCAAGGTCGGGGCCATCATTCCGGAATATGTCACCCCTCCGCAAGAGGCTGTTTACCAGAATATTCTGGATAACACGGATGTGGTCAAGCGCTGGGATTACGCTCCGGAGCTGCCCGGTGCGGCCGCGTTTGCCCGCTGCCTGCGCCGGCACGGGGTCCTGGGCTCGATTGCGCATACGGTGGCGGAATATGACCGGGTCCGGGAGGCATTTGAAAACGGCAGTACGCACGTGACGCATTTTTACAATGCGATGACGAGCGTCCACCAGGTCCGGGAATACAAGCACGAGGGGACGGTGGAAAGTGTGTATCTGATTCCGGAAATGACGGTCGAGGTGATTGCAGACGGCAAGCATGTCCCGCCGGCAATCCTCCGCCTGATTTATCAGGTCAAGGGACCGGAGCGGACAGCCCTGGTTACAGATGCCTTGGGCGCATCGGCGGGGGCGGATGCATCCGGGATTTCCGACAGCCGGGTCATCATCGAGGATGGGGTGTGCAAACTGTCTGACCACTCGGCACTTGCGGGCAGCATCGCGACCATGGACAAGATGGTGAAGACGATGGCGGATGCCGGGATTCCGCTGCATGATGTCTTCCGGATGACGTCCGGGACACCGGCGCAGATCATGGGCGTACAGGACCGCAAAGGGTCGCTGGAGAAAGGGAAGGATGCGGATATCGTGATCTATGACAGCCGTTTGCAATTGCAATTCGTCATGCAACGGGGCGCTGTCATCCGGAATGACCTTGCTTAAACACTCTTTTTGTGCTTCTGGAAGGTCTCCCGGTAGGCGCGGGGAGTAAGGTCACAGTTTGCCTTGAAGGTGCGGTTGAAATTGGAGATGTTGTTGAAACCGCACTGTTTCGCGATATCCTTGATCTTATCTGTTGAATCAATCATTTTCCGGGCTGCCTTTTCCAGGCGGGTCTGGATGAGGTAGTCGTAGACCGTGATTCCCGTCTGCAATTTGAAAAGCCTGCTGAGCGACGAGGCCGGCATGTGGATGTGCCCGGCAATATCTTTCAGGGACAGGCTTTTGCCATAATTGTTCTGGATAAAAGTCTTTACCTTGGTGACGACCCCTTCCGGATTGGTATAGTCCGTCACCATGTCGGGCAGCCTGGTCAGAATCCGGTAAGGAGAATCCGCCAGGGAGTGGAGGATTCTCTCGAAGAGGATAATCTGTTCAAAGTGATCCTTTTCATCGACGATCTGGGTGAGCATGTTGTAGATGGAAAGGATGGACTGCATGCCGAAAGAAAGTCCTTTTGCGCTGTCATTCAGCATGGTAATGACATTTTCGAATACCCTTTTCCCCTGCATTCCCTTGAGGAAGATGCTTCCGTCAAAATGGATGGTCAGTTCGCGGATGTCTTCTGAGGTACAATGTCCCTGGTCCCAGGAGTGCTCCAGATTCTCTCCGAAAAGCACGAGGTCATAATCGCCGATATATTCGGTGCAGTCCCGGACGGTCCTCCGGGCGCCGCCGCCTTTCTCGATGAAATTCAGCTCCATGACGTTGTGCCGGTGCGGCGGATAGGAGAAGGAACGTTTGTGTCTGTCGACAATCCGGATGCATTCATCCTCTTTGAGTTCCGGCTGTATGTCCACGATGATTGCCATATTCAGAAGCTGTTGTCGGCGGTGATCAGGCGTCGGCGCCGATGGCCTGGCAGCACAGGCGGGCGGCATCCGTGTCGGGGCGGCAGTGAAGATGGAAACACCGGGCGTGCCCGATGACTTGTTCGGCGGTTGCTGAAATGGCGTCCATGATCGGGCGTTCCCAGCGGATGGTCGAGCAGGATGCCAGGACGCTGGCATAGGCCTGGAGGCCGTTCAGCGGCTCAATCCGGTTTTCCGGGGCCTGTTCCAGGCGGACGATGGCGCGGACCGGGACGGCGAGATTCCGGTAGCAGGGGGTCTTGCCGCTCCAGGGGGTTCCGTAGACGAGCAACTGCCCGTCGGGGAGGATCCGCAGAGCCGGGTTGTCATCATTGACCAGGTCGCATTCCGGGATTGCCTCCAGCCACAGGCGGCTGTGCGTGCTTTTCCCGGTACCGCTCAGCCCGAGGAACAATTGCGCCATCCCGTTTTTCCGGATAACCGATGCGTGCATCAGGAGCGTCCCCTTCCGGGAGGTGGCATAAGTGAACAGGATCATGAGGGAAATTCCAATGTGGAACACGTCGGCATACGGCCGTCCCTGCTGTCCGCTCCAGAAATAGGCTTCGTTTCCTCCTTCTTTGACCCAAAGCGTCCCGTTCACTGTCCCATTCTCTGCAAGGTATTGATAGATCGTTCCGCCACGGTACTGGAAGATGTCGTAGAACGGCGGTTCCTTGTCAATTTTCATGATCAGGGAAAGTTCCTGCGGTGCGAAATCACCGGGTTCTCCGTCGAGGACGTGCAGCGAGAACGCGGCGGGTTCGTCTCCGTCATAAAAGAACGGTTCATACTGGGAGAAATCCAGCATGTGTGCGTGGAAGTCCGCCGGCCTTTCGGAACGTTTCTTCACGAAAGTCCTTGCCGGGATATCGTCTCCGGCCCGGGTGGGCATCAGGGTCTCTTCTCCCGAAATGATGGCTTCTCCCCGCCTTGCCCGGGCGATCCGCTCCGCTACGGCGGGCGTATAGTGCATAAAGCACCAGGGCGCATCCAGGATCACGCTGAAAACGTGTCCGGCTACTTTGTATTTCCTCTCCGTGTATTCCATGTTACGGAACGATTTTCATTAAATCCGCCGCTTCTTCCATATCCAGGGCATTTTCCACCCGGAAATCTCCGCTGCGCGTGCGCCGGAGCGAATCCAGGAAGGCACCGGTGTCCAGGGCTTCCCCGATATCGCGCGCCAGTGCCCGGATATAGGTCCCTTTCGAGCAGGTGATCCGGATATCCGCATGCGGGAAGTGGAAATCCGATATGTCGGCGACGTGGATCCGTGCACTCCGTGCGGACGCTTCCGCCTCTTCCTGCGGAATCCGGCCTTGCGGAAGGAAAGACTCCAGCCGGATGTCGGAAATCGTAATCCGCTGCCGGCTAAGGAGTTCCTCTGCGGTTTTGTCGAAGCCTGCGGTATCCTCCCCGGGAGACGACTTCGCCTTCTTGTACATCTTCCGGGCCATTTCGTACGCCCGGATTCCCTCTACGGACTTGGCGGAGAAAAGCGGGGCGATCTGCTCCTGCTCTCCCAGGAACCCCTGCAGGACTCCGTCCAGGCGTTCCTTTGTCAACCCGTCTGTCGGGTAGAACCGGTCCGGTTCTTTTTCCAGGTCATAAGAGGGCGTCGTCGCCCCGATTGACAGACCGGCCAGGTATTCTTTTTCGTGCCGCTGCAGCGCTTCCGCCTCGCGGGTGGCTTTTCCGATGCAGACCAGCAGGACTCCTGTCGCGAGCGGGTCCAGCGTCCCGGCGTGGCCGACTTTCAGGTTCTTTTTCTGGAAGTACCTGCAGGCGAGGAATTTCAGCTTCCGGACGACATCGGCTGAAGTCCACCTGTACGGCTTGTCCACCGGCAGGATGAGGCCCTCCGGATAGGCTTCTATGTCCCGCGCCAAAACAGGGGCCGGGGAACGGAGAAATGTCTTGTCAACCGTCAGGAATGCCATCAGGCGCAGGGAATTTTCCCGATGCGGCGCAGGTGGCGTCCGCCTTCGAAGGGGGTTTCCAGCCAGGTCCGCACGATGTTTTGGGCCATGCGGTAGGAGATGAAACGGGCCGGCAGCACAAGGATGTTGGCGTTGTTGTGCGCCTTGACAAGCCGTCCGATTTCACTGTTCCAGGCCAGTCCGGCCCGGATGCCCTGGTGCTTGTTCAGGGTCATGGCCATCCCGTTCCCGGTCCCGCACAGGGCAATCCCGCAATCGACCTGTCCCTGCTCGACGGCAAGGGCCAGGGGATGGGCTACGTCTGCATAGTCCATGCTTACTTCTGAATCTGTTCCGAAGTCCACGACTTTGAATCCTTTCGATTCCAGCCAAGGGATCAGCCTGGCCTTGCAGGGGAAACCGGCATGGTCTCCGCAAATTCCGATTGTCAGCATTTTTATAGGGTTTTCATGAATTCGTCGAAACGCGCCCGGACCTCTTTCCTGCCCAGCCGCCAGATAATGTCCGCAATGCCCAGGCCGCTGCCGGAGCCGCTCAGGGCCAGTCTCAGGCAGTTCATCACCTTACCCATCGGCCATTCCCGGCTGCGGATGTATTCCTCCAGGGCCGTCTCCAGGTGCTCCTTGTCGAAGGGCCCGTCGAAGGCTCCCGTGATATACTGGACCGCCTCCTGCGCGTATGCGACATTTTCTGGGGTTCCGAATTTGTTCCGGTCTTTCTCCACATAATTCTCCGGGCGGACGAACAGGTACGAAGCGATGTCACGGAAATCTGCCACGAAGGTCGCCCGTTCCTTGATCAGCGAAACGATGCTCCGGACATAGTCCCGGGTGTAGATATGATTGGCGAAATCGGCTCCGGTCTCGTTGAATTCCGCACCGGCGGTGATGGCGCAGACCGGGCAGTCCACAATCTGCATCCCGTCCGCTTCCAGCAGGGGAATGAACAAGTCAGTCAGCTGGTCGTCGCTCTTGCGGCGGAGGTATTCTTTGTTGTACCATTTGGCTTTGTCAGGGTTGAACCGGGCGCCGGACTTGACAATGCGTTCCAGCGAGAACGCTTCGACGAGTTCGTCCATCGAGAAGATTTCCCGGTCATCTCCCGGATTCCATCCCAGGAAGGCCAGCAGGTTGACGAAGGCCTCCGGGAAATAGCCGTCCTCCCGGTAGCCGCGCGATACTTCGCCGTCCTTGGAGGTCCAGCGGAGCGGGAACACCGGGAATCCCAGTTTGTCTCCGTCACGCTTGCTGAGCTTGCCTTTTCCGTCGGGCTTGAGCAGCAGGGAGAGGTGCGCGAACCGCGGCATGGTATCTTCCCACCCGAACGCCTTGTACAGCATGTAGTGGAGGGGGAGGGAAGGCAGCCATTCCTCGCCGCGGATGACCTCGGTGATTTCCATCAGGTGGTCGTCGACGATGTTTGCCAGGTGGTAGGTAGGCAATTCGTCGGCCCGTTTCCACAGGACTTTGTCGTCCAGCGTATCCGTGTTGACCTCAATGTGTCCGCGGATCAGATCGTCCATGGCGACAACCTGGTGCTCAGGCATTTTGAACCGGACGGTCCAGTCTGTCGTGGTTTCGAGAAGCCGGGTGGTTTCTTCCTGGGAAAGGGTCAGCGAGTTGCGCATGGTCATGCGCGTGGCCTGGTTGTAGATGAAGGTTTCCTTGACGGCTTCGGCGGCCGTGCGGCGCGCTTCCAGTTCGGCCGATGAGTCGAACGCATAGTAGGCATAGCCTTCCCGGACCAGGAGTTCCGCGTATTCCCGGTAGATTCCCTTGCGCTGGGACTGCCGGTAGGGGGCATGCGGATGGCGCTCGGAGGGCATCTCGACGACCTTTCCGTTGCTGTCCACCCCTTCGTCGGGGATGATTCCGCACCATTTCAGTGCTTCGATGATATATTCTTCCGCTCCCGGGACAAACCGGTGGGAGTCCGTATCTTCAATCCGGATGATGAAATCTCCTCCGTGTTGTTTGGCATAGAGGTAATTATACAGCGCTGTCCGGACACCACCCATATGCAGGGGGCCAGTCGGGGACGGAGCAAATCTGACACGTGTTTTTCTTTCCATTGTTTTTACTGGTGTTTTGCAATCCGGCGGATGGCGGCCGTCGCCTCGAGTTCACTCTTACTCTGGTCCGGCCGCAGGATCAGCACCGGCTTTTCATCTTCACTGAAATGGAACCGCCGGACATTCTCCATCGTATTGAATCCGATTTTATTGACACTGGCGGTATTCTCCTCGGGCAAAGTGACTTCCCCGGCTACGTTGTCCGGTGCCGGATTATAGCGGAAGTCCTTGTCTATCAGGATGAGTTTTCCCATATCCGAGCCGGTCAGCCCGATCAGGTTCATCCGGAATCCCGTGGCGATGGCCGTGATGTTGACCTTGTCGCCGAAGTCCGGGTCGTCGCTGAAAATCAGACCGCGCTTGAACTTGTTGACATTGCCGGTATACTCCGAAATCATCTCACTGAGCTGGTCGAGTTCCTGCATCTGGAGGCCCTTTTCGTTGTTGCCTACCGTAATGTTAATCAGCAGGTTCTTGGCAGTCTTGAGGTCGAAGTCGTTGAGCAGCGGAGATTCCAGGGCGCCCTTGACGGCATCCCGCAGGCGGTCTTTGCCGGTTCCGGTGCCGCATCCCATCAGGGCCATCCCGCTGTTTTTCATCATGGTCTTCACATCCTCGAAGTCTACGTTGACATATCCGGCCGTCGTGATGATTTCGATGATGCCCCGTACGGCCGTCGAAAGCACCTCATCTGCCTGGGGGAAGGCTTTCTGGACCAGGATGCCGCCGAAATACTCGTACAGTTTCTCATTGTTGATAATCAGCAGGCTGTCCACGTTTTTCTCCAGCTCATGGATCCCGTCGACCGCTTTGGCCAGGAAATCGTCTCCCTCGTTCTTGAAAGGAAGGGTCACGACGGCAACCGTCAGGATGCCCCGGTCCTTGGCCATCTTGGCGATGACCGGCGATGCGCCTGTTCCGGTGCCGCCGCCCATCCCGGCCGTGATGAACAGCATCTGGGTGTTGCCGCCCAGGAGTTTCTCGGCAATCAGGTCCTGGGACTCAAGTGCGGCGTTCCGTCCCTTGATCGGATCGGTTCCTGCGCCGAGCAGGTCCTTGCCCAGCTGGATCTTGACAGGGACATTGCTTTTCTGCAGGGCCTGCGAGTCGGTGTTGCAGACGATGAAACTGCAGCCCTCGATTTTCTGGTTGTACATGTAGGTCACGGCGTTGCAGCCACCGCCGCCGACGCCGATCACCTTGATCATCGAGTCATCAGGCCGCCAGGTCTCGGGAATCATATCTTTTTCCATAAAATCTGTCATGATACGGTCTCCTTTCTTTTAAACTTCTTCATCATCGTTGCCGACATTGTCGTAGAACGAGCCGACACCTTCGTAAATATTGCCGAAAAGCTTCTGGACTTTGCTTTTCCATGTAATCGAAATGAACGGCTTGTGTTCTTTCGGCTCTTTGGGCTCCTTCACCTTCTTGGGTTTACGGGCTTTTTCCTCTTTCGGAACTTCTTCCTCGGTAAACAGGCTGTCGCTGGGCTGCGGGTCAGCTGCGTAGGTTTCTTCCTCGTATGCGGGCTCCGGAGCTTCCTCACTGACAGGTGTTTCCATTTCGATTCCGAATTCCTGCATCCGGAATTCCGGAGCTTCGATGCAATTGAGCAGGCCGTCTGCCTTTGCTTCCAGGATCATGCCGATGGAGTTGGAAGCGGCGCATCCGTATGCCCCTTCACAGCCGGAGGCGGAGAAGAGATGGCGGGGATAACCCTGGCGGACATTGTATCCGGACAGTTCTTTGATGAAGTGGCAGAGATTGGTCAGTTCCGCTCCGCCGCCGGTGACGACGACGCCGCTGCGCAGGCTGTCGGCGAGGTTGCTTTCCTGGATCTGGTACAGGATGGCATCGATGATTTCCCGGGTGCGTGCGGTGATGATTTCGGACAGGTATTTCACCGGAATCTGTTTGTAGCCTTCCATCTCGTCTCCTTCGATCTGGATGATTTTTTCCTCCAGGCTCTGGAGCCGGTCCGGCATGCAGGCGCCATAGGCCAGCTTGATGTTTTCGGCGAGGGTCTCCGAGATGGTGCATTCGCTCCGGATATCCGAGGTAATGACCTTTCCGCCGAAGGGGATGCTGGCATAGTACCTGAGTATCTTTCCTTTATAGATGGTGACGGAGGTGGCGCCGCCGCCGAAATCGATCAAGGCGACTCCGTTTTCCATTTCATCGGTGGTGAGGACGGCTTTGGCGATGGATCCCGGGGAGAAGTACTTCCGCGCGATGGCGATGCCCAGGTTGTTGAACACCTTGTCAATGGTTTCCACGGCTCTTTTCTTGCCGATGAAGAGTTTGAAGTTCCCTTCGAAGTTGCGGCTGATGACACCGATGATGTCGTTTTCAATCAGTTGGAAGTTCTCGTCATCCGAGAAAGACTGGGCGATGGCTCCGTAGAGTTCTTCTTTCTCCGGGTCGGTCAGCGGATAAGAGTCCTGGGCCAGGCGCTTGAGGGAGTCCACCTCTTCTGCCGTGATGCTCTCATCCGGATTGTTCCGTTCGACGCTGGCCTGGGCGATCTCCTGGCGCACTTCGCACCGCGGAAGGCTTACCACGACCTGCATGATCTTGATATTCAGCTCCTGCTGTGCTTCTTCCACGGCTTCCCGGATTGGAACCGATGCCTTCTGGGGATTGAATACCGCGCTGTTGCGGATGCCGTCGGAAGGCCTTTCCTTGTAATAGAGGATCTGGATGTCTTCTCCGGAAATCCGCGCTACGGTCAGCGCGATTTTCGAAGACCCCAGGTCGACGGCGGCAATGTATCTCTCTTCCATATCGTTATACTTTTATTTCTTTCTGCAGATGATTTGTCCGGAATACTTGACATTCACGGAGCCGTAATAGCCTTCCTCCTTGGACGGGGCAATGTACTTGTAGTAATTTTCCATCCGGGCGAACTTGCCGGGAATATCTTCCGGAAGTCCGAACAAGAAATGTTCCCGACCGGTGACGGGCTGCAGAACGATTTCTCCTTTTTTGTCTGTCCGGATGGAGCGGAAGGCACCGTTCCAGGCCTTGTTCCCGTCGATGTAGCCCAGCAACTGGATGATTCCCGCCAGCCAATCCCGTTCCGCCTGGGTTTTCGGCAGACCCTTGAAGGCGTTGTCCGCCGAAATGGGCGTTTCTCCCTCGATGACGGTGACGGGGGAAGTGTATTTGCTTGCCAGCGGGAAAAGGTAGCCGGTCGCATCGGCGTAGAACCCGCCCTGGGGCGTCTTGAACCGGACCAGCGGGTCGCGCTGCGCCACTTCCACGTGGAGAACCCCGTCCTGCGTGACGTAGGCTTCGCTTTGCCGGATGGCGCTCCTGCCGTTGAGGATGGTTTCAATCCGGGAAAGGTCCACGCTGTCCAGCCGCTGGCCGATGAAGACACCGTATTCCTTGTCGAGGATGGCCTTGACATCCTCCGCGGAGACGAACCCCAGCCGGGCGGTATCGAGGATTTTAACCTCCAGGGCGGTGCAGGCCGTCTGGCGGCGCGCATCATCTGCCTTCCTCCCGGTCAGCATCAGGAGCAGCAGGATGACGAGCAATATGGCCGCGGCCAGGGACAGCTGGAGCGTTCTTTTCATAGAAGGGGGTTATAGGGTTCCTTTTAAGCGTTTCTCAAGCATTTCAGTAATCGGCCCGATGAACCGGTCGATATTCCCGGCACCGAATGTAACCAGGACGTCCAGCGGTTCCTTCCGCAGGTAATCCATCAATTCTTCCTTGTGCAGGAGGACTTTCTCCGGGGCGGTTACGGCATTGAAAATCAGTTCGGAGGTTACGCCCGGGATCGGTTCCTCCCGTGCCGGATAGATGTCCAGCAGGATCAATTTGTCCAGCCGGCTGAGTGACTGTGCAAAATCCGGTGCGAAATCCCGGGTGCGGGTGTACAGGTGCGGTTGGAAAATGCCGGTCAGTTTGCGCCCCGGAAACATATCGCGCAGGGCTCCGATCGCGCTGGCAAGTTCGGCCGGATGATGGGCATAATCGTCCAGGTAGGTCAGCTGCGGCGTGTTCAGGTGCACGTCCAGCCGGCGCATGACTCCTTGGAACGAAGCGATGGCTTTGCGGACGGCTTCCGGTGCAATGCCGTATTCCAGGCAGATTGCCGCGGCCGCGATGCTGTTTTCAACATTGAGCCGGCCCGGTACGCCGGGACGGATCTGCTCCAGGACACCGCCCGGATAGACCAGGTCGAAGACATAGTGTCCCAGTTCATCCACATGCAGGTTCTCGCTGTGATAATCCGCGGCCGAGTCGCTGGTGTGGTAGGTCAGGATGCGGGCGGGCGTATCCCCGGTTCCGAGCGGGAGGCCGGACTTGACAATCAGTGTTCCGCTGACCTGGGAGGCGAAATCCCGGAATGCCTGCCGGTAAGTCTCGGCGTTTCCGTAGATGTCCAGGTGGTCCGGGTCCATGGCCGTGATGACGGCGATTTCGGGGAAGAGCTGCAGGAAAGAGCGGTCGAATTCATCTGCCTCGGCGACAATTGTTTCCCGTGTGCTGACCAGGAGATTGGTCCGGTAATTTTTCGAAATGCCGCCCAGGAATGCGGAGCAGCCTTCACCGCTCTCGGTGAGGATGTGTGCGGCCAGGGTACTGGTCGTGGTCTTCCCATGGGTGCCTGCGACGGCGATGCACCGCTGCCCGCGGGAGATTTCCCCGAGCATCTGGGAGCGCTTGATGACGCGGTATCCTGCGTTGCGGGCCTTCACGAGCTCTCCGAAGTCTTGCGGGACGGCGGGTGTATAGACCACCAGGGTTTCTTCGACCGGGACGGGGATCCGTGACGGTAAATCTTCATAGTGGACATTGATCCCTTCCGATTCCAGCGACCGGGTCAGGTCGGAAGGGGTTCTGTCATATCCGGATACGGCGAGCCCTTTTTGCTTGTAATACCGGGCGATGGCACTCATGCCGATCCCGCCGATTCCGATAAAATAGATATTCTTGTATTCCATTTGTTTACTTAACCAGTTTATAGGCTTCGTCTGCGATGGTCTTCGCCGCATCCGGCAGGGCCAGCGCAGCGATGTTCTCCTGCATGCGGGCGATTTTCTTCGAATCTTTCAGCAGGTACAGGGCGGTTCCCATGAGTTTTTCCCGTGCCTCGTCATCCCGTACCATCAGGGCCGCGTCTTTGCGGACCAGGGCCATGGCGTTGTGGGTCTGGTGGTCTTCGGCGACGTTGGGAGAGGGAACGAAGATGGCGGCCCTGTGGGCTGCGCACAGTTCCGAGACCGTGCTGGCGCCCGAGCGGGAGATGACGACATCCGCCACGGCATAGGCCAGGTCCATCCGGCCGATGAAGTCGGTATGGTGGATGAAGGAAAGTTTCTCACCTCCGAAGCCCTTTTCACGGGCTGCTTCCATGAATTCGTCGATTCCGGCTTTATAGTAACGTCCGCACTGCCAGAGGATTTCAACATTCTCGCCTCCGGTGCAACCTTCTTCAATCCATGTCCGGACGGCTTTGTTGAGGGTGCCGCTGCCCAGGCTGCCTCCGACGATCAGGATGTGCTTCTTGGCCGGATCGAGATGGTAATAAGCCAGCCCTTCCTGCACCATTTCCGCCGTAGGCGGGACGATTTCCTTCCGGATGGGGTTCCCGCTCATGACAATCTTCTGGGCCGGGAAAAACCGCTCCATTCCGTCATAGGCGACGCAGATGCAGTCCACCTTTTTGCCCAACATCTTGTTGGTCAGGCCGGCGAATCCGTTCTGCTCCTGGATGAGCGTCGGGATTTTCTTGCGCTGGGCGGCCAGCAGGAGGGGAGCGCTGGCGTATCCGCCGACCCCGATGGCGATGTCCGGCCGGAAATCCTTGACAATCTTCCCGGCGCGGCGGATGCTGCCCATCAGCTTGAACGGAACCGTGATGTCATTCAACAGATTCTTCAGGCTGAACTGACGCTGCAGGCCGACGACGGGAAGTCCCACGATCCGGTATCCGGCCGCGGGAACTTTCTCCATTTCCATCTTGCCCTCGGCGCCGACGAAAAGGATTTCGCTTTCCGGGTTCAGTTCCTTCAGTTTATTCGCAATCGAGATGGCCGGGAAAATGTGTCCTCCCGTGCCTCCGCCGCTGATGATGATCCGTAAAGGTTTGTATGTCATGACTTATCAAATATCGTAAATGTTTTCCAGTGTATCCATTTCGTCTCCGACCGGGTCGGAGGCTTCGACAATCGGCTCCGCGGCAAAGGTTTCTTTATCAATCTTCTTCTTGGCCATCCGGCTGATGGAGAGAATGATGCCGAAAGCGATGCTGAAGCAGAGGAAGGAAGCGTTGCCGTGGCTGATCATGGGAAGGGTCTGGCCGGTAAGCGGCCCCAGGTCGACGTTGACGAACATGTGCAGGAGCGCCTGGCCGGAGATCAGGATGACGAGCCCTGCGACGGCGGTTTTGGCGAAAACGCTGTCACAGTTGCGCACGATGATGGAGCCCCGGGCGAGGAGGCTGCCATACAGGATCAGGACGACCAGCGCGCCGAACAGGCCGTATTCTTCCACGATGAAACTGAACATGTAGTCTCCGAACATGACCGGGACGATATAGCGCTGGGTGCTGCGTCCGGGACCTTTCCCCATCAGGCCGCCCTCGCTGACCGCCACCTTGGCACTGATGGGCTGGCGGACTTTGTCCAGGACTTCCTGGAACTCCTTGGTGCCCCGTTTCTGCGCAAGCAGTTGCTGTTCAGGATTTTCCGAGAATCGCTTGATCCGCTCGGCAGCGGTGTAGACCCGCTCGAACACCTTTCCCTCCGTGGCCAGGGATACGCCTACGGCCAATCCGATCAGTACCACGCCGACCAGGGCGAAGGGAATCAGCTCCCGGATCTTGATACCGCCGATCAGGATGGTTACGCCCATGATGAGTCCGATGAAAGCGGCGGCGGAGTTGCTGCCGTCCATCAGCCCGACACAGACGATCAGGATAGGCCCGTAGATATAGAATGCTTTCTTCCAGAAGTCCCTGCCCATGAAGGAGAAGTACCGGGTTTCAGCCAGGGAGTTCGCCAGGGTGAAGCCATCTTTGCGGTACGTATCCACGGCCCAGGCCAGGTACATGACCATCGCGACTTTGACGACCTCCGAGACGTGGAGGGTGAATTTGCCCATGATGCTCAGGGCGCGGGTCGCGCCGTTGATATTTACGGGTTTGATGCCGCCGAGGCTGATGTGGAAAACCAGCATGGACAACAGGCCGAGGGAGAGGATGAACCCGAATTGGGAGATGAACCGGAAAAACTTGATCCGCTTGATATTATAGCACCCGATAATCAGCGCGAGACCGAGCGCTGCGATTTTCATCTGTTCGACGATGATGGCGCTGCGCGTACTTTTAGTCTCGATGGCCAGCAGCGAGGTCGACGAAGAAATGGCCAGGATGGAAATCATGATCAGCAACAGCACGATCATCCATACGATCTTGTCCCCCTCGAAGTTGTCTACGAAGTTCCAGAATCCGCCTTTTCTTTTTGTCTTTCCTGCCATCTCTGCTGATCGGTTGGGTTTATTTACAGGTTGCGTACCGCCTCTTTGAATTTGTCCCCGCGGTCCTCATAGTTGGCGAAGAGGTCGAAACTGGCGCAGCAGGGGCTCAGCAGCACGACATCTCCGTCCGCGGCGAAACGGCTGGCCGCCTGGACGGCTTCTTCCGCCGACAGGGTGTCCGTCATGTTCGCGCCGCCCACGATGCCTTCGAAAGCTTCATGGATTTTGGTGTTGTCCACGCCCATGCAGACGATGGCTTTCACTTTTTCTTTCACCAGGTCCTCGAGGACGCTGTAGTCATTGCCCTTATCCTTCCCGCCGACAATCCAGACCACTGGTTTTTTCTGGCACTCAAGGGCATACCAGGCTGCATCCACGTTGGTCGCCTTTGAATCGTTGATATACAGGACGCCGCCGACGCTCAGCACGGGTTCCAGGCGGTGGGCGATGGGCTGGAAGGTCTCCAGGGACTCGCGGATGATCCGGTTGTCGATTCCGGTTGCCTTGGCGGCCAGGGCGGCAGCCATGGAATTATAGATGTTGTGCTTCCCGCCGAGCGCGAGTTCTTTCAGGTAGACGTCGCATTCGTCCTCGCCATAGCGGACCACCATTTTGTCGTCCTTGACGAAGGCGCCCTGTTTCACCTCTCCTTTCTGCGTGAACGGCAGTTTCTTGCATTGCAGGACAATCTGGCTGAGGTGGCCGACCGTGATCTCGTCGTCCGAATCGAAGATGAAGCAGTCTTCCCGGCTGAGGTTGCGGGTGATCCGGAATTTGGATTTCACATAGTTCTCCATCTTGTAGTCATAGCGGTCCAGGTGGTCCGGGGTGATGTTGGTGATGATGGCGATGTCCGGGTGGAACTCATAGCAGTTATCAAGTTGGAAACTGCTGATTTCCAGCACATAATAGTCGAAATGTTCGGTAGCGACCTGATAGGCGTAGCTCTTGCCGATGTTTCCGCCGAGTCCCACGTTCAGCCCCGCCTGCTGCAACAGGTAGTAAATCAGGGTGGTCGTCGTTGTCTTGCCATTGCTTCCGGTGATGCAGATTTTTTTCGCCGAATCGTAACGGCCGGCGAATTCAATCTCCGAAATGACCGGGATGCCCTTGTCCATTACCTTGCGCACCATGGGGGCGGTAGAAGGGATGCCCGGGCTCTTGACGATTTCGTCTGCGTTGAGAATCAACTCCTCGCTGTGGACGCCCTCTTCAAAAGGGATGTCCCATTTCCGGAGGGTCTCGACATACTGTTCCCCGATTTTCCCCTTGTCCGAGAGGAAGACATCAAATCCTTTCACTTTGGCCAATACGGCGGCTCCGACACCGCTTTCTGCTCCACCCAAAACAACGACTCTTGCCATATCTAATTTTATTTTACGCTAAAAGGTTCATATTCATATTATCGGATTTTCAGCAGGGCGAGGGTGCTGACGGCGAGGATCAGGCCGATGATCCAGAACCGTGTCACGATCTTGGCTTCGGGAATCGCCCGCTCCGGCTTGGAAATCAGTGCCGGGATCCCTTCTTTCTGGAAGTGGTGGTGCAGGGGAGTCATCTTGAAAATCCGCCTGCCCTCCCCGTATTTCTTCCGGGTATATTTGAAGTAGAAACGCTGCATCAGGACGGACAGGCTCTCGACCAGGAAAATTCCGCACAAGATGGGCAGCAGCAACTCTTTCCGGATCAAGATCGCGCTGACGCCGATGATGCCGCCGATGGTCAGGCTGCCGGTGTCGCCCATGAATACCTGGGCCGGGAAGGAATTGTACCAGAGGAATCCGATCAGGGCTCCGACGAAGGCGGACATGAAGATCGCCACCTCGCCGGTTCCCGGGATATACATGATATTGAGATAGTTAGAATTCAACAGGTTGCCGCTCAGCCAGGCCAGGATGCCGATGACCACTCCGACGATGGCGGAGGTTCCGACAGCCAGGCCGTCCATGCCGTCGGTCAGGTTGGTGCCGTTCGAGCACGCCATCACGACCAGGACGATCATGACAACGTAGATGGCCCATTTGCAATACCATCCCCATTTCCCCTTGAAGGGGGAGAGCCATTTGTAATCGAACTCGTGGTTCTTGACAAAGGGAATGGTGGTCTTGGTGCTCTTGATGACATCCTGATTCTGCCAGGTGCTGTTTTCGATAAGCCTTTCCGAGTTGACATCCAGTTCGTTGCTGTCCTGGCTGACATAAACGGTCGGGTCGCTGACCTTGACTTTCTCCCGGACGACAATGTCCGGGTTGAAGCAGACGGTCAGTCCGATGGCCAGGCCCAGGATAAGCTGCAGGCCGAGCTTCCCTTTCTCGCTCATGCCTTCTTTGTTGTGCTTGAAGACTTTGATGTAATCGTCCGTGAATCCGATCGCACCGCACCAGAGTGTCGTCAGCAACAGCAGGAGGACGTAGATGTTCGTCAGGTTGCAGAACAGCAGGGCGGAAATGACGACGGCGAGGATGATGATGACTCCGCCCATGGTCGGGGTGCCCTTTTTCTGCATCTGGCCTTCGAGACCGAGGTCCCGGATGGTTTCACCGATCTGCTTGCGCTGCAGCCAGTGGATGATTCTTTTACCGGCAAAGAACGCAATGAGCATGGCGGTGATGCTGGCGAGCATGGCCCGGAAAGACAGGTAATGCATCAACCCCTGTCCCGGGATGTCGTAGCCCTTCAGTGCTTCAAACAAATGGTATATCATGGTTCAGGTCTGTTTACTGGTTTTCCATTGCGGCAAATACTTCCGCGACAATTTCCCGTTCGTCGAAATGGCGGTGTTCCGTTCCGATGATCTGGTAGGTTTCATGTCCTTTCCCGGCGAGCAGGATGGTGGCCCCTTGCGGGGCGAGCATCAGGGCCGTCCGGATGGCTTCCCGGCGGTCGGCGATGAAGAGCGTCTTGCTCCCTGCGGCCGGACTGAATCCCTTCCGGATGTCATCCAGGATGTCTTCCGTCTTTTCCGTGCGGCTGTTGTCGGACGTGACGAAAATCCGGTCGCTGTATTTTTCGGCCACGGCAGCCATCTCGGGCCGTTTGGTTTTGTCCCGGTCTCCGCCGCAGCCGAACAGGCAGATCAGGGTGCGCTTCGGGGCGATGTCCCGGAGGGTCTTCAGGACGTTCTCCAGGGCGTCGGGGGTATGGGCGTAATCCAGGACAACGCTGAGGTCCCGCGGACCGCGCAGGGTCTCCAGCCGACCTTTTGCAGAGGATAACTTGCTGATCGCGACGAGGGTTTCATCTTCCTCCGCCCCGAGCAGGCGGGCCGTTGCGTAGATGGCCAGCAGGTTGTAGGCATTGTGCTGGCCGATCAGCCGCGTCCAGGTTTCCTTGCCGTCCAGTTTCAACTGCATGCCGTCGAAGCTTTCTTCCATGATGCGGCAGGTGTGGTCCGCGAGGCTCCGGCAGGAATACGTGACAACTTTCGCTTTCGTGTTCTGGACCATGACGCGCCCGTTTTTGTCATCGATGTTGATGAGTGCGAAGGCATCGGCGGGCAGGCTGTCGAAAAAGAGTTTCTTGCAGCGGAGATATTCTGCGAAGGTCTTGTGGTAGTCCAGGTGGTCATGGGTCAGGTTCGAGAAGATGCCGACTTTGAATTGCAGGCCGGCCACGCGTTCCTGTTCCATGCCGATGGAACTGACCTCCATGAAGCAATAGGCGCATCCTTCCCGGACCATCTCTGCCATCAGGGCATTCGTGGTGATCGGGTCGGAGGTCGTGTTCGATGTCTCCAATTCCCTGCGTCCCACGTAATTGGCAATCGTTGAAAGCAGTCCGCAGTGGTATCCGAGGTCCATGAACAGGTTGTACAGGAGCGTGACCGTCGTCGTCTTTCCGTTGGTTCCCGTGATTCCCACCAGCGTGAGTTTCCGGGACGGGTTGTCGTAGAAGTTGGCGGCTGCGACGGCCAGGGCATGGCGGGCATGGGCCACTTTGACAAAAGCGACCCGTCCGATGGCTTCAATATGCCCGGACTTCGCTTCGCCGTCGTGGGCTGGGCTGATGCGGGCCAGTGCGGCGGCGAGTGCCTGCTCATCGTCGTACATGACGGCCGCGGCGCCGCTTTGGACGGCACGGTCGATGTACTCGTGTCCGTCGCGGGCGAACCCTTTCACGGCGACGAAGAGGGCGCCGGGGCAGGCTTTGCGGGAATCATCGCAAATGCTCCGGATCTCGGTCGCGGCGTCTCCCTTGATGGAGAGAACCCCTGTATCCTGTATGATTTGTTCCAGTTTCATTTCTTTGCTGTTTTTGTTTCCGCTTCCGGCTTCACCGGGCTGTTCCACCTGGGCATGTTCCCGGTCCGGGCCAGGGTCTGCCGGCCGGCGGGGTCGAGGACGTAGACCTTATCCACGATTTCGCGGAAGGCCATGGCGGGCAGGGTGCCGCCGTAAAGGGTCCCGACGCCGGGTTTGGAATAGAGTACGACGATGGCCGTGTAACGGGGCGTCTCCGCCGGGAAGAAGCCGACGAACGTGGCCTGGTACTGGATGCGTCCGCGGGCGTCGGCATACCCGCCGCCGCTCTGGGCGATGCGTGCCGTTCCGGTCTTGCCGGCGACCGTGCAGCGCGCCCCGGACAGCCGGGTCTTGCCGGTCCCTTCTTCCGTGACACGCATCAGGGCCTTGGTCAGGGAGTCGGCCGTCGTACGCGAGCAGATGGAGCCGTTCAGGACGCTGGGCCCGCGTTTTTCCCGGACAATCCCGTTTTCTTCGATATCTTCCACCAGGTAGGGTTTCATCATTTTGCCCTTGTTGGCGATGGCATTGTAGAATGTGACGATGTGCAGGGGCGTTTCCGCGACAGAGTACCCGATGGCGACGGAGCCGAGGTCGGTATTGCTCCAGTACTTGGAGTCCGGCGAGGGGATGGTCGGCGAGCGGAAACCGTCCAGGTCGAAGTCGAAGGCTTCGCCCAGTTTATAGCGGTACAGCTTGTCAATCATCTTTTTCGGGTCCTTCCCGTAATGGTCGATGGCCAGCCGGCGGAAAACATAGTTCGAAGAAATCTCGAAACCGTGCAGGATACTGATCTTGTCCGTATGGTGCAGCCGCTCGTAATCCAGGATGTGGTCGTCGATTGAGAATCCCTTCACGACGCCGTGGTTGGTCGGAATCTCGTCGCTCAGGCGGACTTTCCCGTCTTCGAGCAGGCTCATCAGCGTCGTGCTCTTGAAGACGGATCCCGGTTCTCCGGCCCGTCCGATGGCCATGTTCAGGCTCTCGTTCATCCGTCCCGTGGTCGTGTCGCGCAGGAGGTTGACCATGGCCCGCACGGCCCCGGACTCCACGTCGAGGATGACGCAGCACCCGCCTTCCACTTTCGGATTCTCTTCAATCTGCGTGCGGAGCGCCTTGTCTGCAATGTCTTGGATATCAATGTCAATAGTGGTCCGTACGTCCAATCCGTCCTGCGGCCGGACATAGGCGCTGTCGTAGTTGTGGATCAGCCCCTTGTTGTCCGTTACGCGCATCCATTCGAAACCTTCCTGGCCGTGGAGGATGTAATCGTACCGTCCTTCGATGCCGATATGGCTGTTTCCGTTGGACCGGCTGTTATCCTTGACATAGCCGATGGTTCTCCTGGCCAGGGCCCCATAAGGGTACTGGCGGGTATCCATCTTGACCCATTGGAGTCCGCCTTTGTATTTGCCTTCGCTCCACAGGGGCAGGCTCTTGAGTTGCTGCAGGGTCTCGTGGTCGACCTGGCGGCCGATGCGCATGAATTTCTTCCCGGTTTCCCGCCCGGAAATGATCTGGTTGTAGTATTCATCCGCCGATTTGTCCCGCCAGATTCCGGCCAGTTCCCGGCTGAGTGCCTTGGCTTTGTCGCGCCATTCCTTTTCTTTCGCCTTGTCGCCCGCGAAAGCCTCTTTTTGGACGGTGCAGTCCATGTAGGCCTGGTACATGGGGGTGGACATGGCCAGCAGGCGGCCGTCATGGGCGAGAATGGCGCCGCGCAGGGGCTCCAGCTCTTCCTTGACGCTCCGGGGACGGAAGAAATCCGCGATGGCCGGATCCGGTTTGTAGAACAACTGGATGTGGACGATCCGGATCAGGATCACGGCTGCGGCCAGCAGGAACAGGATATAGATCGAGTACAGGATCATGCCGATTCTGTCCCGTTTCTTTCCTTGTGTCTGAACCTGTTTTGCCATAGCCATGTCCGTTATTTTTCCAGGATGACCGCCGGATTATCCGGGAGGGTGACATCCGATCCTGCCTCGCGCAGCATCTGTTCGACGGTGCTGACCCGGTCGAAGCTGACCATCTGCACGGTCTTCTGTGCATGATATATCTTCAGGTTGGTCAGGGTCTCCTTGTTCTTCTCGACCCGGACCATCGTATTCTCGATCTTGATTCCCAGCCAGATCATCAGCCACAGCAGGAAAAACGTATAGATGATGTGGAGGAAATACTTGTCGCAGCGGAGCCGGACAAGGAATTCTCCCCGCAGGATCGCGATGGCGCTGTTGCGCAGTGCTTGCCATATATTGCCGATCTTCATGCGTCTGCCTCCTTTTCTGCTACCCTGAGTTTGGCACTTCTGGCCCGCGTGTTCGCGGCGATTTCCGCCTCGGCGGGCACAATGGGTTTCTTGATGGCCGCCTTGAGCGGCGCTTCGATGTTTCCGTAAAAATCCTTGACCGTCTCTCCCGCGATGTTCCCGGTGCGGATGAAATTCTTGACCATGCGGTCTTCGAGCGAGTGATAGGTGATGACGGCCAGCCGTCCGCCCGGACTGAGCACCTTCGCCGCTCCTTCCAGGAATTTCTCGAGCGAGCGCATCTCCTGGTTCACTTCGATCCGCAGGGCCTGGAAGACCTTGGCGAGGACCTTGTGGGCGGCATGGGCGGGCAGCATGGGGGTAAGGGCGGCTTCCAGTTGTCCGGTCGTTTCGATGGGGGCCTTGTCGCGGGCCGCGACGATCAGCCGGGCGGCCCGACGCGGATTGTCGACCTCTCCCCAGAGGCGGAGAATCTGTTCCAGCTGCTCTTCGGGGCAGGTGTTCACCAGGGTGGCGGCGGTCAATGTGCCCTGGGTGTTCATCCGCATGTCCAGCGGCGCGTCGAAGCGGAAGGAGAAGCCGCGTCCGGCCGTGTCGAACTGATGGGAGGACACGCCCAGGTCCGCCAGGATGCCGTCGACGCGCGGCAGCCCCAGGTGTCGCACATAATTTTCGATGAAGCGGAAATTGTTGTGCACCAAGGTTAAACGATCGTCTTCGGGACGGTTCCCCAAAGCGTCGATGTCACGATCGAAGGCGATGACCCGGCCGCTCTTGTTTAAGCGTGAAAGTATTCCGGCGGTGTGACCACCGCCTCCGAATGTGGCATCGATATAGGTTCCTGAGGGATTTGTTACCAGTGCATCCAGGCTTTCTTGGAGCAGGACAGGCGTATGATAAAGCGACATGTACCGATCTCCTATCTCTGCTGAGACAGTCTTTCGGCAATGGCCAGATATGCTTCTTCCGAGATTCCGCTGGCTTCGAATTTTTCTTTCGCCCAGATCTCGATTTTGTAGTCATTGCCGGAGAAGACGACCTCCTTGGTTACACCGATTGAATCCAGAAGTTTCTTCGGGATGGTGATGCGGCCGATTTTGGCGTCCGGTTCGACGATGGCACGGTCACGCATGTATTCCCGCCAGAATATAGCGTGATCCTTCTTGAAAAAGTTGAGCTGGGCTTTCACATCGGCGCTCTGGCGTTCCCATTCTTCGAAAGTGTACATCTCCAGGCAGGGCTCGAAGATGTCCTTCTTGATCACGAAACGCATGTCGCCCCCATCGGGCATCATGCCCTTGAGCGGCGAGGGGAAGACAACCCTTCCCTTGTCGTCGATCTTGGCAGAATATTCTCCGATGAATGTGACCATGTCTTTTCTTTTTTGCGGCATTGCCGCGATTCTTTCACGCTATGGCTACAAATATACGCAAACTTTTTCCATTTTCTTCCATACTATTCCAAATTTTTCCACATTTTATCCACCGGCTCTTTTCCGGCCCGTTTTTGAACAGGATTTGTTATCTTTGTCTTGCCCGGGAATCCGGATTCAAAAACACACCACATGAGACGATTCATTCTGGCCCTTGCGGCCCTTTTCTCCGCCGTCCTGTTGCAGGCGGCCCCTGCCCGGCAGGATACCCTGCGGATCCTCGCAATCGGAAACAGTTTTTCGCAAGACGCCGCGGAACAGTACCTTTGGGAACTGTTTGACGCCGAAGAGATTCCCGTTATCATCGGCAATCTCTACATCGGGGGATGCTCCTTGGAACGCCATTGGAACAACGCCGAGGGAGACAAGGCGGATTACCAATACCGGAAAATCGTGGATGGCGTCCGGACCAGTACACCCGGATACACCCTCGAAAAAGGGTTGGCGGACGAGCCGTGGGATTATGTCAGCCTCCAGCAGGCCAGCGGCCAGTCCGGATTGTATGCCAGCTATGAGCCTTACCTGAAAGACCTGGTGAAATATGTGAAGGCGCATGTGGGAAAACAGACGAAACTGATGTGGCACCAGACATGGGCCTACAGCCAGGATGCCGGTCACCGCGATTTCCCGAAATATGACCGCAATCAGGACAAGATGTATTCCGCGATCATGAATGCCAGCCGCAAGGCAATGAAGGACGGTCGTTTCCGTATCCTGATTCCGAGCGGGACAGCCATCCAGAACGGGCGGACTTCCTATCTGGGAGATACCTTCAACCGGGACGGATATCATCTGGAGCGGACCTATGGCCGCTACACGGCAGCCTGTGCTTGGTTTGAAACCCTTTCCGGCCAGTCCGTCGTCGGGAATGCCTGGCATCCGGACACCATTGGACCGGAGATCGCGGGACTCTGCCAGGAAGCGGCCCATGCCGCCTGCCTCGCGCCGTATCGGGTGACCGAACTTGCGGCGTATGCCGGTCCTGCCTATAAGAATCCGCTGGCCCCCGAGGCGCTCCGGGTCGAGGACCTGCTCTCCCGGATGGACCTGCGGGAGAAAGTGATGCAGCTCAACCAGTATACCCTGGGAACGAATGACAATGTCAACAACATCGGAGACGCCGTCAAGAAACTGGCGCCGGAGCTCGGGTCGGTCATCTATTTCAATGAGGACCCGGCTTTGCGGAATGCCATGCAGAAAAAGGCGATGGAAGAGTCCCGGCTAGGGATTCCGCTTCTTTTCGGCTATGATGTAATCCATGGTTTCAAGACAATTTACCAGATTTCGCTGGGGCAGGCGTGCAGCTGGAATCCGGCGCTGGTGGAGCAGATGTGTTCCCTGGCTGCCCGGGAGGCCCGCCGTAGCGGCGTCGACTGGACATTCTCTCCCATGATCGATGTGGCGCGCGACCCGCGCTGGGGACGGGTGTCGGAAGGGTACGGAGAAGATCCGTTCGCCAACGGAATCTTCGGGGCGGCCTCTGTCCACGGCTATCAGGGCGCGGGCCTGACTTCCCTGGATGCCGTCGCTTCCTGCCTGAAGCATTACGTGGGATACGGCGCATCGGAGGCCGGCCGCGACTATGTCTATACGGAGATTTCCCGGCCCACGTTGTGGAATACGTACCTGCTGCCGTACCGGATGTCCGTCGAGGCGGGCACCCATACGCTGATGAGTTCGTTCAATGATATCAGCGGCGTGCCCGGGTCCGCCAACCGCTACACGCTGACGGAGGTGCTCCGGGACATGTGGGGGTTTGACGGTCTGGTCGTTTCTGACTGGAACGCCGTTGCGCAGCTGATCTACCAGGGTTACAGCGCCGACTTGCGGGAGGCATCCGCGGCGGCCCTGTCCGCCGGTGTGGACATGGACATGATGTCGAAAGGCTATGACAAGCACCTGGAAGAACTGGTCGACTCCGGAGAGATTCCGATGGAGGTAGTGGACGAAGCCGTCCGCCGCGTCCTGCGCGTGAAATTCCGTCTGGGTCTCTTCGAGAATCCCTATACACCGGAGTCGGCGCCTTCGGAGCGGTTCCTGCTTCCGGACGCGCTGGAAACCGCTTCGGAGCTGGCTGCCCAGTCCATGGTCCTGCTGAAGAACAACGGAATCCTTCCGTTGCAGAAAGTCGGGAAAATCGCGGTTGTCGGGCCGCTGGCGGATAATGGCATCGACCTTCTCGGCAACTGGAAGGCGCATGGGAATGAAGCGGACGCCGACCGCCTTCTTGCGGGTATTACCCGGGAATTCGCCGGGAAAGCGGAAGTACGCCATGCGGTGGGGTGCGATGTGGACGGGAAGGGCGATTTCTCGGAAGCGGTCGCTTTGGCCCGCTGGAGCGATGTCGTCATCCTGTGCCTGGGCGAACGGTATTCCTGGAGCGGCGAGAATACTTCCCGTACTTCCATTGCCTTGCCCGAGGGCCAGGAAGCCCTTTTGGCGGCATTGAAGGAGACCGGGAAGCCGGTCGTCGTGACCCTGACCAACGGGCGTCCCTTGGAACTGTGCCGGGTGGAACCGTTGTGCGATGCCATCCTGGAAACATGGCAGCCGGGCGTGAACGGCGCCGGTGCCGCTGCAGGCATCCTGAGCGGCCGCATCAATCCTTCCGGAAAACTGGCCATTACATTCCCGTATGTGACCGGGCAGATTCCGATCTATTACAACCGGCATAAATCCGGCCGCCGGGGCACGCAGGGGCTGTACAAGGACACGACTTCGGATCCGCTGTATCCCTTCGGCTACGGTCTTTCCTATACGACTTTCTCCTATGGGGATATCCGTGTTGTCGGCAACGCATCCCTGAAGGAACCGTTTGCGGTGGAGGTCCCGGTGACGAATACCGGGGCACGGGACGGGATGGAAAGTGTGCTGTGGTTTGTCAGCGATCCTTTCTGCAGCGTTGTGACGCGTCCGGAGAAGGAGCTCAAGTGCTTCGAGAAACGGCTGATCAAGGCCGGTGAAACGGAAGTTTTCCGCTTCGAGATCGATCCGCTGGAGGATCTCGGCTACATGGACGGTGACGGCCAGCAGTTCGTCGAGTCCGGGGAATTCCATATTCTCGTGGGGGATAAAGACTTGAAATTGAATCTTAAATAGGGAAGTATGAAGAAAAGATGGGCTTTCGGCCTCTTGTTGTTCCTGTGCCTGATTCCTGCACAGGCGCAGCGCAGTGAGGTCTTGTTGGAGAAAGGATGGAAATTCCATCGGGGAGATGTCCCGGAGGCGTCGGCGATGGTGTATGATGATGCCTCCTGGGAGCAGGTCAGGGTACCGCATGACTGGGCGATTTATGGCCCGTTCAGCCGGGAGAATGACCTCCAGGATGTGGCGGTTACACAAAATATGGAGAAAGAGGCGTCCGTCAAGACCGGCCGTACCGGCGGGCTTCCGTATGTCGGATGCGGCTGGTACAGAATGACTTTCACGGTTCCGGAAGGAAAACGGGCGACTTTGCTGTTCGATGGTGCGATGAGCGAGGCCCGGGTCTGGGTGAACGGGAAGGCGGTCTGTTTCTGGCCCTATGGATACAATTCGTTCCATGTGGATGTGACGGACGCGGTCGTTTCAGGGGAGAATGTCCTCGCGGTCCGGTTGGAAAACCGTCCCCAGTCTTCCCGCTGGTATCCGGGTGCGGGCTTGTACCGGAATGTCCACCTGATCCTGACCGACAAGGTGCATGTTCCGGTTTGGGGAACATATGTCACGACGCCGCATGTGTCGGCTCAAGCGGCGACGGTCCGCCTGCAGACGCGTCTGGAAGGGGCGGATTCGCTGGAGGTGAAAGTCGTGACCGAGATTGTCGATCCGGCCGGAAAAGTGGTTGCCGGTATGACGTCGCTTGTCCGGATGTTGCATGGACGCCCCGTCGAGCAGAATATTTCGGTTCCGGATCCGGACCGCTGGTCTCCCGAGCATCCGGCCCTATACAAGGCTGTTTCCCATATTTATGTGGATGACAGTAAGGTGGATAGCTATACGACACCGTTCGGGATCCGCACGATGGAATTCATTCCGCATGAAGGATTTTTCCTGAACGGGCAGCGCCGGAAGTTCCAGGGCGTCTGCAACCATCATGACCTGGGTCCGCTGGGTGCCGCCGTCAATGAGGCTGCCCTGCGCCGCCAGCTGACGCTCCTTAAAGACATGGGCTGCGATGCGATCCGGACCTCCCACAACATGCCGGCTCCCGAGCTGGTGCGCCTGTGTGACGAGATGGGGTTCATGATGATGATCGAGCCGTTTGACGAATGGGATGTGGCCAAGTGCAAGAACGGCTACCACCGGTATTTCGCCGAGTGGGCGGAGAAAGACATGGTCAACATGCTGCACCAGTTCCGCAACCATCCCTGCGTTGCCATGTGGAGCATCGGGAACGAGGTCCCGACGCAATGCCGCCCGGAAGGGTACAAAGTCGCGACATTCCTGCAGGACATCTGCCACCGGGAGGATCCGACCCGGCTCGTAACCTGTGGCATGGACCAGGCGGACTGCATTCTTTCCAACGGTTTCGGGTCCGTGATTGACATACCGGGTCTGAATTACCGGACTTTCCGGTATCTGGAGGCCTATGAGCGGCTGCCGCAAGGCTTTGTGCTCGGTTCGGAAACCGGGTCGACAGTCAGTTCCCGCGGCGTGTACAAGATTCCGGCTGTCAAGCGGTTCAGCCCCGTGGATGACGACCATCAGTGTTCTGCCTATGACCTGGACGCCTGCTGGTGGTCCAATGTCCCGGATGTGGATTTCGCACTGGCGGATGATTATCGCTGGACGTTGGGGCAGTTTGTCTGGACCGGTTTCGATTATCTGGGAGAACCGACGCCGTATGATACGGATGCCTGGCCGAACCACAGTTCCCTGTTCGGGATCATTGACCTGGCTTTTTTGCCCAAGGAGCGGTTCTATCTGTTCCGCAGTGAATGGAACAAGACGGACGAGACCCTGTTCCTCCTTCCGCATTGGAACTGGAAGACGGGGGACAAGGTTCCGGTATATGCGTATACCAGCTATGATGAGGCGGAACTGTTCGTGAACGGTGTTTCACAGGGAAAGCGTTCGAAGATAACGAATTACCCCTTGACGCTGGGCGGACAGAAAGAAGCGCTGGAGGGCCGTTACCGGCTGATGTGGGAGGATGTTCCCTTCGAAGCGGGTGAATTGAAGGTGGTTGCCTACCGGGACGGCAAGGCTGCGGCAACGCGTGTGGTCCGGACGGCCGGAAAGCCGCATCACCTGGTTCTGGAAGCGGACCGGACTGTCCTGGATGCAGACGGGAAAGACTTGGCTTACGTAACGGTTTCGGTAGTGGACAAAGAGGGGAATGTATGTCCCATGGATGGCCGGGAAGTCTTTTTCGCCGTGACCGGCGCCGGATCATTCCGGGCGGCGGCCAACGGGGATCCGACTTGCCTGGATTTGTTCCATGAGCCGCACATGCATCTTTTCAGCGGGAAACTGACGGCGATTCTCCAGTCCGGAGAGACTCCGGGAGAAATGACCCTGAAAGCGACGGCTAAAGGCCTGAAACCGGGAAGCGTGACCGTGCGTGTCCGGTAGCGGAAAAGCATGAAAGGGGATCGGCAGGTTTACCTGCCAATCCCCATCCCATAAAAGAAGACTCTTTTTAGTCGGCCTCCTTCTTATCGATTCAGAAAACAGCTTCTTAGTAAATCAACAGGTACAGGCAGGCGGCCAGGGAGGCGCCTACGAGCGGGCCGAAGACCGGAATCCAGCTGTAGGACCAGTCACTGTCCCGTTTCCCCTTGATCGGAAGAAGGGCATGGGCGATGCGGGGACCGAGGTCACGGGCCGGGTTCAGCGCATAACCGGTCGTTCCGCCGAGTGCCATACCCATGGTCATGATCACGCAGGCGACCGGGAAGGCGCCGAGGCTGCCCAGACCGACAGGAACATTGCCGGCAGAAGCAAGATTTCCCTTGGTGCCGAGGGCGAGGATGAGGAATACCAGGACGCAGGTGGCCAGCATTTCGCTGAAGAAATTGACAGTATTATGCCTGATGGCCGGCATGGTGCAGAAGCAGCCGAGGATGGTGTCGGGCTCATCTGCCGTAGCGGCAAAGTGGTCCACATAAAAGGCGTAGGCAAGGACGGCGCCGAGGATGCCGCCGATCATCTGCGCGACGACATACGGCAGGACATGCGCCCAGGGGAACAGACCGGCCAGCGCGAAGCCCAACGTGACAGCCGGACTCAGGTGTGCGCCGGAGTACGGCCCGGCAATGAAGACGCCGCTCATGACGGCGAATCCCCATCCGACGGTGATGACGATCCAGCCGGCCCCTTTGGCTTTACTCTTGTTCAGATTCACCGCGGCGCAGATGCCGCAACCCAGAAGCAGGAGCACGGTGGTTCCCACCAGCTCGAAGATGCATTTTTGGAACAATGTAATTTCCATGGCAAGGTGTTATTTAGTTGATATGGTTCTGCGGATTGCGTCAGCCCATCCGGCCTTGAGGGCGCTGACTTCCTCTTCCGAAGCTTCGGGACGGAACGTGTGCTCGGCCTGCCATTGCTGCTTGACCGCTTCCAGGCTGTCCCAATACCCGACGGCCAGACCGGCCAGGTAGCATGCCCCGAGCGCGGTCGTCTCGGTAACCTGAGGCCGTATGACCTTGGTATTCAGGATGTCGGCTTGGAATTGCATCATCAGGTTGTTGCGGGAAGCGCCACCGTCAACTTTCAGCTCCGCCAGCCGGACACCGGCATCTTTTTCCATTGCTCCGACAATGTCCATGGTCTGGAATGCGATTCCTTCCAGCGCGGCCCGGGCAATGTGGGCGGCCGTTGTTCCCCGGGTAATCCCGTAGATGCAGCCTTTGGCGTACTGGTCCCAGTACGGGGCGCCCATTCCGGTGAGGGCAGGGACAAAGTAAACTCCGCCATTGTCCGGAACCTGCCGGGCCAGTTCCTCGATTTCGCCCGAGGAGCGGATGATTCCGAGTCCGTCACGGAGCCACTGCACGACGGAGCCTCCGACGAAGATGCTGCCTTCCAGGGCGTAATTGACCGTGTCCCCGATCTTCCAGGCAATCGTGGTGAGCAGGTTGTTCCGGGAGGCGATGGGCTGCTGTCCGGTGTTCATCAGGAGGAAACAGCCTGTCCCATAGGTATTTTTGACCGAACCGGGCTCCGTGCACATCTGGCCGAAGAGGGCAGCTTGCTGGTCGCCGGCGATACCGGCGATGGGAACCTCGTGGGCGAACAGGGTCGTCTTCGTATGTCCGTACACCTCGCTGGAGGATTTGACCGCCGGCATCATCGAGGCGGGAATGTCCAGCAAATCCAGCAGCTCCTGATCCCAGTCCAGGGTGTGGATGTTGAAAAGCATGGTGCGGGAGGCGTTGCTCACGTCCGTGACGTGGACTTCGCCCCGGGTGAGGTTCCAGATTAGCCACGTATCCACGGTCCCGAACCGGAGCTCTCCTTTTTCCGCTTTCTCCCGGGCACCGGGTACATTCTCCAGGATCCAGCGGATCTTGGTCGCACTGAAATACGCATCGATCAACAGTCCGGTTTTTTCCTGGATCTTCCCCGTCAGCCCTTGTTCTTTCAGCGAATCGCAGTAGGCAGAAGTCCGCCTGTCCTGCCAGACGATGGCATTGTAGACGGGTTCTCCCGTGGCGGCATCCCAGACAATGGTGGTCTCCCGCTGGTTGGTGATGCCGATGGCGGCAATGTCCAGGCCGTTGATGCCGATTTCCGTGATGGCTTCGGCGATGACCGCGGCCTCGGACGACCAGATATCCTTGGGATTGTGCTCAACCCATCCCGGACAGGGAAAATGCTGGGTGAATTCTTTCTGTGCGACGCTGCAGATGTGTCCTTCATGATCGAAGACAATGGCTCTCGAGGAGCTCGTGCCCTGGTCGAGGGCAAGAATGTATTTCTGGTTCATAGCTTTGTGCGGGTTATGTGGAATAAACCAACCCTAAAATTAGGAAAAATCAGATCAATTCGCAAATCAAAGTCGCACTCGTGCAGGAGAGGACGCGGACCCGGACATAATCTCCCGGCCGGAGGGCGGCCCCTTGCTTCGGCTTGTCGAAAACGCACATCTTGTTGTTCGAAGCACGCCCGCAGAGCTGTCCGGGGTCCCTTCGGGAATCTCCTTCAACCAGTACTTTCCATTCTTTGCCGATGTCCCGGCGGTTGCTTTCCAGGCTGAGGGTATTTTGCAAAGCGATGATTTCGTTCAGCCGGCGGGTCTTTTCCGCGGGCGGGATATCGTCGGGATAATGCCGGGCCGCCAGGGTGCCCGGTCGCTCGGAATACTGGAACATGAAGGCGTAGTCATAGCCGACCTTGCGCATGATATCCAGCGTATCCTGGTGATCCTGAAGTGTTTCTCCACAAAAACCGGCGATGATGTCCGTCGTGATGCTGCAGTCCGGCATGGCCTCGCGGATCTTGGCGACCCTGTCCAGGTACCAGGCCCGGTCATAGCGCCGGCGCATTTTTTCGAGCATGGCGTCGCTTCCGGACTGGACGGGCAGGTGGATATGGCGGCAGATGTTCTCGTGGGCGGCCATGACGGCGATCACCTCGTCGCTGATATCCTTGGGGTGCGACGTGGAATAGCGGACGCGGAGTTCCGGGCTGATTTCCGCCACCATGGCGAGCAGTCCGGCAAAATTCACGTCCCCTTCCGGCCCTTTCCAAAAATAGGAATCGACATTCTGCCCCAGCAGTGTGACCTCTTTGTATCCTTTGTGGAAAACATCGCAGGCCTCGCGGACGATGGTGTGCGCATTGCGGCTCCGTTCCGCGCCCCGGGTGTAGGGGACGACGCAGTAGGAACAAACATTGTTGCAGCCGCGCATGATGGAGATGAAGGCGGAAACGCCATTGCGGTCGATGCGTACCGGAGTGATGTCTTCATAGGTTTCATCCCGGGACAGCCGCACGTCGATTTGCGGGGCGCCCGGCCGGATGTCGCGCAGCATCGCGGGCAGGGAACGGTACGTGTCCGGTCCAGCGACAAGGTCGACTTTCCTGCTCTCCAACAGGCTGTCTTTCAGTCGTTCTGCCATGCAGCCGACAATCCCGACAACCAGCCCTTCGTTTTTCTTGCGGAGCGCGCCGAACTGCTCCAGCCGTCCCCAGATGCGCTGTTCGGCATTGTCGCGGACCGAACAGGTGTTAACCAGGATGACATCGGCCTGCTCCATCTCTTCCGTCCGGGTGTAACCTTCCCGGGCGAGAATGGCAAAGATGACCTCCGTATCGCTGACATTCATCTGGCAGCCATACGTTTCAATATAGAGTTTCTTGTTCATTCGGATCGTGGGTTTTAACCGCTTGTTGCGGACAGATGTATGCAAAGATAGGATTTTTTCCTATCTTTGCGTAAGATGTTGTCCAGACGTTCATACCGGAACCGTGCCGCTGCCTTCCTGGCGGCCATGCTCGCCCTGTGCCTGGGGGTGGGGTGTTCGAAGATCCAGGATATCAAAGTGACCTCCTGCTCGGTCGACTCCTTTACGCCGAAGGGGCTGCGCGCAGCTGCTGCGAAATTGTCGATCTGCGTGGAGAATCCGGCCATGGAGTTCACTTTGTCGGATATTTCCGGCACCTTGTTTTATAAAGGAAAGGATTTTGTATTGTATTCGGCGGAGCCGGTGCAAGTGGGCGCGCGCAGTACGGCGGTGTATCCGCTTTCCTGCACGGCTTCCCTGGCGGACGGTGTATCCGTCCTGGCTTTGCTTTCCTTGCTGAAGGAATACGACCTTGCGGACTTTTCGACGACCCTGCAGGCCAAGGTCACGCTGAAGAGCGGATTGTCGAAAAAGTTGAAGTTTAAAGATATACCGATTAGTGACCTGATTAATGACTGACAATGATGCCATGAAAAAGATACTGATCACCCTGCTTCTTCTCTTGCCGGCCGTCATGCCGGCCTGGGCCCAGAAAGTGCCCGAGGGATATGTCCAGGCGGATTCCCTGGTGTATCGCAGCGGGACGGCTGTGGACTCGACCCTGGTCGGGAAGTCGATCTTCTCCATTCTTCCGTCAAAAGGGAAAGGGGACAAGGCGGATGTGAAAGTACATCAGTCCCAGGCGATTTCCTCTGCTTTGCAGAACCAGGTCTCCAACAATGCCTCGCGGTCCTTCCAGGGCTACCGGATCCGGATTTACTCGGATAACTCGCAGAATGCGCGCAGTGCCTCCGAATCCGTCATGTACCGCTTCCAGGGCGGTCATTATGGGGTTGCGGTATACAGGAGTTACGAATATCCTTTCTTCCGGGTGACGGTCGGAGATTTCCGGACCCGTTCCGAAGCATTGGAATTGCTTTCCCGCATCAAGGGGGCGTATCCGTCCGCCTTTGTTGTCCGGGAAAGGATCAATTACCCGCCGGTCGACCAGGACCATGCTTACCAGATCGATACGGTAAAGGTCCTCAGACGTACGTTATAGACGAAGTGACAGACTATGCTGAAACAGGAATTAGGACTGAAACAGCAGCAGCGGCTTTCTCCGCTCCAGATCCAGACCATCAAATTGATTGAACTCCCGATCCAGGACTTGGAACAGCGGGTCCGCAAGGAGTTGGAGGAGAATCCGGTCCTGGATGACAGCCCTTCCGAGTCGTCGGATGATACGGAGGACGAACTCCCGCGCGATGTCTCTCTTTCCGAATTGAAAGACGACGATCCGATTCCGACATACAACCTGCGGGTGAACAATTACGGCAAGGACGAGCGCCCGCAATACAATACTTTCTCCGTCAAGCAAAGTTTCACCCAGAGCCTGATGGAACAGCTGGGTTTCAGGAACTTGGATGAGCACCAGCATGCGGTCGGGGCCTTCCTGATCGGCAGCCTGGACGAGGACGGGTATCTCCGGCGGGACATCGATTCGCTGGTGGATGACCTGGAGTTCCGCGCCAATATCCGGACGACTCCCGAGGAGTTGGAGGAGATGCTGTCCATCATTCAGGAATTCGAGCCTTCCGGCGTGGGTGCCAGGGATTTACGGGAATGCCTGCTGATCCAGCTGCATGCACTTCGGCAGACTCCGGATGTCAAGAATGCGACGTCCATCCTCACGGATTATTTCCAGGATTTTTCCAACCGGCATTTCAACCGGATCATGTCCCGGCTCAACCTGGACAAAGACCAGATGAAAGCCGCCATGGACCGGATTGTCAAACTCAACCCGTCTCCCGGCGGGCAGGTGGATGATTCTTACAATGACCAGGCCCAGCAGGTGGTCCCGGATTTCGTCCTGGATCTCGTCGACGGGGAACTGCGGCTGTCCATGCCGCGTTTTTCCATCCCGGAGATCCGCGTGAACAAGAAATACGCGGAGTTGCTCATGGAGGCGGCCGGGTCGTCCGAGCGCCAGAAGAAAGAGGCGGCGACGTTTGTCAAGACGAAACTGGATTCGGCCAAGTGGTTCGTGGAAGCGCTCAAGCAGCGCCACAATACCCTGCAAAGCACGATGCAGGCAATCATCGATTACCAGCATGAGTATTTCATGGACGGGGACGAGTCCAATCTCCGCCCGATGGTCCTGAAGGATATTGCCGAAAAGACCGGTTTTGACATTTCCACGATTTCACGCGTGGTGAACAGCAAGTATATCGAGACCCATTTCGGGATTTTCCCGTTGAAATACTTCTTTTCCGAAGGGCTTGAGAACCAGGATGGAGACGAGGTTTCCACGCGGGAACTCAAGAAAGTCCTCCAAGAACTGGTCGATGCGGAGGATAAGCATAAACCGTTGACGGATGACCAATTGGTCACCCAGATGAGTGCCCGCGGGTACAAAGTCGCCCGGCGGACCATCGCGAAATACCGGGATCAGCTCGGTATTGCCAAAGCCCGCCTGCGTAAAGAATTGTAGACGGTCAGAGTTTCTCTCCGAAGGCGAGGTCGCCGGCGTCGCCCAGTCCGGGGACGATGAAGGATTGTCCGGTCAGTTCCTCGTCCAGTGCCGCTGTCCAAAGGGTCACTTTGTCCTTGGGCAGCCTTTTTTGCAGGTATTCCACGGCGAAAACACTGGCGATCGGGCAGACCAGATGGGTGTGAAGGGGCTCCCCGTCTTCGATCAACTTATTGAAAGTAACCTCGATAGACGCCCCGGTAGCGACCATGGTGTCGGACAGGATCAATACTTTCCCTTCCAGCGGCGGAGCCGTCGCATATTCGATGTTGATGTGGAAATCATCTCCCTTGTCATATTTCCGGTAGGCTGCGACGAAAGCGCTCTCGGCCTTGTCGAAAAAGTCCAGGAGACCCTTATGGAGCGGCAATCCGGCGCGCAGGATGGTGGCAATCACCAGTTTGTCGTCCAGGGTCGGGACTTGGGCGACACCGAGCGGCGTGTCAATGTCCTTGACCGAATACGTCAGGGCCTTGCTGACTTCATAGGCGAAAATCGCCCCGATCCGTTCCAGGTTGGAACGGAAACGCATGCTGTCTTTCTGGACGGTCTTGTCGCGCAGTTGCGCCACGAAATTGTTGAGAACAGAATGGGTGTCTCCCAGGTTGATGACTTTCATGGGGATAATATTTGTTTAGCCGAAAAACAAATATAGTGATTTTTTCGAAAAATCACTTCCCGCATCAGAAGCTGTTTTGAAATGATTGTCGAAGATTATTATGCGGAGTTTTCGAGACAGTTTCGGCTTTGGAAGAAGGAGCGTAGCCGTAGCTACGTGACTGATGACAAAGGAGGAAATGGCCGGAAAGGCCGCGAAAGAAACAAGAACGATTATTTTAAAACAGCTTCTCAATCTGACAGGGCGGTTGAGGTTACATGGTCGTCGGAGAAACTGAAATAAGAGTCGCTGCAGATGATGATATGGTCCAGGAGTTTAATGCCGAAACTGTCCAGGCTGTCCCGGATTTTTTCCGTCATGACGATATCCTCCTTGCCGGGATGCGGATCCTCGGCAGGATGGTTGTGGACCAGGATAATCCCTTTCGCTTTCTTCTCGAGGGCCCGCTTGACGATGGCCCGGCTGTCGATGCTGACCGATTCCAGCGTGCCGGAGGCAAGTTTTTCCTTGGCTACGATGTAATGGGCGCGGTTCAGGAACAGACACCAGGTTTCTTCATGGGCAAGCCCTTTGAGGCGCGGGGTCATCAGCGCGGCGATTTCTGACGGACTCCGGATGTGCACTTTGTTCAGGGTGAGTGTTTCCGCGGAAAAACGGCGCGCCAGTTCAAGGGCGGCCGAAATGGTGGCCGCCTTGTCGGGGCCGATCCCCGGAACCTCCGTCATCTCTTCCGGGCTCATGCCGGACAAGTGCGTCAGGGACCCTGCTTTTTCCAGCAGGAGCCGGGCAACTTCCAGGACATTGCAACCGGCTGTTCCCGTGCGCAGGAGGATGGCAAGCAGCTCGGCATTTCCCAAAGCGCCTGCCCCCTGGGTCAGGAGCCTTTCGCGGGGGCGGTCTTCTTTACCGAATTGTTGGATTTTCATAAGGCAAAATCGTTTGTCCGGCAAGATAGGACGGGCGCAGAAAACAAAACAGCGGATGTGGCATGGCCATCCGCTGTTTTTGAGGATTCTTTTGATTTCCCCGCAGTGCAAAGATTTTTCTTTATCACTTCCCCTGGTGCGCCTCCAGCAGGAGATCGCCCAGTTCCCGGACATCCCGGACGATGACATCCGGCGGGAAGAATTCGGGGTGGGGGTTGGTCCGGGCATCTTCCGCGACTTTCTGGGCCGTCTCCAGGGTGGTCTCCCCGGAAAGGACCAGGACACCGGTCGCCCCGGCATTGTGGGCCATGGCCGTGTCTGTGTAAATCCGGTCGCCGACCATGGCAATCTCGTCCGCGCGAAGTCCGTGCCGGTGCATGATGCCCGAGAGCATGGTCGGGTCCGGCTTGCCCAGGACAATGTCCGGACGGCGTCCGGTTGCGTGCTCGATGCATTTCTGCAGGGAACCGCAGTCCACCAGGACGGTTTCCTGGTCGGTAGGGCAGACCCGGTCCGGGTTGGTGGCGACATAGGGGATTCCCTGAGAGGCCCACCAGGCGGCCCGGCAAAGGCGGGAATAAACCAGCGTCGTGTCGAAAGCGACGACCAGAACGTCGGGCCTGTCCGCCGGATCATCCGCGCAGGCTTCGAACCCGGCTTTCTCGAATTGGGATACCATGCTCGGCGTACCCAGCATGAAAAGCCGCCGCGCTGCGGGATAGGTTTCCTTGATATAATCGATGGCAGCCAGCGAAGTCGTATACATGTTGCCTTCGTCGGCGTGGATGCCCATTTTTTCCAGTTTCAGCAGGTAGTCCCGGACGGATTTGGTCGGATTGTTTGTCAGGAAGGAATAACCGATTCCGGCATTCCGCATGTCGGCCAGGAATCCGGTCGTAAAAGGAAAAAGATTGTTGCCCAGATATATAGTCCCATCCATGTCCAGCGCGAGATGGCGGATTTTGGCAAGCCGTCCGCGGAGTTCGGGAGTAAGGGAGGGGTTGTGATTCGGAAGCATGTGATTTCGATGAGTTTCGTTTCGAAGCAAATTTACGAAAAAACTGGAAAGTTCAGGGTGATTTTCATTATATTTGTACAAGGGACCGGCTGCGGTACCCCTCTCATTTTTACAGATAAGCTATGGATCAGCAAACCATCAAGAAGTACAATTACTGGCAGTGGCGAACCCTGATTATCCTGATGATCGGGTATGCCTTGTTCTATTTCGTCCGGAAGAATTTCAGCATCGTCATGCCTGCGCTCGAGTCCGAATTGGGCTTGACCAAGGTGCAGCTCGGTCTGTTCCTGACCCTGCATGGCATTATATACGGTATCTCCCGCTTTGTGAACGGGTTGTTGTCCGACCGGGTGAAACAGAAGAAACTGATCATGGCGACCGGTCTCCTGCTGTGCGCCCTTGTCAATATCCTGATCGGGCTGAGTCCGCAGATGAACGGGCTGTTCCATTTCATGGACGACCAGGGGAAGGCGACGGTCGGTCTGGCCTACTTCATCGGTTCGCTGTGGGTGGTCAATGGGTTTACCCAGGGAATGGGGTATCCGCCTTGCGGTTCGCTGATGGCCCACTGGATCAAGCCCTCGGAACTGGCGACCAAACAGTCCATCTGGAACAGTTCGCACTCCATTGGCGCCGGGCTGGTTGCCCTGCTTTGCGGGACGGTGATTCTCAAGGGGTTCGGATATGAAGCCTGGCAGTGGTGCTTCTTTATCCCGGCAATCCTGGCCTTGTTGGGCTGCGGCCTGATTTACTGGGGACTGAAAGATTCCCCGGAATCGGTCGGCCTGCCTGCTCCGGAAGAGATGGACAAGGAAGAGCATGTGAAACCGGAAGGAGCCCCGGATGTCCGGGTCAAGAGCAGCGGGGAAGTGTTCCAGAAGTTCCTGAACAAGATGGTTTTCGGCAATCCGATTATCTGGGTGCTGGCGATAACGAATTTCTGCGTCTATGTGATCCGGTTCACGATCCTGGACTGGGGTTCGACGTTCCTGACGCAGTACAAGCACATGTCCATTGACACAGCGTCCGTTGTCGTTGCGGCTTCCGAGATTGTCGGCGGCATCATCGGTACGCTCCTGGCGGGCTGGGCGACGGATAAGTTCTTCGGCAGCCGGGCGCACCGGACTTGCCTGGTGGGATTGGTCGCGGCGACCCTCTGCTTCTTCCTGTTCTGGCGGATGCCGGAGCACCTGTCCTGGCTTTCCATCGTTTTCATCGTCCTGTCCAGTTTCTTTATCTACGGGCCCCAGGCCCTGCTGGGCATCGCGGCGTCCAACCAGGCGACGAAGCGGGCTGCGGCATCGGCCAATGGTGTCCTGGGGATTTTCGGCTATGCGAGTACGGCCGTCTCCGGTATCGTTTTCGGTGCGATTGCCGACAAACTGGGTTGGAATTCGGTCTTTGAGGTGGCGATCCTGTTCGGGATCATCGGTTCCGTCGTGATTGCGACCATCTGGCGGGCACCTGCCGACGGATATGAGAAGGGCAAGAAGCTGCTGGCTGAATTGCGCAGGCAAAAAGCGGAAGAGACCGCTTGAGTGGGTTGGGGAAGGCTATTTGACAAAGTGGAATGCATTGCCTGAATGCTTCTTCCCGTTGAGTTTCCAACTCCGGTTGCATTTCGGCGTTCTTCCTTCCCGGTGGTCGGAACAGTGGTAGTGGATCGTATCCTCGGACCCGTCCGGCCATTTCAGGAGAATGTCTTCGTCCATGTCCAAGGCGCCGTCGATTTCGCCGAACCAGAGGCGGTACAAGCGTTCGCCGGAAGTTGCATAGGGCTGTGCGAAAAGTCCGTCCAGCACAGCGAGATAGGCTTTTGTCGGAATCGCTTCTTTTCCGCGGTCATCCCAATTCCTGACCGGATAGGTTTTTCCCTGGAAGGTGAGGGTCATTCCGGGCATGTCCGGGGAAATGATCGAGTTACCCGCTGCATCGGTGGCGGTAATATACAGGTTGACGGGCGCCCAATCAACGATATAGTTCCCCAGGATGCTTTCACAGGCCGGGGCTGCGATGAGCGCGGCTATCAGCAATAGGGAGACAGTGATTCTCTTTCTCATGGCGATTCGTTTTCTTCTTAAAACCCCGGAGCCGGCAGACTCTTGCATAAAGATACAAAAATTACTTGTAGCGAGGAAAACCATCGGAAACGATACGAAAACAAAACGAAGGAAATGGCTAAAAGGAAAAAAGAAATCAAGGTGAAGGAACCCATCCGGATCCGGGAGAAAGTTCTCGGCGACGGGACGATCAGTCTCTATCTCGACATGTATCACAAGGGTGTTCCACGAGCTTAAGGTGTCCACCGGCACGGTGGAGGATGTCCTGAAGGAATGGATGAAGGACTGCAAGATTGACAAGCATATCACCTACCACTGCAGCCGCCATACGGCTGCGACACTGGCTATCTCCGCGGGTGCGGAACTCTATTCGGTGAGCAAGATCCTCGGGCATCGGAACTTGGTTTCAACGCAGGTCTACGCCAAGGTAAACTTGGACAAGAAGATAGAGGCGGTCAATCTGACCAAGGGAGTGTTCGGTTAACGATGTTCCGCGATAGCATCGCTTATTCCAGTTGAATTCAGTATATTTGCATACCTAACAGATTGCTCTATGGACAAGATAGACCCCAAATACCTCCAGGCTGTCGAACTAATCAAGACGGCTATTCTCCAGAGCCAGTACAACGCCATCCGGCTTGCCAATCAGGAGCAACTCAAATTGTACTTCGGGATTGGCCGGTACATTTCGGAGAACTCCCGCACTGGCTATTGGGGTACCGGAGCGCTGGAAATCATAAGCAATCAGCTGAAAAATGACCTGCCCGGCCTAATGGGATTCGGAGTCACAAGTCTCAAGAATATGCGTAAGTTCTATGAGGCCTGGGGGAATCTGGAAAGTAAATCGGCAAGCACACTTGCCGATTTGCAAATTACTGGAAAAGAAGCAGTTAAAATTCGGCAAGTGGAATTGCCGAATTCGGCCGGGTTCCCTATTGGGGAGTTTCTGGCGGTTCCTTTCACACAGCATATCAGAATAATCGAGGGCGCGAAAGAGCGTGAAGAGCGCTTATTTTACATTCGCTTGACAGCGATATCTCATCTCAGCGAGAAGGCTGTGATTAAGTCCATCAAAGAAGATGATTACCATCATAGTGGAACTCTTCCCAATAACTTCCTCACTACCATCCCGGATGCCAAGAGCGCCCGCCGCGCCCTCCGTGCTTTCAAAGATGAGTACCTGCTGGATTTTATCAACACGGAAGAACTGGATGCGGGTGATATCGAAGACGTCGACGAGCGTGTACTGGAGAATGAGATTGTGGACAATATCCGCGATTTCATTCTGCGGTTCGGCCAGGATTTCCTGTTTATCAGGAATCAATACGCCGTTGATGTGAAAGGCCATACCTTCAAAATTGACCTTCTGTTCTATAACCGGGAACTGGGATCACTCGTGGCAGTGGAGTTGAAACGAGGACCCTTCAAAACCGCCTATCTGGGTCAGTTGAACAGCTATTTGACCGTCTTGGATGATTATGTCCGTAAGCCTAACGAGAACCCTTCCATTGGCTTGATTCTCTGTAAGAGCGCAGACAAAGCCATTGTTGAGTACCTTATCAAGGATTACAACAAACCGATGGGCGTAGCTACTTTCCGAACGAAGGAAGACATGCCGGAGAAGTTCCGAAAGGCATTGCCGGACATCGAAGAACTAAAGAAACTCCTTTAGAAATATTGATGCTGACCGCATTCGCAGTCAGCGGGACGGCTGGGCCTTTGGCCCTTGCCGTCCGTTATTGCTCTGCAATGAACCGGCAGCGCCTCGGAAGAGCCAAGCTTGCTTGTGCTCTCCCGAGGCTTGCACGGTTATTCTGAGACGGGACGGACGGACAGACGGCTCTTTGATTTGATAAATCTGATTTTTGTCCCGTTTTTGTCCCTTCATCATTGGGGGCAAACGGAACAGGGCGCTGTAAGAAATTGATCTACATCTTATTCCCTGCCATCCCTCTTCTTTCCTGGCGGGAATCGAAAAGATACGAAAAAAGCAGTCCCTGCCCGCCTGCGGCGGGCTTTAGAAAGGCGGCATCAGCCGCCGTGCCGGGAGGGAGGAGCGATGCGACGACCGGGAGGCACCCGATGCAGCGAAGCGGAATCGGCATGTCCCTTGGGGGACCGACGCGGAGCGGCGAGGGGGATAAACGGATTGCGGCGCCCTTTGGCGCCGCTAATCCCGAACGAACCGCGACCTTAAGGAACTCTGTAAACTCGCCGGTATCGACGAGGAGATCCGCGTCACGACCTACAAGGGGAACGTCCGCGCCGATGAGATCCACCCCAAATGGGAACTGGTCGGGACCCATACCGGCCGTCGCACCTTCATTGTCACTACTCTATCCCTGGGCATCCCGCCGAACATTGTGATGAAATGGACCGGGCACTCCGACTACAAGTCCATGAAACCCTACATTGACATCGTGGACTCCATCAAAGCCTCCTCGATGACGAAACTCAACGGCTTGTTGAAGAAAAATGATTAACTTCACATAAAAGAAAGAGAACGATGGCCAAAAAGAAAAATGATAGTGCTGAACTGTCGCAGAATTTGCGACGGTTGCCTGCGGAGGTCGAAGAAAAAGCCATGGGAGAGATTGCGATTTATAATCCTGTGGATTCAATCAGGATTGAGGTTCGTCTTGAGAGAGAGACCGTTTGGTTAACGCAATCGCAGCTAGGCGTTTTATTCGGAGTAGATCGTACGGTTATCGTCCGTCACATAGGCAATATCTATCGGATAGGAGAACTGGAAGAGGAGTCAACCTGTGCAAAAATTGCACAAGTTCAAAACGAGGGCGGGCGCATGGTTGAACGTGTCCAGAAGTATTATAATCTGGACATGATTCTCTCGGTCGGCTATCGTGTCAATTCTCGAAATGCAACCTCTTTTCGTCGTTGGGCGAACTCGGTCTTGAAGGAATATCTACTTCGAGGATACGCTATTAACCCCAGATTAGAGCAACTTGAACAAAGAGTTACCAGGACTGAAGAAAAGATAGATTTCTTTGTCAGGACAGCACTACCTCCAGTAGAAGGGATTTTCTATGACGGCCAAATCTTCGATGCATATGAGTTCGTTTCAAAACTCATCAAGAGCGCTAAGAAAGAGATTGTCCTCATTGACAATTACGTGGATGAAACAGTGCTCACGATGCTTGACAAGAGGGCTCCTGCCGTGAAAGCAACAATCTACACCAAGCAGGTTTCGGCGCAGTTCCAGCTGGACATCAACAGGCACAATGCCCAATATCCGCCCATTGATGTCCAGGCATTCAACAAGGCCCACGACAGGTTCCTGATCATCGACGACAAGGTTTATCACATCGGTGCTTCATTGAAGGACCTTGGGAAGAAGTGGTTCGCCTTCTCTCTGATGCAGGACATAACCCCGAATGACCTGATCAACCGGATATAGACGGAGGCAATAGCTTTCTTGGCAGATTCAGGTTCCTTTCCCGGATGCGGGGGAGGAACTTTTTTGCCTTCCCGGGAATTCTGAGTATCTCATTTGAGTATCATCTCGGCGATTTTTGAAGAAATACGCACTTTTTTTCAAGAGAAAACGTCCGGAATTTCGTGTTCCGGGTGCGCATTGCTAATATGCATCCGGGCAGAGGGCATGGCCGACGGTTGGTTGGCATCCCTTTTCCCCCAAGGGCAGACCCCGGCAAAACGCGCGAAGGATACATCCTTGCCGGACTGCAAATGGAAACACGTTAATCTTTTGTGATATGAACACGAATGCAATCATTGACGGGCTTCTCCAGAAGTCCCTTTGGCAGATGACCGGAGAGGAATACTGCCAGCTCACTCATTATGCTCTCTCCCTTTCCCCGAATACGGGGACTTCAGCAGCATCGCCGGGGCAGAAAGCCATGGGGGTCCACGCCCTGGCGATGGAACTCGGCTGCTCCGATTCCACCGTTTACGCCCTGATGCGCACGCCGCGCGAGGAGGATGACTCCGCCGAAGGAGGCGGCATCCTCCAGCCCGCCATCGTCTCCCGTATCGGGAGAAGGATCGTCTTTGACGTCGATATAGCCCGCAGGCTGGCCGACGATTATCAATCGACTCGAAAGAGATAAGGGAAGATCAGCCCTCCTTTCGGGGCAAATACAGTCAATGCAGGACAAAGCTCGGGATGCTTTGCCCTGCATTGGTGTGCTTTGTTATCTCGAATTCCTAAAGTCTTCCCTTAATTCCTTTCTGACCTCTCATTAATGACTATAATCCGGTTTCATCCGGAGTCATTCAATCCTTGATCTGCCACCTTTGGAATGAATTGAAAACCGCCGAGGCGGGCTGACGAACCCACGGCAACAATCCACCTCCTGCCAATCAATGCTTGCTGTCAAGTTGGCAACGCTCCTCTTTCCTTTAGGGAAGTGGGTATTGTGTTACCAACTTGCAGTTTTGATGTCCAAGGTCCGGGCAAGCCCGGAAATACGGATGAGAAGGTTTTGCCAGCGAATGGAAATAGTGCCGTCGAGACAGGAGTGCCAATTTGTTTTCCATTTTGGTACTCCAGTTTATCCATTCTGGGACTTCCCCTTTGCTCGAATGCGTTATTTTTATTTTCTGCCGTTGACGATGATTATAAACCAATACGATATCAATGGAAAAGAAGGAAAAACAATTTTACGAAGTGCCCTCGGTTGAGTTCTTCGAGGTGAAGCAGGAAGGCATCATATGCGCCTCGGGTGGAACCGAACAGTTCAAGAATGGAGGTAGTTATGACGACGAGGATTTCATTTAGGAGGACTGTACAATGAAACGATTCTTTGTATTTGCGGCTCTGACCGCCATCTCATTGAGCGCCTGCCGGCAGAACCTCGAGATCGAGGAGGACAAACTACCAGGAGAGGCCGTTGTATTTTCGGCCACAACCGAGAGTTCCGCCACTAAAACAGCCCTGAGTGAAAACGGAGACAGCTACGATGTCGTGTGGTGCAGCGGCGACCAGATCACTATTGTGGATGCGGCTGCTAAAGTGGGTGTCTATACGACCACCAGCACGACGACCCGCGCCGATTTCACCAAGGATTCAGGCGACGATGCCGAGACTGCGCCTTACAAGGCCTGGTATCCGGCTTCCGTTTACAATGCCGGAACCCCGGCCTTGCCGGCCGTGCAAACCTATGTGGAAGGGAACATCAGCGGCTCTCCGATGTATGCCGAGAGCAGCACCAACAATCTGGAATTCAAGAATCTTGTCGGCATTATCCGGGTGAACGTCAGCTCGACGCAGAGTAACCGGAAGGTCCGCAGGATCATCCTCTCCGCCGATCAAGGATTAAGCGGGGAAATCAGCAACGCGGCCTCGCTTTCGACGGACTTTGCAGCCACGGTGTCCGGCACGGCCGGCGTGACGCTTGACTGCGGAGCGGACGGAGTTGAAATCGGTAACATGGCGGTACCGTTCCATATTGCCGTTCCGGCGAATATATATACGGGACTAAAAGTAACGGTCGTCACAACAGAGGGCGATATTCAAGTCCGCACGCTTAAGTCGGACAAGACCATCGAAGTCGGCCGCAGCCAGATCAGCGACATTACGGTTTCGTTCAATGGAATCGCCCCTGTCAGCAACCTGGTCCATCACTGGCCGTTCAACGGGAGTATCAAAGATGCCGTGGCCGAAGGCGCCATCGATGCCGTGGAGGACCTGACCGGACAGATCAAGTTGACTTCCGACCGTTTCGGGAATCCCGAAAGTGCCTATTCCTTCGATGGGAATGCCCGGTTGGCCATCGGGCAGGCAGGGAGTTTCGACAAATCGACATCCTTTACATTCAATGCGTGGATCAACACCACCTACAAGCACCAGAACGAACGTTGTCTGATCAGGACAGACGCGGGAAGTGGAGATACCGGCTGGTTCGTGCGGATGGTCTCGAACGGCAATATCCAAATCTGGGAAGACGGTTATGTGGCGACTTCTCCGGCCACTTACACCGACGGAAACTGGCACATGGTCACCTATATCCGGGATGTGGATCAACTGGTGGGAAAACTGTATGTGGACGGCAGTGAAGTCTGTAGCTATGTGATGTCCGGCGGTGTCAGGAATGTGGCGAACGGAAGGACGCATTACCTGGGATCGAGAGGTAGCGGGGAATTTTATCGTGGTGCGATGGATGATGTCCGCCTGTACGACAAAGCCCTGTCTGTCGATGAAATCGCCGCCCTTTATGGCCAATCCTGCGAGATTGAGGACCTCGGCGCTGCAGAGACGGCGAATACCTACATGGTCTCTGAACCGGGCAAGTACAGGTTCAAGGCGACGGTCAAGGGCAATGGCGGGCTGGATCCGCTGACGGGGACGACGGCTACGACCATCGACCCGGCCCGCATTGCCGGGGTGAAGGTGCTTTGGGAACTGTACGGGCAGGGTCGGGCCATCAGGCATGACGGCAGCGCCTACGATATCAGCTACAGCGATGGCTATGTGTACTTTTCCACGCCGGATACATTCACGCCGGGAGATGCCTGCGTAGCCATATATGACAGCGAAGGCACGATTCTATGGAGCTGGCTCATCTGGGCCACGCCGGAGCCGGGGACGATGACACACAATGAGGCGACCTTCATGGACCGCAACCTTGGCGCCATCGATGTAGGCAATTGCATGAGAGGCTTCTGTTTCCAGTGGGGCCGCAAGGACGCCTTCTCGGCAGCAGATGGCAATAACTACGCCCCGTACACCTATGTTCCTGCCGCTTCGACAGTATTTGACAAGGTTAGCGGTTCGAATCAGTCCATCGAGTACACTGTCAAACACCCTACGACGTTTATCGGTAATTCAAGTGACTATACATGGATGAGTGAAGAGCTTACGACAAAGCCTTGGCGTTCTGACGTCAAGACGATTTATGATCCTTGTCCTGTAGGCTGGAGAGTCCCTACCAAGGAAAACATCAGCGGCATTTCAGGTTTGCCCGCTACGGGAATACATCATGACGATAGCGGCTACAATGATTTCGGGAACCCCTGGACGGGTTATTATTGGTCTGCATCCACGAACGAAGGTGCAGATGATGGTGCATGGGCCTTCTGCAACGACGGGCGGAATCTGAATCACTGGGGGCAAGACCAGGGTTACGCCATCCGTCCTGTTCGAGAATAGTACGGCAAATTGATTCTGCGAAGAATCCTTGCTATCTTTACGGAGTGAAACGCGCATTGTCCATACTTGCAGCCGCCGTCCTGCTGGCAGGGTGTTCTTCTGTGGGAACGGGAGAACAACCTGCCGTTGGGCCGGACGGAATACAGTGGACGCCCCTGCAGGTCGAGCGGCTGGCCAGTCTGAATGCTCCCCGGGGGCAGCATCGCACGCTGATGATGGGTGGGGCACTCACGGTCATCGGCGGCCATACGGACGGATTCAGGCCACTGGAAACGCTGGAGTACTACGAAAATGGAGCCTGGCACGAAGTGCCGATGAACTATTCGCACGACAACGGTTTTGCGATCCCGCTTCCAGACGGAACGGTGTTGATCGGCGGCGGCAGCGCCGAGGCGTTCGGCATCGGACAAAGCTGGGGTGCAGAAATCTATGACCCCTCCACCCACAGCACCCGGGCCGTCGGAATCCTGGACCGGAAACGGACCCTGTCGTCGGCCCATCCCATGCCGGACGGACGCGTTCTCGTCGCCGGCAACTGGTATGCCGAAGATGCCCTGGCAATTTTCGACCCTGTGACAGGCTTCTCCACCGTGAAGGAATTCCCCTCCGGATGGGAACGGCCCTACATACTTCCCTCATTGGAAGGAGAATACATGATCTTCGGACCTGAAAGCAATTTCGGGACCCCGGCCAGTGCGCTGGTGGAAAGATTTCTGGGTGATGCTTACATGGAGCCTATGCTGGAAAAATGGGAGCTGGCTTACAATCTGGGAGCCGGCAGCCATGGCAACTGCATCGGCGGGAATACCTATCTGTTGACGGCCAAAAGGAGAGACAATGGCGAGATGGGGTTGCTGAAAGTGAGCGACGGCATCTTCTCGGAAGTGGCGCTCGATGCACCCATACCGCTGGTGGGCAGCGATGGACAGGCTCTCAACTGGATGACACCCGTTCAGGTGGACCGCCCCCGGCGGCAGGCGTGGGTGCAGGCCTTTGACCGGGAGGGCCGGCTTCACTTCGCCCGTATCGACTATGATGCCGTCCTGGACGGAGGCAGTGCTTCCGTGGACCTTTTCCGCGCCGAATGCCCGGAGGGCCGGTTCTCCCTGGGACTGGCGTTGCTTACCCCGGACGGGCATCTGGTCCTGGCCGGCGGCGTGGCGAAGGATGAGCGGAAGACTGAAATCGAGGAAGATAATTTCGTCACGACGGCGGATGTCTGGGCCTTTCATTCCGAACCATTGGAGGAAGCCGGCTTCCCGTGGGGCTGGGTAATCGGCGCAATTCTCCTGCTTGGAGCCGGTTCCATCCTGATATATCGATATTTACATAAACGTCATCCCGGCACGGAAGGCACCCCGGACGCCGTCGAGGCCGATACCAAACTCCGGACCGATCTGATGACGCAGATGTCTTCCTTGATCGAGGAGCAGGAGTTGTTCCGCCGCAAGAATCTCCGTATTACCGATGTCGCCACCGAACTGGCCACCAACAAGACCTACGTGAGCGCCCTCCTGAACAATCTCTCCGGCGAGAAATTCACCTCCCTCATCACCCGTTACCGCGTCGAATACGCCCAGCGCCTGATGCGGGAGCGTCCGGATATGCTCATGGACGACGTGGCTGACGAATCCGGCTTCTCCTCCCGTACTACATTCTTCCGTAGTTTCAAGGCCCTTATCGGCATGACGCCGCAGGAATGGAAGAATAAGGCATAATGCTTAAAGCATAACTGTATTCTTTCAGAGTTGCCCGCCTGCGGCGTGCTTTAGAAAGGCGGCATCAGCCGAAAGGAATCCCTCACTCACCGACGGGATTCCGCATCGCCGCTTATCAGCGGCTCGCGCTATCCCTGCCCGCCTGCGGCGGGCTTTAGAAAGGCGGCATCAGCCGAAAGGAATCCCTCACTCACCGGCGGGATTCCGCGTCGCCGCTTATCAGCGGCTCGCGCTATCCCTGCCCGCCTGCGGCGGGCTTTAGGAAGGCGGCATCAGCCGAAAGGAATCCCTCACTCACCGACGGGATTCCGCGTCGCCGCTTATCAGCGGCTCGCGCTATCCCTGCCCGCCTGCGGCGGGCTTTGCAAACCGTCACAAAAAAGCGCGTTCAAGCTAGCTTGACGCGCTTTTTTGCTTCCGCTTTGCGGTGAGTGAGGGATTCGAACCCCCGGTACGTTGCCGTACACCTGTTTTCGAGGCAGGCTCCTTCAACCACTCGGACAACTCACCAGTTTGGACTGACAAAGTTATCAATTTCTTGTGGAAATACAAGATTTTTTCGCATCGCTGCAAAAAAATGGTAACTTTACAAAAAACCAAATAACCATGAAACGAATTCTGATTCCATGCCTTACGATCCTTGTGGCTGTTGCCTGCTCCCGGGATCTGTCACTCCCGCGGGGGAAAGCTTCCGCACAGATGGATAAAGCCTTTTCCGAATACCTCCAAGCCGTCCAGGACGCGGATATGGGCATCCACAGCATTATGGTGCTGCAGCATGGAAAAGTATTGGAGGAGAAGTGGATGGGCGAGGGACACCCGGACTCCGCCCATGTCATGTTCTCTGTCAGCAAGACTTTTACCTCGACCGCAGTCGGCTTCGCCATTGAAGAGGGCCTGCTGCATCTCGATGACAAGATGGTGGATTTCTTCCCGGACCTGGTCCCTGAAAATGCCAGTGATACCCTCCGCCGGGTTACCGTCCGGAACTTGCTGACAATGAATTGCGGACATGCTAAAGAGCCCAGTCGATCCATGCGGGAAAGTAACGACTGGATCCGGAAATTCCTGGAATGGCCCGTCGAATTCGAGCCGGGGACCTGCTTCTGCTATAACAGCGTGGGGACGTATATGTTGTCCGCCATCGTTCAGAAAGTGACCGGGCAGAAGATTGTGGACTATCTCGAGCCGCGGCTCTGGAAGCCGCTGGGAATCGAGAAACCGCTGTGGCAGGAGAGTCCCGAAGGCATCAATTGCGGGGGCTGGGGCCTCTTCCTCAAGACAGAGGATATGGCGAAAATGGGACAGTGCCTGCTGGACGGCGGACGATATGCCGGCCGTCAGGTCATTCCGGCGACATGGGTGGAACAAATGTCTTCGTACCAGGTTCCTTCCTGCGCTGCCGGCCGCAATCAGGCTGAAACAGAAGCGTTGGGTCTGGATCCTGCCCAGAGTGACTGGCTGCAGGGCTATGGCTACCAGATGTGGCGCTGCCGGCACAATGCCTTCCGTGCAGATGGCGCCTGGGGGCAGTATATCATAGTTATCCCGGAAGCGGATGCTGTCGTCGTGACGACCGCACATGCCCGGGATATGCAGCAGGAAATCAATCAGATCTGGACCCATCTCCTGCCGGCATTGCAGCAATAGCTGTTAAACCAGGATTACATTCACACCTTGCGCTTCGATGTTACGCCGGATTTTCTCAGGAAGTCCGGCGTCTGTGATCAGAATGTCAACATCTTTGATGGCGCAGATACGGCCGAATCCCCGTTGACCCGCCTTGCTCGAATCGGCCAGGACGATGGCTTGGGATGCCGATTGGATCATGTGGTGCAGCAATTCTGCCTCCTGGACCGTCGAGCAGGTGAACCCATACTCGAGATCAAAGCCGTCGACTCCGAAGAAAAGCTTGGAACAGAGGATATTATTGAGGGCGCGGATGGCCGTTTTCCCGTGAACGGAGAGGGAGCTGCCGTGCAGGACCCCGCCCAGTTGGCGGATGGTGATGTCCGGATTGGCCCCCAGGGTGGAAGAGATGGTGACGGAAGACGTGACAACATTCAGGTGCCCCTTCGGCTGGATTCTCTCGGCGAAAAATGTCATCGTTGAGCCGGGGCCGATAATGATGGTGTCATTCTCCTCGACAAACTGGATCGCGCGTGCCGCAATGCGCTGCTTGAGGTCGGTGTGGGCCGCTTTCTTGGTCTCGAAACTGACTTCCTTGACGGGAGTCGGGGCGGCAGGAGCCATGGTGGGCATGGCACTGCCATGAGCCCGGTACAGCAGGTTTTTTTCTTCCAGGAAACGCAGGTCTTTGCGGATGGTGGCCTGGGTGACGTTCAATTCTTCCGCCAATTCGGCCACTTTCACGAATCCGTTATTCCGGATCCCTTCGAGGATATGTTTCCTTCGTTCGGCGATGCTTATCATAGTCATGAGGTTATGTGTGACAAAGATACAAAGAATAAATAAGTTACGAATACAAGAATTATCGCTATCTTTACAAAAAATTGAGCAAAATGAGAAAAAGCATTATCCTGTTCCTGACGATTCTGGCTTTTATGACCGGAAGTGGCTTGTCCCTGGCCCAAAATACTGGACATGAATCATTACCTGTTTCCGTGAAGGTCGGCGGATGGAACCACCATGTCCAGGGGATCGCCCTGGATGCCGCCAAGGGTTGCATGTACTTTTCTTTTACGACCAGCTTCGTCAAGACGGATTTGAAAGGGAACGTTCTGGCGACCATCGACCGGATCCAGGGGCATCTGGGAGCCATGAGTTTCGATCCGGTAAAACGTAAGGTCTATGCGTCCCTGGAGTGCAAGGATGACAACATCGGGAAAAATCTCTCCAAATTCGCTGCCGGGCACTCCCTGTTCTATGTCGCCATCATCGATGTGGACAAACTGGACCATGTCGGCATGGATCCCGAGGGGAACGATTTCTTCCGGGTCGTCTGCATCCGGCCGGCCGTCGAAGACTATGCGGCTTCCGTCATGCTGGACGGCAGGACCGTCGCGCACAGGCTGGGGTGCTCCGGCATTGACGGCGTTGCGATCGCGCCGAAGATCGGCAAGAAAGGCGGCAAGAATTATCTCTATGTCGCTTATGGCGTATATGGGGATCCGTCCCGTACGGACAATGACTATCAGGTTTTGCTCCGCTATGACCTGCGGAAACTGGACAGGATGGCCAGCCCGGTCACGTTCGGCCAGTTCAGCGAGGAAGGGCCGGAACGGCCTTCCGAGACGTACTATGTCTATACGGGAAATACCCGGTACGGTGTCCAGAACATGGCGTATGATCCCGAAACCGGCCTGCTGTTGCTGGCGGTATACCGGGGGAATAAGCCGCAGTATCCGAATTATGACCTTTTCGGCGTAGACATGACCGTCAAGCCGTCCGAAGCGCCCTTGCAAGGAGTGCCGTACATGACGGGGAACGTGCTGCAGCCTGCCCTGGCCGGGAATTACTCGACGGCAGGCCCGCAGGGATGGTACTTCCCCTATGGCAATACGGGACTCTGCCCGGTAGGCGGCGGGCTGTGGTATATCTCTGAAAACGGGAAAGATCCCGCCACCCGAAAGCAATTCTGCAATGCGCAGTTATACCGCTGGGTCGGCGGGCATGCGGCCTTCGTTCCGGTCAGGAAATAAGCAGTCGGTTAAAACAGATTCCGGGTTCGGAAAAGCTTATTGGACAAAGGCGACAATTTCGCCTTTGTCCACTTTTTCACCCTGTTTCCCGGTAACGGCGACGACCCGTCCGTCAACGGCCGGAATCAGTTCTTCCATGCCGTAATAGGTCTGTACATAGCCCATGGCTTCACCCGCCTTGACCGGAGTCCCGGCGATGGGGGCCGTTGAAACATCGTCGACATCCACCTGCCAGAGCAACTGGCCTTTGGCCGGGGCCTGGACCGGCGTTGCGCCCGGGTATTTCGCGACCAGGGCGTCGATGTCGAACTTGGGCATCTCCACGATGGCGCGCCGGACCTGGATGGGAGCGCCCGCTTTGGCCTTCAAATCAGCCAGTTCCTTGTTGAAGCGCTCCTTGGCGACACCGCTCTTGTAATCACGGTACTGGCGCTCATGCATGGCGAACTCGAAGAGCTCTTCCTGGT
>Ga0256405_10001572_pt1 | contig 61038 bp, 49 predicted proteins | sample RumenRJG_02DNA_FD_189096 | JGI IMG/M metagenome (GOLD analysis project Ga0256405, IMG submission 189096) | Bovine rumen microbial communities from Lethbridge, Alberta, Canada - RJG_02 | ecosystem: Host-associated > Mammals > Digestive system > Stomach > Rumen | place: Canada: Alberta... | reverse complement strand
TCGGTCGACCATTGCATGATTCGATGCTAACCCTTCATTCTCCTTTGCGATCTCGTAGACCATTAAACATGACGAATTAGTATCTACTCTGTCTTTCTGCTACCTCTATTGTAGCACATCGCCAGAGTCCTCGGATTACTTACCACTTACTTTTTATCATGCCTCCTTTAATGAGTCTTTGCGCATACCCGATCGGATCGGGAGATAAGAGAAACACTGTATGCACACACATATCTTATCATATATTACGGTCAAATTCAATCGGTAATATAAAAATAACCGCGCTTTTCGGCGCGGTTACATTGTTATGGCGGGATTATTCGGCAAGCCCCGCAGCGGTATAGCCCGCGTCGGCGACAACTGCCTTGATCTTTTCAAAGTCGAGCGGTTGAGCGGAGGTGATCTCCACCTTATTCGCTTCATGAGAAGCGGTGACGCTTTCGACGTCAAAGTTCTTTGCGATCGCTTCTTTGACGTGCTTTTCGCACATGGGGCACATCATGCCCTCTACGTTGACAACTGTTTTCATGGTTTTAGCTCCTTTATCATTTGTATTATCTGCGGCAGGCGGTAGTTCCACCGTCGCTTTCTGACTTTTTCTTCTCTTATGTGGGTCAAAGAGGTTCAGCCTTAAGGCGTTGCTGACAACGCAAAAGCTGGAGAGGCTCATGGCAGCCGCTCCGAACATGGGGTTGAGCGAGATACCGAAGATCGGGATCCACAGCCCCGCCGCCAGCGGGATGCCGATGACGTTATAGATGAACGCCCAAAAAAGATTTTGGCGGATGTTGCGCAGGGTTTGACGCGACAGGCGGATCGCCGCCGCAAGGTCTTTCAGTCGTGAGCCAACCAAGACAACGTCCGCTGAGTCGATCGCGATATCCGAACCGGAGCCGATCGCGATACCCGTGTCAGCGGCGGTCAGAGCGGGCGCGTCGTTGATGCCGTCGCCCACCATCGCGGTTTTGCCGTATGCTTTCAGATTGGTGACAAGGTCACTCTTGCCCGAGGGCAGTACGCCGGCATACACACGATCAATCCCGACCGAGCCGCCGATGGCGTTGGCGGTGTGCTCATTGTCGCCGGTAATCATGACAACCCTGACGCCGATCTCGCCCAGCTCTTCGACCGCTTCTCTGCTGTCGTCTTTGACGGTGTCAGCCGCGGCGATCATGCCGAGAAGCGTGTCGCCTTTTGCGAAGAGCATAGGCGTTTTGCCGCTATCGGCAAGCGTGCCTGCCAACGCGTTGGTTTTTCTTTTGATATCCTCATTGAGACTGATTTTTGATTGAACGAACCGCAGGGAGCCTGCGTATATCTGCTCGCCGTCGATCGTGGCGCTCAGCCCGTGACCCGATAGGTTTGTAAAGTCGTCACAGGACAGGGCGGAGGCGTTCTGTTCCTCGGCGTATGCGACGATCGCTATTGCCAGCGGGTGGGAGCTGAGCTTTTCGATGCTGTACGCGGTTTGCAGCAGCTCCTGTTCCGTGACTCCCTCGGCAGGGATGAGGTCGGTGACCTCCGGTTCTCCCTTGGTGACCGTGCCGGTCTTGTCGAGGGCGATGATCTGCGTTTTTCCGGCGGTCTCCAGCGCTTCGGCGTTTTTGAAGAGGATTCCCGCTTTTGCTCCGACGCCGTTGCCCACCATGATGGACACGGGGGTCGCCAGTCCCAAAGCGCACGGGCAGCTGATGACCAGTACCGAGATGCCGCGCTCCAGGGCATAAGCGAAATCAGCGCCTGTCAGCAGCCATATGATAAGCGTGACCAGCGCGATACTGATGACGACGGGCACGAAAATACCCGAGACCTTGTCGGCGATACGCGCGATCGGCGCTTTAGTGGATGAAGCTTCGTAAACGGTGCGGATGATCTGACTGAGGGTGGTATCTTCGCCGACGCGCGTCGCGCGGCATTTCAGATAACCGCTCTGGTTGATGGTCGCGGAGTAGACGTTTGCGTCAACCGCCTTTTCGACGGGGATACTCTCGCCCGTGAGCATGCTTTCGTCAATGCTGCTTTCCCCCTCGACGACGACGCCGTCGACCGGCACGCTCATGCCCGGCCTCAGGATAAAGATATCGCTGATCTGCACCTCTTCGACGGGAACCTCTCTCTCAGTTCCGGCGCGCTCGATCACGGCGGTTTTAGGCGACAAATCCATCAGCGCTCGGAGGGCGTCGGTTGTTTTGCCCTTGCTGCGGGCTTCCAGGATCTTGCCCAGCGTAATCAGCACCAATATCATTGCCGCGGATTCAAAGTACAATCCGTGGAGCAGCTCCATCTGCCTGTCCCCTTCGGTGACTGTCATCATGAACAGCTCGTACACGCTCCAGATGAACGATGCCGCCGAACCGAGGGATACCAGCGTGTCCATGTTCGGCGCGAGGTGGATGATTCCCTTGAAGCCGCTGATGAAAAAACGCTTGTTGATGACCATGATCGCGGCGCTCAGGATCAGCTGTACCAGCGCGATCGCGATATGGTTGTGTTCAAAGAAGGGCGGCAGAGGAAAATGCCACATCACGTGTCCCATCGAGAAGTACATCAGCAGGAGCAACAGGATGAGGGAGATCACAAACCGCTGTAAAAGCGGCTTGACCTCGTTTGGCTTTTCGATTTTGATTTTGCTGTTTTGTTGTGTTGCGGCATCCTGCGCCTTGGCGGTATATCCTGCCCTTTCAACGGCTTGGATAATCTCGTCGGCGCGCGCGCTGCCTTCGACAACCATCGAGTTTGTCAGCAGGCTGACGTTGCACGAGGTCACGCCCTCTACGCCGCCGACAGCCTTTTCGACCCTGGCGGAGCATGCCGCGCAGCTCATGCCGCCTACGTCATAGCGTTCCATAGGCTCACCTTATTTCATCAGTTTGCCGATGATGTCCATCAGCTCGTCGAGATCCGCCTCGTCGTTTTTGATATCCCTGACCACACAGCCTTCCATATGGCGGCGCAAAAGTTCTTTGTTGAACGCCGAGAAGGCGGATTTTGCCGCGGCGCTCTGGGTGAGGATGTCAACGCAGTAGGCGTCGTTCTCCACCATTTGGCGGATCCCGCGAATCTGTCCCTCAATGCGCGACAGGCGGTTCATCAGCTTCTTCTTTTCTTCCTCCGATCGTTCGGTTTTCTTCTGTGATAAGCAATGGTCACACGGCATAAGATTCACCTCTTCTATACCCCTTAGGGGTATTTTGTGATTTGATTATATACCCCTTAGGGGTATTTGTCAAGTCTGTGCGACCGAATCTTGTGACACATCTGCCTTTTTGCACATATCTTGGGCAGCCTTTTGAAAAGTATGCGGACGAGAGGTAATATAATTCTTTTGAACACTTGACTTTTCGGTGTAAATATAGGATAATTTACCATGTAAAATTATATTGGGGACAATTGGTTTGATAAAACAATCTGCCCGTTTCCCTGCAGGAGGTATACTATGTCTATTGATTTAACCAAGTACGGCATCCATGATGTCAAGGAGATCATCTACAACCCGTCCTACGAGCAGCTCTTTAAGGATGAGATGGATCCCGCGCTGACCGGCTTTGACAAGGGTCAGCTCACCGAGCTGGATACCGTCAACGTTATGACCGGTATCTACACCGGCCGTTCGCCTAAAGATAAGTTCATCGTTATGGATGACACTTCCAGAGACACTGTTTGGTGGACAACTCCCGAATATCCCAACGACAACCATCCCGCTACCGTTGAGGCGTGGGACGAGTGTAAGAAGCTTGCGCTTGACGAGCTGTCCGGCAAGAAGCTCTATGTCGTAGACTGCTTCTGCGGCGCTAACAAGGATACCCGCATGGCGATCCGCTTTATCATGGAGGTTGCTTGGCAGGCTCACTTTGTCAAGAATATGTTCATCCAGCCCACCGAGGAGGAGCTCAAGAGCTTTGAGCCTGATTTCATCAGCTACAACGCTTCCAAGGCAAAGGTTGAGAACTACAAGGAACTCGGTCTCAACTCCGAGACCGCGGCGATCTTCAACGTCACCTCCCGTGAGCAGGTTATCCTGAACACCTGGTACGGCGGCGAGATGAAGAAGGGTATGTTCTCCATGATGAACTACTATCTGCCGCTGCAGGGTATCGCTTCCATGCACTGTTCCGCAAACACCGATATGGAAGGCAAGAATACCGCTATCTTCTTCGGCTTGTCCGGCACCGGCAAGACTACTCTGTCTACCGACCCCAAGCGTCTTTTGATCGGCGACGACGAGCACGGCTGGGACGACAACGGCGTCTTCAACTTTGAGGGCGGCTGCTATGCAAAGGTCATCGGTTTGGATAAAGAATCCGAGCCTGACATCTATAACGCGATCCGCCGCGACGCGCTGTTAGAGAATGTTACCGTTGACGAGAACGGCAAGATTGACTTTGACGACAAGAGCGTTACCGAGAATACCCGTGTATCCTATCCGATCGAGCACATCGAGAAGATCGCGAAGAAGGTCAACGGCATTTCCTCCGGCCCCGCGGCTGAGAACGTCATCTTCCTGTCTGCTGACGCGTTCGGTGTACTGCCCCCCGTTTCTATCCTGACTCCCGAGCAGACCCAGTACTACTTCCTCTCCGGCTTTACCGCAAAGCTGGCGGGTACCGAGCGCGGTATCACCGAGCCGACCCCGACCTTCTCCGCTTGCTTCGGTCAGGCGTTCCTCGAGTTGCACCCCACCAAGTACGCCGAGGAGCTTGTCAAGAAGATGAACAAGAGCGGCGCAAAGGCATATCTGGTCAATACCGGCTGGAACGGTACCGGCAAGCGTATCACCATCAAGGACACCCGCGGTATCATCGACGCGATCCTCGGCGGCGATATCAAGAACGCCCCCACCAAGACCATCCCGTACTTCAACTTTGAGGTTCCGACCGAACTGCCCGGCGTTGACACCGGCATCCTTGATCCCAGAGATACCTACGCTGATCCCAAGGAATGGGACGACAAGGCAAAGGATCTCGCCGAGAGATTCATCAAGAACTTCAAGAAGTACGAGACCAACGAAGCCGGCAAGGCGCTGGTCGAGGCAGGCCCGAAGCTCTGATTTAATGAGGAATGAGGAATTAGTAAATAGGAATTCCTGCAACTGATAACTGCATAAAAAAGAGAGGTACCGACTTTTTCGTCAGTACCTCTTTTGTTATTTGATGAAAGGAAAGGCGGAATCAATTCCTAATTCCTAATTCCTAATAATCACAAGTCCAGTCCCCAACTCAGCATTTCGGGAAAGTAAAGCGCCCAGAACGCTTCGCTGTGGACGGCGTCGCTGTCGGTTTTGGTAACCATCTTGTCAGTCGGATAACCATGGCTTTCCATCCTGCCTTCCATCGCGACGGCGTCGGGATAGATCGCCTGTTCCAGCGGATCGTTTTTGCTGTTCCCGCAGAAGAAGTAGACGCGCGGCATGTTGCCGGAGAAATCCTTTTGGCTGAGATAGCTGTCCCATACGCTCGTATCATAGAGGAGGAACGCCGGGGACAGCGCGCCGATATAGCGGAACTTGTCGGTGTTCTCCATGCCGATGTAGAACGCTTCGATACCGCCGGAGGATGAACCGGCGATCCCGCGGATGGAGTTCGTGTTGTAGTTCTTTTCGACATAGGGGATGACGGTGTCGGTGACAAAGTCGGAGAACGCCTTGCCGCCGCCGTTTTGGAAGGTGCTCATATCTTCGCCCGGGACGGTCGCTACCGTACCGAGGTTCGGCGTCAGCTCATGGTTGCGCCGCGCTTCGGTATCGCCGCAGGCAATACCGACAACGATAACCCCGTCGCCGCCGTTTTGCATCAGCGAGAGGACGGTTTCGTCACATTCCCATTCGTAGCCCGAGAGGGTGGTTTCCTGACCGAAAAGATTCTGACCGTCGCACATGTACAGGACAGAGTACTTCTTGCTTTTGTCGGCGGGATCATAGCCCTCGGGCGTCCAGATATAGATTTTCTTACGATAATTGCCGTCGGGGTAGGTCATATTGACGGTGTCAATTTTGCCTTCACCGTCCTGACCGTAGGGGTAGACGCCCGCGATCAGTTTTCCGTAGCTTTCGCCGATGATAGAGTAGCCGGAGCCGGCTTTCGTCAGCGGAATGTCGGTCGTCTGGACGGTGCCGTTGTTGAAGATGACGCGGTCATACCGGCTGACGTCTACGGTCATGCTGTAGACCCTCTCATTAAAGTCGTTTGTGACGAAGCTTGTCATCGTCGTGCCCGGCCATGCTTTCAGCGAAGCTTTGGTATCGCTGTTGTAGAGGTAGGCGTTGACCTTTGACCAGCTTTTGTTGTTGGAAAAACGGATCGTAATGTTATTTGTCACTTTGGTTACCTCGTCTTTCGGTTCTGTGTAAGCCCGTGCAGGAGCTTCGGTCGGTTGCGTCTTTTCGACGGGGAAGAGGTCGATGATGGTCACTTCGCCGTCGTTGTCAACGTCTCCCGGAAGATATACGATAGGGTGACTGTCGATATCCGAACCGTTATGCAAGCGGAGGCCGCAATCAGCAGTGTCGGCAGGAGAGCCAAATGCAGTTTTTTCATAATGTCACCCGCTCTGATAATAATAAAAAGGCTACTTTGATTATAAGGCATCTGTGAACAGTTTTTCAATAGTTTGTAAAAATATTGACCCTGTATTGACAAAGAAATACTCATTTTGCTATAATAGCAATATAAATAGTTTTATAATAGGAAAAGTATGGATATTTTCATAGAGGCAGGAGGGATATCCGTGGCGAAAAAAGAGAAGGAGCTTGCACCCGATTCTCAGGCAAAGACAGCGGATGATACAACAGAATCCGCGTCGAGTGATCCGGAAAAATCGGAAGAAGCATCCGAAGCCACACAGCCGGAGTTGACCACAGAGAAAGAAGCAGAATCGAACGAAGATCAGTTGAACTCCGATACACAGGGAACCGATGACGACGCGTCCGAAGTCACCTTTGTCTCAATGTCTGAGCTCAAAGCGGAGGCAGAGGAGCCGAGGGAAGAGTTAAAGCCGCCCGTGTTTCGCGTAGAAACCGCGTTTGAGCCTGTCGACGTCAGCGAGCCGCGAACCCCGCGCAAGGAGTCTGAGATTCGCGAGGAAGAGGCTGCTCTTCGCAGAGAGAATTGGATCAAAAACCACTTGACGCTGGTTCTCGCGGCGATCGGTGTTGTTGTTGTCGCGCTGATGGTTGTTCTCATCGTGCTTTACTACCGCGGTACAAACCCGGTCAAACGTTTTTCATCAGCGTTCACCAAGGACTTCGGTACATCGTTTTCTTTTGATGTGAAGATGATACAAAACGAAAAGCCTGTTATGAGCTATCAGGGTTCTATCGCGTCTAACCGCAGCGCACACACGATCAACGCGCTCTATACAGCGGATTATGTTGATTACAAGTACATCGGCGCGGTGATGACCGAAGGCAGAAAGTCAATGCGCGGCAGCTTTTATCAGGACAAATGGACGGCGTATGACTGCACCGAGAGGGTACAGGATTTCTTCGAGTTTGACCGCAATTTCAGCACCGGAGGCTTCAACGGCGGCGCGTTTCTCCGCTTTACCGGGCTGACCTCAAATTACGAGTCGCGTGAGTTCGAGCGTTTTGTCAGCTCTTTGATGAACCGTATGATGACCGACAGTCCTGTCGCGACAATCACGTCCTCAAAGGACGGAGAGGGAATACATTACACGTATCAGATTAATCTGGACGAGCTTTTAGCCATGGTAAAGAAAGACGGCGCTCCCGTCTTTTACCGTTCGACAGATTATGATAATTTCTTGAAAATGTACGAAGAAAACAAGAATGTGCTGGAAGCTGCCAAATGTGAGTTCAGCTACACCATTGATACCGCCGGATATCTGACTGCGCTTGATCTGACGGTCAACGTCGGCGAAGACGCGTACGGCATGCGCTGCCGGATGAGTGATTTCGGAAACGCGGAGGTCGAGATTCCGGACGGTTTTGTCAAAACCGCAGCGCTGGAATCCGAGAAGAAATAAAAATTTTCTGAAAATCTGCGTCGGGGCTTCGGGGTGAACTGTATTCAGCGGCGCATGATTCTGAAACACGGTCTGATGAATACTTCCCGACCCCCTCAGCTGTTTTATAGCTGATATTTTGTATAAAACGCGGCTCAAGAGGTGATCCTATGAGAAAAAACAAAGTCGAGTATGCCGTGGTTTGTTCCACCGGCAAGGTCAGGCGGAATAATGAGGATAACTTCTACTGCGGAGGACATTTCCGTGAGGATGTCAACGCGGTCGGTGACGTAGCCTACAGCGGCAGGGTCGAGGCCGATGCAAACGAGCTTTTTGCCGTGTTTGACGGCATGGGCGGCGAGGCGTGCGGCGAGGTCGCTTCCTATACCGCGGCCGCACAGTCGGCGCTGTTTGTCTGCGGAAGGGATGCGTATGCCGACTATCTCGGCGAGCTTTGCGAGCTGCTTAACAGCAAGATCCGTGAAGAGACCGAGAACCGCTCGCTGGTGCTGATGGGCACAACAGCGGCGATGCTGCAGGTATTTGGCGAGGACGTATTTGTTCTCAACGCCGGTGACAGCCGTATCTACAAGCTCTCCGATCACGAGCTCAGACAGATCTCTCAGGAGCATGTGGCGCACGGTTACGGCGGCAACGCGATTACAAAATTTCTCGGTATGCCGGAGGGCTACGACGTCGATCCGTATCTTGCCAAGGGAAAGTTCAGGGTAGGGGATGTGTTCCTGCTCTGTTCCGACGGTGTTACCGATATGCTGACGGATGACGAGATCTGCCGGATCATCGACGACAAAATGGACGTTGATGTGCTGGCTCGCGCGCTGGTTGACGCGGCGCTCGACAAGGGCGGCGTAGACAATACGACCGCGATGCTGCTGCGCTTTACCAGATAAACAAAAATCAAATACTCCTGTAAAGTAGGGAAGATGTATGGAATATAAAAACAACAAAACGGCTAACCGCAGGAGATACAAATCCCGCTATCACAGCCCGCATAATTACAAGACCAAGCGTACCGGTTCTTCAAACCGCGCGCCGATTCTCATCGGTGTAGCGACTTTCGTTATCCTGGCGTCGCTGGTTCTGGTGTTCACCTTCGGGGACAGTATCTACACCTTCCTCGATAACACCTTCCACCCCTCGGCTCTGCCGATCGCCCAGTCCGAGACGATGGGCGTTGTGCTGGAAACCGAGGCGCAGGCAGAGGCGCCCACCGCGGTCGAAGCTCTGCCGACCGACGCGCCTGTGGAGCAGGGTGAAGATTTCAATCGCCTTCTCACCGCCGCGGGACTCAGTTCTCCAAACGCGGACGGATCGCAGATGATCTTTGTCGAAAGCTCCGGTACCTCCGCAAAGGTGTATTTTTATGAAAAAGGCGCCGACGGCGTCTGGACGCGTCAGTTTGATGTGGTCGACGGCTTTGTCGGCACCGGCGGCGCGGCGGATACGGTCGGGCCGGCTGACGAGGTCACTCCCAAAGGCACCTATCATATCGAGTTTGCCTTTGGTACCAACAGCAACCCGGGCACCGCTCTTGAGTACACCGCGGTGGACATGAACACCCAGTGGGTCACCGATCCCGCCTCGGTTAACTACAACCGCATGGTGTGGGCAGGAGGCGTAGTCGCGGATTATGTGTCATGTCAGCAGCTTTACGAGTACACCAAGTCCTACCCCTACGCGGTGGTCTTTGACTACAACCGCAATCCGGTGGACAGCTCGATGGGATGCGCAAAGTTCCTTCATGTAGCAAGCCAGCCGACCTACGGCGGCGTCGGTATTTCGGAGCCGGCTTTGCAGACAGTTTTGCAGTGGCTCAACCCGAGTGCCAACCCCACGATCTCCATCTTCTGATAATGATAAATCCCTTCCGTTTCGGAAGGGATTTTTTTATGCGCGTTTTTGTTTTGGGATATCCGACGGCAGCTGGGCGATGATGATGGCGATCAGCATGACGCCGCAGCCGATCCACTCGTTGACCTTTGGGATCGCTCCCATGAAGATCACGCCGCCGATCACGGCGAAAACGCTTTCCATGCTCATGAGGATAGAGGCGAGGGTCGGGTTGGAGGCATACTTTTGTCCGATGATCTGCAGCGTATAGCCTACGCCGCTCGAGAGCAGCGCAAGGTACAGCAGCGGCTGCCATGCCGCGAGAATCGCGCCGGCGTCGGGCTTTTCGAAGATCAGCATGAGGATTGCCGAAAGAATGCCCGTCACCAAGAACTGGATCGAGCTGAGCTTGACCCCGTCGACCGAGCCGATAAAGTGATCGACGCAAAGAATTTGTATCGCGAACGCCATACCGCAGATCAGCACGACGATATCGCCGGTGTAAAGCGCGCCGATGCCCTCGTACAGGCAAAGAAAGTAGAGTCCGACGGTCGCGAGAATAACCGCGATCGCGACAAAAAGTCCGGGCTTTTTGCCGAGGAACAGTCCGAAGATCGGGACAAAAATGATATACAGCGCCGTGAGAAAACCGCTGTGGGCGGATGCGGGCGCTCCCTCGGGATAGAGGGCGATGCCGAACTGCTGGAGATTGGTAGAGATGCACAGCATCACACCGCAGATGACGCCTGCTTTGATAAGCTTTTTGCGGTCGGCGGGGGTGCTTTCCCGCAGCCTTTTGCCCCGGATACGCCGCGTAACCGCCGCGACGGGTACCAGCGCGAGAGCCGCGATCAGCGACCTTACCGCGTTGACGGTAAAGGGCGGTACGCTGTCGGCGAGCTTCTCCTGCGCGACAAACGCAAAGCCCCAGATGACCGCTGCCGTCAGGAGCAAAACGGATGACAGAAGAGGTTTTTGTTTCATATTTCCTCCGAAAAAAGATGAGCTTTATCCCGATTATCATACAGGAATCCGATAATCCTGTCAAGAAACGCAGGGGGAGCGAAGTGGTTTTTCGTGAATTTGCATAAAAATCCCGAAATAAACCTTTTAATTCGAATACAGCAACAAAGTAAAGCGCAAAAGTAGTATGATACCCAAGGTAAACTTTTAAGTCGGTACAGAGATGCCGACAAGGTTCGATACAATCTATCCCTGCTTGTACTGTGCCTTGTCCGCGTCGGACAGGGCGTTTTTTATGCTCTGTTCAAGAGCGGACAAAGCCCGCAAAACCTTTTTAACAACACCGAGGTTACTATGGAATACAAGGCGACGCTGATGTCAGGCGATGACATCGACCGAGCGCTCAAGCGCATCGCACATCAGATTATCGAAAAGAATCACGGATTGCAGAATGTCTGTTTGATCGGTATCCGCACCCGCGGCGTGCCGCTTGCCGGGCGATTGGCAAAGCATATCGAGACGATCGAAGGGGCGCAAGTTCCTGTCGGCGAGCTGGATATCACGCTGTACCGCGACGACCTGTCGCGCGTCGGCGAAATTCCCGAGGTCAAGGGCAGCAGCGTCAGCTTCAGCGTCGAGGACAAGACCGTTGTGCTGGCGGACGACGTGATCTACACCGCCCGTACCGCGCGCGCCGCGATGGAGGCGGTCATGAAGCTGGGCAGGCCCTCGAAAATCCAGCTCTGTGTTCTTGTGGACAGAGGCCATACCGAACTGCCGATCCGTCCGAACTTCGTCGGCAAAAATATCCCTACGTCGGTCGAAGAGGTTGTCGCTGTCAGACTGCACGAGACCGACGATGAGGACGCGGTCAAATTATTTGTACAATGAGGAATGAGAAAACCCGATCGCTCTCGGCGTGACGGTTGCGGTTCCTGATTATATATCCTTAATTTATCAAGGGGGAAATCCAAAATGAAAATGATTTATAACGTAAAGGATAAGCCGAAATTCGGTCAGCTTATCGTTTTCGCGTTCCAGCAGCTGCTGGCGATCATGGCGGCTACCATCGCTGTCCCGATGATCGTGGGCAACGGCATGAGCACCTCCGCGGCGCTGTTCGGCGCGGGTGTCGGCACGCTGGTGTACGTCCTGTTCACTAAGGCTAAGAGCCCGGTGTTCCTCGGCTCGTCCTTTGCCTTCTTGGGCGCGATGTTCGCGGCGTTCGGCGGCGCGGCTTCCGCGGCTTTGGGCTACGTCGGCATCATCCTCGGTGCGGTGTTCGCGGGTCTCGTCTATGTCGTGATCGCTCTGATCGTCAAATTTGCCGGCGTCAAGTGGATCAACAAGATCATGCCCGCTGTCGTTATCGGCCCGATCGTTGCGATCATCGGTCTTTCTCTTGCCGGCAACGCGATCGGCGATCTGACCACGGTGAACTACACCGCTCCCGTCGATATGGCTCATGTACAGGTTGTTGACGTCGATACCGTCAATGATGACGGCACGATTACGACAACTTCCGTCGCTGTCAACGAGGACGGCACCGTCAACACCGGTATCGCTCTGGCTGAGGATGAGAATGGCAACATGACCGCTACCACTCAGCCCGGTTCTCCCTATGTCGCGGTTATCTGCGGTCTGGTATCTCTGGCGGTCGTCATGCTGTGTTCCGTTTACGGCAAGAAGATGGCGCGGCTGATACCGTTTATCATCGGTATTCTGGCGGGCTATCTGGTGGCGACGATCTTCTACTTTATCGGTAAGGCTACCGGCAACGCGGCGCTGATGGTCATCGACTATTCCGCGTTGATAAACAACTTTAAGGTGGTTAACTTCTCCAGCTTTATCGCTTTGCCCGACTTCTCGTTCCTCAAGGCGTTCGGCGCGTTCGGTCAGCTCAACGGCGCTTATGTCGGCACCATCGCCGCGGCGTATGTTCCGGTTGCGTTCGTAGTATTTGCGGAGCATATCGCCGACCATAAGAACCTCAGCTCCATCATCGAGCACGATCTCTTAGAGGATCCGGGTCTGAGCAGAACTCTGCTGGGCGACGGTATCGGCTCCATGGCAGGCGCTTTCTTCGGCGGCTGTCCTAACACCACCTACGGCGAGTCCATCGGCTGTGTCGCGATCACCAAGAACGCTTCTGTCAGCACGATCATCGTGACGGCTTTTGAGGCGATCATCATCTCCTTCATCGCTCCGTTTGTCGCTTTCCTGAGCTCCATCCCGAGCTGTGTTATGGGCGGCGTTTGTATTGCGCTGTACGGCTTCATCGCTGTTTCCGGTTTGAAGATGCTCCAAAAGGTGGATCTCGACGACAACCGCAACCTGTTCACCGCTTCCGTGATTCTGATTACCGGTGTCGGCGGATTCATCCTGACCTTCGGTACGATCACCATCACTACCGTGGCGTGCGCGCTGATCCTCGGTATCCTGACCAACGTCATGCTCGGCAAAAAGAAGAGCAAATAAGCTTTTGCGATTTCGAGACCGTCTCTCTAGAGGCGGTCTTTTTGCGTGCAAAAGTAAGGCGCGGATTCGGTGTTTCGGTCAAAATCGCCTCGCTCTTCCCGCGAGTATGGGGATTTGCACAATCTGAGAGCGTATTTTTGGTGAATGTGACAGTAACTGGGATTTGACATAGTGGGATTTGAGCGTTATAATAAATATTACCTATGAGCAAAACTATACCGCTGATTTTGGACGGTGAAATATGAAAAAAAACAAAAAACCGCTTTGGATTGCGATTCTCTGCGTTTGTATAGCGGTTGTGATCGGCGTCGGCGTTTATCTGTTCCGCTATTTTACCCAAAAGGATATCGGGCGGGATGACATTTTGCCGACCGTCGCCGCATCCGAAGCTCCTACCCAAGCCGCGACCGCGGCGCCTGCTCCTGTTCCTGTTGAGGAAGGTACGGTGGGCGACCAAAAGTTTGAGATGAAGCCGCTGGATATCGACCAAGTAAATTTTGACGAGCTGATGAAGATCAATTCCGATATCTACGCGTGGATCTATATCCCGGGTACCGGCGTCGACTATCCTGTTGCCCGTGCTGAGAGCAACGGTGACGACAGCTTTTATCTGGAGCACAATATTTACAAGCAGTACCAGTTTTCCGGCACGATCTACTCCGAGATCAAGAACAATCCCGATCTGCACGACAGGGTGACGGTGCTGTACGGACATAACATGCTCAACGGGTCTATGTTCGCGTCTTTGCACAACTATGAGGATCCGAGCTTCTTTGACGAGTATAATACAATTTATATGCTGACAAAGGATAAGGTGCTGACCTATCTGGTATACTCGGCGTATACCTATGATGACAGGCATATCCTGAACACATTCAATATGAACGACGATACGATCTTTCAAGAGTATCTGAATTTGACCCTTGCGCCGTATTCGTATAATGAAAACGTGCGCGAAGGCGTTGAGCTGAATCTTGACAGTCGTATCCTGACGCTCAGCACATGCACAAACGGTGCGGCAAGCACACGATATCTGGTACAGGGGGTGTTGGTAGATGAGCGAGACAGATGAGAGAAATGACCGGATCCGGCATTTCCGGGAGGACAGCGAGGCGCAGGCTGTTGAAGAAACCGACGGCGGCACTTTTTCCGCGGAAGAGTCCTCCGCAAAATCCGATGCCGAGCAAGCTCCTTCTCAGCAGGATGATTACTTTGATTATGTCATTCCGTCCGAGAGCTACAAAAAACATTCGCGCCGCAGCCACAAACACAGCTCATCAAGGCGCTTGAAGGTCAGGACTGTGACGGTTGACGGCGATGAGCCGATCGAAGAAGGATATGTTTTTGCTCCTTCAAAGGACGGAAAACATCGCCACCGCCATCACCATCACCGCCGACGCAGCAAGTTTAAGCGGCTGGCACGCTGGAAGCGCGTATTGATTATCATTTTAGCGGTGTTGCTGTCGCTGGCGATCGCCTTGGGCGGCACCTATCTGATTCTCAATGAGATCGGCAAACACGGCATGCACTACAACGACGGTCTCAGCGTTTCAACGCCCGCGGAGGATGAGTCGGGTAACGATATCGTCAAGATGGATAACAGCGGCAGAGTCATCACCTACAACGGCATCTCCTATGAGCTGAACCAAAACCTGATCTCTATCGCCTTTATCGGCGTGGATGAGGGTAAAGGTCACGACAACACGACCCTGCAGATGAGCGACGCGATCTATATCCTGACGCTTGATACCAAGACCGGCAAGATCAAGATTTTGAGCATCTCCCGTGATACCATGGCGGATGTTGACGAGTACACCGAGCAGGGCGACTTTGTCGATACACAGCGTATGCAGATCGCCTTCTCCTATGCGTTCGGCAACAAAAAGGTGACGGGCGGAAAGAACACGACCACTTCCGTCAGCCGCTTGTTCTACGGCTTGCCGTTCGATAACTATTTTGCGATCAACATGGACGCGCTGATTGACCTCAACGACGCGATCGGCGGCGTAACCCTCACTTCTTCGATGACGTTTCAATCTCCCGAGGACGGACGTACGATCAGCGAGGGCGAGACGGTGACCCTGCACGGCAAAGAAGCCGATACTTATGTCCGAACCCGTGATACTTCAAAGCTCGATTCCAACAACGAGCGTATGAAGCGCCAGCAGGAGTATATCAAGGCGTTCCTCAGCTCTGTTGTTCCGGCGGTCAAGTCGGATGTTTCGGTGGTTACCAAGCTTTATGATGTCATTCGTGACAATTCTGACACCAACCTGAATCTGCCGAAGATGACGTATATTGCTTCGACCGCGGCTTCAAAACTGAACGCGGCGTCCGATATCGAGTACGTCAGCCTGACAGGCGAGATCACCAAGGGCGAATTTGCGGAGATGCATGTTACCAACGAAACCGCGATCAAAACCATGCTGAACGTTTTCTATCTGCCTCCCGATCTGGATGAAGATATCAAAAAGGGCAGCGACACCAAAGCCGAATAACTGTTTTACAGCTCTTTCGCGTCTGCGAAGGGGCTGTTTTTCTTCTTTTCATGATACAATCGCGTTACCTTGTATTACACTTTGGCAACAATTATTGAAAAAATCAATATATTGTGGTATTATTAACAATGTCTTAATATATCTGGGATACCCGCGGTTTTTGAACCGGATTAAAGGATGATTTCCGACCAAAACCGAACCTGTTTTCCTAATGTTATAGGAGGATTCTTATGAAAAAATTTGTCATCATCTCCGCGGTGCTGCTGCTGCTGGCGGCGGGCGCTTTCGGATTTGCGCTGTATCGCTATATGCAGGTGAACGATATGTTCAGTGCAAAAGAGCCTGAGGCGACCGAAGCCGTTGCGGAGAAGGCTGATGAAAAATCAAAAGCTACCGAGGCGAAAACGGCAAAAACCGATACGAATACTTCGGCTGAAAGCACAAACGTTTTTGCCGCAAATTTAGACAAGGCGTCAACCTATGTCGCCGATCTGTCCACCGAGGAAATGGTTGGTCAGCTTCTGCTGGGCGTTTGTGCCGACACGACGACCGCGTCTTCTGAGATCAACAAGTATTCGCTCGCCGGTTTTCTGTTTGAAAGCGCCGGTTTTCAGGCGATGTCCAAAGAGGAAATCTCCGGCGTGATGCAGGGCGCGTCCGCGCAGGCTAAGATCAAGCCGATACTGGCGGCACAGGAAGAGGGCGGTACTTATACGACCTTCTCCGATCTGCCGGTTTTTTCCGAGTACGACTTCAACTCTCCGCGAACAGAGTTTGACGCGGGCGGTTTGCAGGCGGTGGAAAAGGCAGAGGAGGAAAAGACCACGATGCTCAAGAGCATCGGGATCAACCTCAATCTCGCTCCTTCACTTGACCTCGCTTCTTCCTCCGATCAGATCATGTATTCCCGTTCGATCAGCGACGATGCGGACACCGTTTCCGCTTATGCCGAGTATGTTGCCAAGTTCAACCAGGCAAAGGGTGTTTCCGCAGCATTAAAGCATTTTCCCGGTTACGGTACGATTCCCGACAGCGCCAATACCGGCGTAGGGGCAGTAGTAGATGAACGCGACGCCGAAACAATCCGCACCAAAGATTATGCGCCGTTCAAAAAGGGCGTAGCGGCAGGCGTGCATGTTGTGATGGTATCCAACGTGGTGGTCAAAAACATCGACTCGGCTCATACCGCGGCGCTGTCGCCGACCATCCACACCGAGCTTCGCGGAACGGTAGGTTTTACAGGCGTCATCATGACCGACGTGCTGGATAACGCCGATTACTCCGCTTATGCCGAAGGCAAAAAGCCTGTTGTACAGGCGGTGCTCGCGGGCAACGATCTCATTCTCGTTCGTGATTACGCGACCGCTTACAGCGATATCCTTGCCGCTGTCAAAGCCGGTACTATCAACGAAAGCCAGATCAAAGAAGCCTGCACCCGTGTGCTTGCGTATAAGTACACCGCGGGTATCATGAAATAAGAATATGAATTGATGAAGAAGTCCGCGCTCCGCTGTGAGCGCGGATTTTATTTCCCATAACGTACGGCGAACGTCGATTTTCATAACAGATACCGCCGGCAAAGTGCAAAAGATTGGAGGGTTTGTCAGCCGGAGAAGTGACATCGTTTTTTGACTTTTACTGATCGAATCTATATAATATAAAATGAAATAGAGTAAGGCAAAAATCCATTTATCCGAAATGATTTCGCAGGACTGTTATTTAGGGTTTAATTATCATCAAAGGAGGAAATGTTTTGAAAATCTCAAAAAAATTACTCGCAATCATCCTCGCGGTCTTGATGACAGTTTCGATGGTCACCGTCGCTGTTGTCAACGTTTCCGCGGCTGCCGGCGATAAGGTCTATTGCCGCGCGAGCTTCACCCCCAACTGCTACATGTGGAACGATTCCACAAAGGAAAACAATAAGGCGTGGCCCGGCGTCGCGATGACCAAGGTCAGCGGTGAAACCGATGTTTACTGCTATACCGTTCCCGATGACAAGTTCGACATGATTATCTTCAACGGCAGCGGTCAGACCGACGATCTGAAGTACCCCGGCGGCAACAAGCTCTATGATTATGCCACAAGAACCTGGAGCGATTACGCGCCGATCCCGTACCTGTCATCAGCGTCTCGAACGAGGGCGGCAGCTTCAAGGATTCGGTCAATGTCAGTATCACTGTCACCGACGCGACCTCCGCTTACTATTCCATCGACGGCGGCAGCCACATCACGATCAACGGTTCTGTCAACCTGACCATCGGCGCGAATATCGCGGAAGGCACTTCCGTCAAGCTTGACATCAGCGCGACCAACAGCTACGGCACCTCTACCAAGAGCTGTACCTACAAGAAAAGAAGCTCCGCAGGCCCTGCCGACGACGGCAGCACCTCGGCTTCGATCGGCGGCAACTATGCCACCAACCCGGGCGGCGGCTACGGCAAGCGCAAGACCATCTCTGTCGACGGCGACAAGTCCGACTGGGCAGCTCCATGCTGATCGCACAGGGCGTTGCCAACGACGACCCCCGTGTTTACGCTCATTGGTCGATGCACGAGATCCCGATCGACGACTACGCGATGTACGCGGCATGGGATGACACCAACCTTTACATCATGTACGAGATGGCGAACGTTCAGGATGTTGTCGCTCCCGGCGAGGACTTCCCGATGACCCAGGGTAACCTCTGGATCTACAATCTGCCCGTATTTATGTACATTTTCACCGGCAACGAGAATATCACCCACGGCGAGACCGCCGGCGGTACCCTCTGGAACACCGGCACAACGCTTGACGCGCACGCGGATCATGTGATCGCATATTCCACCAACGCGTCCAACGGACCTTTCATCTACACCGCCAACGATGACGGCGAGCTGGAGCCCGACGTTCTCGTCAAGAAGGGCGCAGAGAGCGGTATCAACATCGAGTGGGGCAACGGCAAGACCCTGTCCGGCAAGCTGATGGGTCTGACCAAGGCGGGCACGGATAACAAACGTGTCGCCGGCGACGCTGTCGACGCTACCCTGACCGATTTCTATACTGCCGGTCACAAGGCGAGCATGGATATGTTCTATGAGATTTCCATCCCGCTCAAAAATCTGGATATCTCCGCTGCTGACATCGAGGCAAACGGTATCGGCATCATGAAGGTGTCTACCTTCGGTACCTCCGGTATGGATTGTCTGCCCTATGACCTGTCTATGTCTGATAATGCCGCTAAGCCTTATTCCGCCGATCCCTCCAGCTCAGCCGAGAAAGAGGACGAGGATCACATCACCGTTCCGATGGCGCGTATCGGCAAGGCGTTTACTCCGGGCGCTGTTACTCCGACCACTCCGGTACAGCCCACTCAGGCTCCCACCCAGAAGCCCACTCAGGCGCCCACTCAGGCGCCCACCCAGAAGCCGAACCAAGCTCCTACCAATGCGCCGACTCAGTCTCCCTCTAACCCGCAGGTGACAGTCCGTTTGGGCGACGTTGATAACGACGGTTATGTGCTGATCTTTGACGCTACACTGCTCCAGCGTTATCTTGTCGACATCACTGTAGCTGTTTTCAACGAAGAAGCGGCAGACGTTGACGGCGACGGCACGCTCACCATCATGGACGCGACCTTCATCCAGCACGCGCTGGTTGATATTTCTGTTCCCTACGATATTCAGGTTTGATCGCGCAAAGCCGCTTTGCTGAGCGGTGTTAACAAACGGATATATATGCCTGTTACGGAAGGATCAGCTTCTGTAGCAGGCATTTTTTCTGTATCGACCCGAAGAATCTTCGATGCGGCTGTTGGTTTTTTCGATTGCCTGCCCGGATCATGATTGCTTTTGATACTAAGTAACAATAAAAAGTCAAGAAATAGCAGAAAAGCTCTAATGTGACGGTTGTGTGAAAAATACCTGAAAGCTTTGTGAGAATTATTGAAACTCCTTTCTGTTTTATGTATGATGCAAGTGTAATCCCGAACGGAACATCAATAACCAATCGAAAGGAGATTCATTATGACACGAAAACTCTTATCCGTTATACTGGCGCTCATGCTGGTACTCACCCTCACGATCCCCACGATGGCGGCGTCGATCGATACAGCGTCCACCTCTGCCGTTGTGGAGCAGAGCGCTGAGCTGACCTTCTCGAACAGCGGTATCACCGAAAGTTCGGCAGGCAGCGGCTACACCATCGACGGCACCACGCTGACCATCACGACGGCAGGCACCTACCGAATCGGAGGCACCTGCACCGAGGACTCGGTCATCGTCAGCAAGGGGCTGAGCAACGTCACGCTCATTCTCGATGACTTGACGCTTTCCTCCTCAACGACAGCGCCGATCGTCGTCAAGAAAAGCGCAACGGTCAACATCCACCTCGAGGGCACCTCTACCCTCACTGATAATGAGGATCCCGCGAACGAAACCTCTACCGATACGACCGTAGCCGAAGCTTTTGAGGGTGCGGCGATCAAGGTCAAGAGCGGATCATCCGCGACCTTCTGTGGCGACGGTAATCTGAATATCGTTGCGAACGCCAAGAACGGCATCAAGGGCGGCTCGACATCGGAGCTGACCTTTAATGGGAGCGGCACGATCAATGTGAGCGGCAACGCGAAGTATTACGGCGCGACCACCTCTGGCGCGGCGGTCAACAACGGTATCGGCTGTGACGGCAGTATCGTCATCAATCAGGGTACCTACGTCATCAAAGCCGCCAACGACGGCATCAAGAGCGCGCCCGACGCGACCGATGAAACCGAAGGAACCACTATTGACACCGAGTCGGCGGGCACCGTTACCATCAACGGCGGCACCTTCGATATCGACGTTGACGGTGACGGCATCCAGGCTGATACCGCGCTGAACATCAACGGCGGTACCTTTGATATCCGCACCTGGAAGGGCTACAGCGTGTGGAACGATACCCTCGCGGATGAATACAGCTGTAAGGGCTTGAAGGCGTCCGGCGACCGTGCCGAGGAAGCAGGGATCGAGCCTGCGCTCAACATCACAGGCGGTACCTTCTCACTGAATACAGGCGACGATGCTGTTCACTCCGACGCGTATGTGACCGTGACAGGCGGCACCTTCACCATCCAGACGGGCGACGACGGTATGCACGGAGATACCTCTCTCACCATCGGCACCGAGGGTGGTTTGAGCCGCGATCCCGATATCACGATCAATAACTCTTATGAAGGTCTTGAAGGCGGCACCATATACATTTATTCCGGCCGTCAGTATGTTGTCGCGAGTGATGACGGCGTGAACGCCGCAGGCGGCAGCTCCAGCGGCAGCGATCCCGGCGCCGGCGGCGGCAATACCTTCAATCCCGGTGGAGGACCCGGAGGTCAGAGCGGACCCGGAGGCAACACCAATCCGGGCGGTTCATCTACCACGACCGGCAACTATAACATCTATATCTACGGCGGCGATCTGTACGTCAACTGTGACGGTGACGGACTCGACTCCAACGGCGGCTTGTACCTCTACGGCGGTACGCAGGCAGTGTTCAGCATGAAGTCCGGCGGCGACAATTCTCCGATCGATACTGACGGCACTATTTCGATCCAGGGCGCTTCGTTCTTTGCGGCAGGCTCCAGAGGAGCTGACGGCTCCGCACAGTCAAGCTGGTTCGGCACCAATCAAAAGTATTCCTCAAGCACGACCAGCTATACTGCAGGCAAGATTCTCAATGCCAAAGCGGGCAGCAACGGAAGTGTGATCTTCAGCTATTCTCTGCCTAAAGCGGTCAACTTCGTCTTGGCTTCGTGGCCGTCATCGGTTTCGAGCAGTGCTCCTTCCTTTGCGACCGCGACAAGCGTCACGGCGTGCAAGGGCGGTTCATGGAGCCACAGCTGGAATTCCGGCACCGTAACGACCGCGGCGACCTCCACCTCCACCGGCGTGATGACCTACACCTGTTCGAAGTGCGGCGCGACAGAACAGCAGACGATCCCGATGACCGTTTCGATCGACGCCTGCGATCATTCCGTCGAGCAGGAAGCGATCGTCGACAAGGGCTACACCGTGACCTTTGCAGGCGACAGCGGCGTTGACTCGATCACCGTCTATCAGACGCAGGATTATACCGGTACATCCGAATCCGTTTCCGCGACAGGCTCGACCGTTTCTCGTAGCAGCGATACCGGAGAGCCTGACTCCTCCGGCAGCGGTCAGGTCAACTTCACTATCGTTCTCAAAGACGGTTACGCGTTAGACAGCGTTTCGGTAACCGACGGAACCTATAAAAACATCAAAGGCCCGACTGATACAGGCGTTGCGAACACCTACCGTATCACCAAGGTCAGCGGTGATACCACCATCACCATCACAACCGTTCAGTGTGTGCACGGTACAATCCAATCCGGCACGACACCCACATGGGCATGGAGCGACGGCTACGGCACTGCCGCCTTGTCCTATACCTGTGCCGATTGCGGCAATACCGTGAACATAGACGGTACCGTGACAAGTGTGATGACTTCCTCTTCACTGGTTACCTTTACCGCGAAGGCGACTATCGGCTCGACCGAGTATACCGATACAAAGACTGCCTCTCCCTTCACAGCGACCTTCGACTGTGACGAAGGCGTCAAATCCGTCAACGTCTACTATACACAGGATTATACCTCTGCTGACGAAACAGGAGTTACCACCGCTGTAGCGCGTGACGGAGACTCCGGCTATCCGGTCGTCACAGGCGACGGTCAGATCAACTTTGTCGTCGTTCTCAAGGACGGCTATACACTTGATTCCGTATCTGCGTCCGGCGCGTACAAAAACGTCAAGGATACGGGAGTCGAAAACACTTATCGTATCACCAAGGTCAGCGGCGCGGTAACGATCTCGGTCGCTACGACCAAGAGCGAGACCTCCGGCTATATCCTCGGCGACGCGGACGGCGACGGTGAGGTAACGATCCTCGACGCAACGTATATCCAGCGCGCGCTGGTCGATATCCAACTGCCCGCTTCTTTTAACGAGGCGGCGGCAGATGTTGACGGCGACGGAGAGATGACGATCTTAGACGCGACCTATATCCAGCGGTATCTTGTCGACATCCCTGTCTCTTACGCAATCGGTGAAACCGTAAAACTCTGATAAGATACATTGTTATCAATATCCTTTCATCAAAATCTCCCAACCGCTTCGGCGGTTGGGAGATTGCCTTTTCGTATAGGGTGACTGTAATAATTCGAGCCTGCTGAAAATGGCATTATTTCGGCAATTTTCGGCTTATCAATCTTGGCAGGCGCCAGCGCGTCCTCGCGGGCTGCGCTTATTGGTAACGGTCAGGAATGACCGTTACCGTATCGCTTCGCCGCTCGTCCTTTCCCCAAAAAGCAGGCTTTTTGGGGACCCCGATCAACTTTCTGCACCGAAACTTGCTCGAAATCTTGCTCATTTTCAGTCCTTCGGAGTTTTGACGGAGCAGATTTTTGTCTGACCGCGGCAAAACCACAGCGAACCCTTGACGGGTTCGCGAGGATTTTAACAATGGACAGGCGAAAATATGCCCGTCAAAACCACGGTTCGGATTATTGCAGTCACCCTACCCTCGAATCGCGTCGAAAACATCAAAAAGCCAGTATCAGGACAAGGTGAGCGACAGATTCCGAACGGCTCTGCGGTAAACCTACACATTTTAGCCGTATATTTCTATTATGATATTGAATTTCAGCGGCGGTTGTTGTAAAATACAAATGAGTGTGGGCTTTTTTAATATGATTCATGCAAACAGTGACAAAAGCCGAGTGATCGGAGCGCAAGTGATAGGTTGAGCTGTTCCGAAACAGGAACGGCAGGGAGAGCATATGTCATCAGTTATCAAAAAGAAAAGGCGACTCACGTCGTTTCAGATTATCTTACTCGGATTTTTCGGAGTAATCCTTCTGGGAGCGCTGATTCTCACGCTTCCCGTCTCCTCGTCCGACGGCAGCTTTACGCCGTTTAACCAAACGCTTTTCACGTCGACCTCAGCGGTCTGTGTTACCGGCCTGATCGTACAGGATACCGCGACGCACTGGTCTTATTTCGGTCAGGCAATCATCCTGATTCTGATCCAGATCGGAGGACTGGGCGTGATCACGATGATGTCGACCGCGATGATGCTGGTGGGTAAGAGATTGTCGTTCAGCCAGAGGAGCACGATGCAGAACGCGATCTCCGCGCCGAACATTGGCGGTATCGTCAGACTCACGAAGTTCGTCCTCAAGGGCACTGCTCTCGTCGAGTTGATCGGCGCGGTGGTCATGATGCCTGTTTTTATCATCGACCACGGCGCGCGGGGAATTTGGATGGCGGTGTTCCATTCGGTCTCCGCTTTCTGCAACGCCGGCTTTGACCTGATGGGAAGACCCGGACAGAAGTTTGCGTCGATGACCTACTATTCGTCCCATCCGCTGATCAATATCGTCCTGATGCTTCTGATTATCGTGGGCGGTATCGGCTTTTTGACCTGGAAGGACGTCGTGACATATAAATTCCGCTTCAAGCGCTACCGCCTGCAGAGCAAGGTGATACTGATCACCTCCGCGGTTTTGATCGCGGTGCCCGCGGTCATCTTCTTTTTGTATGATTTCGCTCAGCTCCCGCTCGTCGAAAGGATCCTCGGGTCGCTGTTCCAGTCGGTCACGACCCGTACCGCGGGCTTCAATACGCTCGATCTGACCTCCATGACGGCTATCGGTCAGGCGATCTTCATCGTACTGATGCTGATCGGCGGCTCTCCCGGCTCTACGGCGGGCGGCATGAAAACCACCACGATCGCCGTGCTGGTCGCTAACGCGGTTTCTATTTTTCGCCGCAAGGACGATCCGGAGTGCTTCGGCAGGAGGATCGACGCGGGCGTAGTCAAGGTCGCTTCCACCGTCTTTTTGATGTATATCACGCTGTGCTTTGCCGGCGCCGTGGTGATCTGCTCCGTCGAGCAGCTTCCGTTCGGCGCTTGCCTGTTTGAGACCGCCTCGGCGGTCGGCACGGTCGGGCTTACTCTCGGCATCACGCCTCAGCTGGGACTGATCTCCCACATCATCCTAATCCTGCTGATGTTCCTGGGCAGAGTCGGCGGTCTGACCGTTATCTACGCCGCTGTGACAGGCTCGGGAGATAAGATGTCAAAACTGCCTGCCGAACAGATCACGGTAGGCTGAATATACCAATCACCCTGTATCAAAGGAGAACTGTTATGAAGTCTGTATTATTGATCGGACTCGGAAGATTCGGAAAAAACATCGCGATCCAGCTCAACAAGCTCGGCCATGACGTGCTGGGCGTCGATCATAATGAGGACAGGGTCAACGAGGCGATGGATATCGTTACGGACGCCCAGATCGGCGACAGCACCAACGAGCTGTTTTTGCGCAGACTCGGCATCAACAATTTCGACATCTGCTTTGTGACTATCAGCAACGATTTTCAAAGCTCTCTGGAGACCACCTACCTCCTCAAGGAGCTGGGCGCGAAGTTTGTCGTCGCCCGCGCAGAGCGCGACGGTCAGGAGCGCTTTCTTTTGCGCAACGGCGCGGACAGGGTGGTGTATCCCGAAAAGCAGATCGCGAAATGGGCGGCGATCCGCTACAGCTCCGACCATATCATCGACTATATCGAGCTTGACGAAAGACATTCGCTCTATGAGGTCGCCGTTCCCGACGAATGGATCGGGAAGAGCATCATCCAGCTCGACGTCAGACGCAGACACAACCTGACGATCATCGGGATCAAGCAGGACGACGTCATGAATTTTATGATAAAGCCCGATACGGTGCTGACAAAGGATATGACCCTGCTGGTGCTGGGCGAATACAAGGCGCTGCAAAAGTGCTTCCGTTTCTGACGATGGACAAAGAGCGTTGCAGAGTCCAAAGGACTGCGGCGATCACAACAGATAAAGCGTTTATCATGATTCAGTATATATGTATTAAGGCTTTTAACGATAAGTTTTGAGGGTGCGTTTATGAATATCATTATCGTAGGCTGCGGCAGAGTAGGTCGCTCTATCGCGGAACAGCTGAACACGGAGGGACACTCCATCATCGTGATCGATGAAAACCCCGAGGCGCTTGAGCGCATTTACGATACCCAGAACGTGATGGCGATACAGGGCAACGGCGCCACCTACAGCGTTCTGCGCGAGGCGGAGATCGATTCTTGCGACCTGCTGATCGCCGTTACCGCTACCGACGAGCTCAACCTCTATACCTGCCTGCTTGCCAAGAACGCGGGCGTCAGCTCGACGATCGCGCGCGTGCGCAATCCCGAGTATATCAGCGACGTCGAGATCATCAAGGACGACTTAAAGCTGACCCTCGCCATCAATCCCGAATACACCTGCGCGAGCGATATCTCCCGCCTCATCAAATATCCCGGCGCCGTCAAGATCAGCTCCTTTTCCAAGGGCATGATCGACTTCATCAAGATCAAGCTTACCGACAAGACCCCGATCACCGGTCGGCGCGTGGCTGACTGCGCCTCCGTATTAAAGGGAGCGATACGCATCTGCTACGTCGAGCGCGCCGGCGACTTCCATATCCCCAACGGCGACTTTGTCCTCAAGGAGGACGACCTTGTGTCGCTGGTCGTCCCCGCGGCGGAGGCGGCAAAATTCCTGAAAATGATGGGGACCTTAACGAACCGGAGCCGCTCCGTCATCATCCTCGGCGGCAGTAAGATCGGCTTCTATCTCGCAAAGATCCTGCGCGCCGCGGGCGTGAGCGTGAAGATCATCGAGAAGGATCCCCGCCGCTGCGAGGAGCTTTCCGAGGATCTCGACGGCGTCATGATCATTAACGCCGACGCGATGGACGAGGATCTGCTCCTTTCCGAGCATATCGACAGCGCCGACGCCGTGGTGTGCCTGATGGATACCGACGAAGAGAACCTGCTCGCCTCGCTGTATGTCAAACAGGTCAACGAAAGAGCGAAGGTCGTCACCGAGCTCGGCAACTTGAAGTTTTCCTCCGTTGTCGATACCCTGCCCCTCGACAGCGTGATCCGCCCCAAGCATCTCACGGGCGAGTACATCATCCGCTATGTCCGCGGCATGCAGAACGCCGTGGGCAATAACGTCGAGACCATGTTCAAGGTGATCGGCGACAGAGCCGAGGCGCTGGAGTTCGTCGTGCGCGAACGCAGCGCGGTGACGGGCGTGCCGCTGTCGCGCTTGAACCTCAAAAACGATCTGCAGGTCGTCTGTATCAGCCGCGGCGGCAGGGTCATTATGCCCGGCGGCAGCGACACCATCGAAAAGGGCGACCGCGTCATCGTCATCACCAAGCACAAGGGTCTGTCGGATCTGAGAGATATTTTGAGGTAAGCGAAAATCGGCTGACGGCGAGCTGAATTCCTGTCGGAGGCTTCGGGCTTCGCAATGACACTGTTGCCGTAAAGTTGACTTAATCGTTGATTTCTCAAGGGGAAGGCTTTGTGCTTCCTCTGCAAGCCGGGGAATCATAGGAGAAAACCATGAACAAACGATTGATAAGCTATATTCTGGGATGGATCCTGCTTGTCGAGGGAGCGTCGATGCAGCTCTCGACCGCTGTCGGACTGATCTACAGAGAATGGCACTTCATGAAATACTTTTTTTATGTCGGCGTTGCGCTGATCATACTGGGCGTTCTACTGGTGTTCAAAAAGCCGAAAAACAACGTCATGCATCTCAAGGACGGCTTTGCCGCGACCGCGCTCTCATGGATCCTGCTGTCCGTCGCCGGCTGTCTGCCGCTGTGGTGGTCGCGTGTGATACCGCATTTTGTCGACGCGGTCTTTGAGACCGTCTCAGGCTTCACCACCACGGGCGCCACCATCCTCAGAGAGATCGAGCATCTGCCGCGCTGTATGCTGTTCTGGCGCAGCTTTTCTCACTTTTTGGGCGGTATGGGCGTTGTCGTATTCCTGCTCGCTATCATCCCGCGTCTGGGCGGCACGCAGAATATCAACCTGATGAAGGCGGAGTCGACCGGCCCCTCCGTCAGCAAGAGTATGCCCAAGCTGCGCAACTACGCGGCGCTTTTGTACGGCATTTACGGCGGTCTGACTGTTGTCGAGTGCGTTTTACTGCTGTGCGGCGGCATGAATATCTTTGACGCCGTGACTACCTCCTTCTCCACCGCCGGCACGGGCGGCTTTATGGTCTACAACGACTCCATGGCGCGGTTTTCGCCCTATTTACAGACCGTCGTCGCGGTATTCATGATGCTGTTCGGCGTGAATTTCTACATCTATATCGCGATCCTCTCCCGTCGCTTTAAGCAGGCGCTGAAAAACGAAGAGCTGTGGGTCTATGTCGGGATCGTCCTGTCGATCACCGCGCTGATCGCCGCCGACCTGTATTTCAACCGAACCTACGGCGACGATCTGTACCAATCCGTGCACCAGAGCTTTTTCTACGTCACCTCGATCGAATCCTCGACGGGTATGGCGATGACGGACGTCAACCATTGGCCCGAATTTTCCAAAACGCTTATCCTGATCGCGACCTGTATCGGCGCGTGCGCCGGCTCGACCGGCGGCGGTCTGAAGGTCACGCGCTTTATCATCCTGATCAAGGGAATCAAAAAGGAATTCACCCTGATCCTGCATCCGCGCACCGTTCAGACTGTCAAGTTGGATAATAAGAAGATCACCCATGAGGTTTCCCGCTCTGTCAGCGTGTTCTTCGCGATCTATATGTCGATCGTCATCATTATGACGATCCTGATCTCGCTCAACGGCTTTGACTTTATGACGAGCTTTTCGAGCGTACTGGCGACCCTGAACAACACGGGTCCCGGTATGAATGTTGTCGGCTCGACGGGCAACTACGCGGGCTTCAGCGTTTTCTCCAAGATTGTGTTCTGCTTCAACATGCTGGCGGGTCGTTTGGAGCTGTATCCGTTCCTCTTGATCTTTATTCCCTCTGCGTGGAAAAGGAGTTAACATGAGCGTCGTACTGATTACGGGAGCCTCGCGCGGGATCGGCGCCGCTTGCGCCCGCGCGTTTGCGAAAGCAGGCTTCGACGTCGCGGTTAACTACATGAGCAGTCAAAAGAAGGCGGAAGCCTTGGTGCAGGAGCTGAGAAGCCTCGGCGCTCAGGCGATCACGGTACAGGCGGATGTTTCTGCCGGCGCCTCAGTCCGAGAGATGTTCGATACCGTTAAAGCGAGTCTCGGCGCTGTCGATATTCTCATCAACAACGCCGGTATCTCTCACGTTGGACTGATGACCGATATGACGGATGACGACTGGAACACCCTGCTTCAAACAAATCTCAGCTCGGTGTTCTACTGCTGTAAATCTGCCTTACCCGACATGATCCGCGCCCACAGCGGCGTGATTGTGAACGTCGCCTCCATGTGGGGCGAGGTCGGCGCTTCCTGCGAAGCGGCATATTCCGCCGCAAAAGCCGGTGTGATCGGGTTGACCAAGGCGCTCGCCAAAGAGGTCGGGCCGTCCGGTGTCCGTGTCAACGCGGTATCTCCCGGCGTTGTCATGACCGATATGATGAAGAGCTTTTCCGACGAAGACGTCGCCGCGCTGAAAGACGAAACGCCTCTGATGACCCTCGGTACTCCCGAGGATATCGCCGAAGCCGTGCTGTATCTCGCTTCTGACAAAGCCCGTTTTATTACGGGGCAGGTGCTTTCCGTCAATGGCGGCATGGTGATTTGAGAAGCTTTATACATAAAAACTCCCTGTATCTCTGCGATACAGGGAGTTTGTTGTTCTGTTATGCTCTTTTTGTCTTGTTGACAGCCTCAATGATCTTGACGACAATCGGGCTGAGAACCATGTTGACGCCCAGCTCGATGAGGAAGTTCACACCTGTCAGACCCATGATGATGTAGGTCAGCAGGTCAGATCCGCCTGCCCAGCTTGCCAGCGTTTCTCTGAAGAACAGCAGCATGCCGATGATAAAGATACCGGTGTTGGCGATAGGGGAGATCAGCGCCGCGATAATCACGCCGAGAAGCTGATTTTTCGGTGCGATCAGCTGATACATCAGACCGGCCAAAAAGCCCGCCGCAGTACCCTTGAGCATGCACATGACAACGCACATAAAGGGGTTCGCTGACCATACCATGAAGCCGCCCGGATCTCCGCCGGTGATGCACATGATGACGACCACCACGCTGAACACAGCGCCCAGATACGCGCCTGCGCCCTTACCGTACATTGCCGCGCCGACAACGATCGGGATCAGTGCGAGCGTGATCGAGAACGGGCCGAAGTGGATGAAGGTGGTGAATATCTGCAGCACGATGATGATGGCTGTCAAAATTCCCAGACCCGTCAGCTTGTACACATTGGTTTTCTTGCTTGTGTTTGACATAAAATAACCTCCTGCTGCCTCCCTCAAGATTGTCGAAAACTCCGACCAAGCAGAGCGAACTTCGACGAGGTGAAGCGCAAATTTTGTTGCTCTTCAAAACGCCGAAGTGGGAAGGGGGTCCCCAAAAAGTCCCGCTTTTTGGGGAGAGGAGAAGTCGCATAGCGCGGAGCGGAGTGACCCGTTCAGGGTTGCTCCGACCAAGCAGAGCGAACTTCGACGAGGTGAAGCGCATTTATTTATGGTTAACGGTTAACAGTGAGCGGTTAACGGTTATGGTGACTCGCTTCGCTCGAACAATTCTAAATATAGGAATCGAAAACACGAAGCGTTTCCCAAAACCATTCACCATTCACTCTTCACCATTCACCTTTCTTGTTCCTTTCATAGATCCGGCACAGACCGTTGAGGATCAGATTCTCATGGATCTCGATCTCATGCTCACAGTGCTTGATGATGGTTTTCGCGAGACCGCCGGTCGCGATCACATGGCATTTCTGACCGATCTCCTTCTCAATCCTGTCGATCATCCCGTCGATCATGCACACGGTGCCCCAGACTACGCCTGCGCGGATACTCTTGTCGGTGTTTTTGCCGATAACGGACGAGGGAGCAGAGAAGGAAACGTCCTGCAGCAGCGCCGTGTTTTTCGTCAGCGCTTCCAACGATACCGAAACACCCGGCGCGATCGGACACCCGATCATATTGCCGTGTCGGTCGATCACGCACCAAACGGTAGCCGTGCCCATGCTGATGACGATCATCGGCGGCTTGTTATAGGCGTTTGCGCCGACGCAGGCGCAAACCAGATCAGCGCCCAGCGTAGAAGGATCGTCGATACAGATGTTCAGTCCCGTTTTGACGCCGGGGCCGACAATCAGCGATTCTACGCCGAGGATATCGCGCACAGCGTCCTCGATGCGGGTGGTGATAAGCGGAACGACAGAGCTGATGATACAGCCGGAAAAATCGTCGCGGTGGATACCCATCACGCGTATCAGCGAGTAGAGCTCCACTCCGTATTCATCGGCGGTTTTCGCCTTGTTACAAGAGATGGTCAGCGTACGGATCAGCTTCCTCTGGTTGAAGATGCCGAACTTGATGTTGGTATTTCCGATGTCTGCGGTCAACAGCATATACATTTCGCTCCTTTCCGAAGTGGATTGTATCACAATTTTTAGGTAGTTTCAATATAAATGACCGATTTTCGGCTTTTTTCACATAATGAAAAATATATCGAATTGATTGTGGTAAAATATTTCCGTATGTGAGGGCGGATTAACAACAGTTATCGCCCGTCAGATAATGCGAATTTGGGGAGGCATAAGGATGAATCAGGCAGAGAAGAGAAATCTGGAAATCCTCGCGTGCAAGGCGAGGATGGGTGCCATCATCGGTACATTCCATGCAAAATCAGGACATCCGGGCGGCTCTTTGTCGGCGGCAGATATGTTCACCTACCTTTATTTCAAAGAAATGAACGTTGATCCGCAGAACCCCCAGTGGGCTGACAGAGACCGTTTTGTTTTATCAAAGGGGCATTGTTGTCCCAGCCTTTACGCTGTTTTGGCGCTCAAAGGTTATTTTGACTGGAAAGAGCTCGAAGTGCTCCGCCACGTCGGCGCGATGCTGCAGGGACACCCCGACATGAAGGGTACTCCCGGCGTTGACATGAGCTCCGGTTCTCTCGGTCAGGGCGTATCCGCGGCATGCGGCATGGCGCTCGCCGCAAAGATCGACAACAAAGACTACCGCGTCTATACCGTCCTAGGCGACGGCGAGTGTGAAGAAGGCGAGGTCTGGGAGGCGGCGATGTTTGCCGGTCACCACGGTCTTGATAACCTCACCGTCATCGTAGACTGCAACGGACTGCAGATCGACGGCACCACCGAGGAGGTCGGCGGCGTAGAGCCTCTCGATACCAAGTTCGAGTCCTTCGGCTTTGACACCGTGATTATCGACGGTCACGATTTCGATCAGATCGAAGGCGCTTTAGCTCAGGCAAAGGCATCCTCCAAGCCCTTTGCGATTATCATGAAGACCATCAAGGGCAAGGGCGTTTCCTTTATGGAGAACCAGGTTGGCTGGCACGGCAAAGCGTGCAACCCCGACGAATATAAGGTAGCGATGGCTGAACTGGAAGCACAGCTCGCAGAACTGGAGGCGTAATCATGGCTGAGATCATTACCAAGGCTACTCGTGTGAGCTTCGGCGAAGCGCTGAGCGAGATGGCTGAGACCCGTTCCGACATCATCGTGCTGGACGCCGACCTCGCGGCGGCGACCAATACCGCGATCTTCAAGAAAGCCCATCCCGACCGTTTCTTCGACTGCGGCATCGCCGAGGCAAACATGGTCGGTGTAGCGGCAGGCTTGGCGGCTTGCGGCAAAACCCCCGTAGCGGCGTCGTTCGCGATGTTCGCGACCGGACGCGCATTTGAGCAGATCCGCAACTCCGTTGCTTATCCCAACTTAAACGTCAAGATCGCAGGCTCTCACGCCGGTATCTCCACCGGTGAGGACGGCGCGACCCACCAGTGCCTCGAGGATATCGGTATCATGCGTACTATCCCCGGCATGGTTGTCTTAAACCCCGCCGACCACTGGGAGATGAAGGCGGCTACCAAGGCGGCGATCGAGCACCAAGGCCCTGTCTACATCCGTCTGGGCAGACTGGCTGTTGACAGCTTCAACGACCCCGAGACCTACGAGTTTGAGCTTGGCAAGGGTATCACCCTGCGCGACGGCGCCGATATCACCGTTATCGCCACCGGTCTTTGCGTGCTCGAAAGCTTAAAGGCGGTTGACGAGCTTGTCAAAGAGGGCAAGAGCGTCCGCCTGATAAACATCCACACCATCAAACCGATCGACCGTGAGCTTGTCATCAAGGCGGCAAAAGAAACCGGCCGAATCATCACCGTTGAAGAGCACAACGTCATCGGCGGCCTCGGTGACGCGGTCTGCGAGGTTACCTCTGCCGAGTGCCCCGTACCGGTTCGCCGTATCGGCGTCTATGACCAGTTCGGCTATTCCGGCCCCGCAAAGGAACTGCTCGACATCTTCGGCTTGACCGCCCCCAACATCAAGAAGGTCATCCTCGAAGAACTGGACAAGAAATAATCAAAGCTGCAGCCCGCCGTCAACGGCGGGCTGCTTTAGCAAAAGGAACTTGTTATGAACATTCTCATCATCGCGACAGGCGGCACGATCGGAAGCTCCTTTGACGGCGAGAGTATCAACGTCCGCGCCGACGGAAGAAGCGAAGTGATCGACCGTTATCTGTCGGCGCGTCCCGACGTACAATTTGATATCAGACAACCGCTGAATATCCTCAGCGAGCGGGTTACCTGCGAAGATTTCAACACTTTGGCAAAATCCCTCTATGAAGCGGACTTTCCCCGGTACGACGGCGTGATCCTTACCCTCGGCAGCGACAGTCTTGCCTATATCGCGTCGTTTGTCGGACTCCTGTTCGGTGAGCGCGATATTCCGATCATGTTGGTTGCCGCGAATAAAATCCTCTCCGCGCCCGACAGTAACGGCTACGAAAACTTCTGCTGTGCCGTCGACCTGATCGAACAAAAAGCAACCGGCGTGTATGTGCCCTACCGCAACAGTGACGGCGTGATGTACGTCCATTCGGCGACCGATATCCGTCAGGCAGATCTGTCTGAAGACTTTTTCAGCCTTCACGGCGCGTACGCAACCTATGACGGAAAGCTGAACCCCCTACGCAATCCGATTGCCCACACCGTGCCAAAGGTCTTTTCCTCCGAAAAACCGCCGAGGATATCCGATGACGTCCTGCTGCTGCACCCATATCCATTACAGGACTATTCCGCTATCAGCGCACGCGGCAAAAAAGCAGTCCTCCACACCCTCTACCACAGCGCGACCCTCGACAGCGCGAGCGCGCTTGTTTTTCTTGATTCCTTAGGCGGCGTCCCTTTCTATATTGCCACCCTCCGCGAAGGTCAAAAGCCCTATGCCACTACCAAAGAGATCGTTGAAGCGGGAGCGATCCCTCTCTGCGATATCGCCCCCGAGTGCGCCTATATGAAACTCCTGCTTGCCTGCGCGCAGGATCAGATGAGTATCAAATCGTTCATGGAGGAAAATCCATGAAAAAACTCGCAGTCCTGTTTGTATTGATTGCCGGAACCCTCTGGGGATGTATCGGCATTTTCGTGCGCCGTTATACCGCGCTGGGACTCAGCTCTATGCAGACGGTTACCATCCGCATGACGCTTGCGGCGATCCTGTTCGCTCTGTTTGTTCTGATCTTCAAGCCGAAGCTGTACAAGATTCGTCTGAAAGACTTTTGGATTTTTCTCGGCTCAGGCGTTGTCAGCGTCGGATTTTTCACCTACTGCTATTTCACCTCGATCGAACTGAGCTCCCTGTCGGTAGCGGCAGTGTTGCTCTATACCGCTCCGGCGTTTGTCATGCTGTTCTCGCTGATTTTCTTCAAAGAGCGTATGACGGTTCCTAAGGCAATCTCCCTGATTCTTGCCGTGCTCGGCTGTGCGATGACCACCGGCGTGATCGGCGGTCATCTGAACGTTACCCTCGCGGGATTTTTCTTCGGACTCGGTTCAGGCGTCTGCTACGCGCTCTATTCCATCTTCTCGCGATTCGCTCTGAACCGCGGCTACGAACCGTTTACCATCACGCTCTACACCTTCATCTTCGCGGCGATCTTCTCGCTCCTTGCGACGGATATCCGCCCTGTCTGGCAGGTTGTCACCGCCGATATCGGCAGTATCGGCTACGCGGTACTGTTCGCGCTGGTATCGTGCGTTTTGCCCTATGTGTTCTACACGTTGGGCTTGAAGTACATCGCGTCCTCCACCGCCTCGATCATCGCAACGGTCGAGCCTGTGGTCGCTACCGTCGTCGGTGCGGTGATCTTCTCCGAACCCCTCGCGATCCCCTTCGGCTATCTCGGTGTTGCGCTGGTGTTCCTGTCCGTTGTTTTAATCAATATCAAAAAGCCAAGCAAAAAGCCTTCCCGTTGAGGAAGGCTTTTATACTAAGTATCCATTTAACGCAATAAATGTTAGAGTGTTTTAATGATACTTAGTATTATAGTGCGTAAATATTCAGATCCCAGCATGGGATATACGGATGTTTTCTAAGATAGATTTTGTACTCGGGATTGATTTTGTGGAGCTGCAAAACCAGCTCAAAAAAATCCTCCGTCCGATGATAAGCGGCAAGGTTCAACTTCGGTTTTCGCTCTTTCAGCGTTTGTCGCGCGCCTTTTAACATCGCGCTCTCCATCCCCTCGATGTCGACTTTGATGTAGGTCGGGGAGCAGTTGAGCTCATCCACCGTCGTGACAGGTATTTCGATCCCGTTTGTATCATTCAGCGCAGGCATACGTCCGGCTTTTTTGCTGATATACATTGTCCCTACAGCATCGGCGATCCCGGCGTTGACGGCGGTTGCGTTTTCGATATCTTTGATATGCTCCGAAAGCTTCCCAAAGTTTTTCGGATTCGGTTCCACGGCGGTGATGGTTTGGTATCCGTTCGTGTACCGCAGAAACTCGTCCACCGTATCTCCGCGATACGCGCCGAGATCCAGATACCGTTCACCGCTCAGCTTCAATATATCGCGGAACACCTCGTCCTTCTCGCTTTCCATCTCCTTGAGATATGCAAGCTTCCCGGTATAGTAAAACCGCAGAGCGTTTTGAAACACTTTCTTTGAGCTTCCATCCGCCATCAGCGCATATGCCTTTTCGATATCGTCGCGATACCGAGTGATAAATCCGTCATCCATCAGCACATCTCCGGCAACCGGTACATTCGGCGCCAGCACCGTATGCTGATTTGCGACCGCTTCAATATGTCCCATCACGTCGGGCAGCGAGCTTCCGAAGCACAGCGCGATGACAAAGTCATCATATTCTCTCTCAAAGTCGCTCTGCTTTTTGACAGTGAATCCTCGGTATTCCTGATAGCGGCAAAAGTCATCGCTCGCCATTACTCCGGCGGCTTTAATACCGTAATTTCCGAAAGCGTCCAGCACCTTGTCCGCGCCGTTGCCCATGCCGTACAGGACGATCGGCTTTTCTGATTTCTTCAGCGCGTCCCACACGTTGGGGCAGTTTTGTTCCATCAATTTCATCATGACTTTCCACCCTTATCCGTGCTGAAATCCAGCTCCTTACCGTCGGTACTTGCGACGATCGTGCCCATCGTATCGGTACGCAGGATCTCGCATCCCATCGCGTCCAGTTTTTGCACGGTTTCCTTGTGCGGGTGACCGTAATCGTTGTTTTCTCCGCAGGAGATGACCGCATACGACGGTTCCGCCATCTTGAGAAATGCTGTCGAGCACGCGTCCGAAGACCCGTGATGACCGCATTTGAGCACATCCGTTTTCAGATCGGCGCCCGCCTCGACCATCTCGCTCTCGCTTTCTTGCTCCGCGTCACCAGTCAGCAGAAAGCGTACGCCGCCGCAGTCGACTCTTGTCACGACCGAGTAATTGTTGTAGCCTTCATATCCGCCGGAGCGTGGAGCGAGTATGGTGAATGATGCTTCCCCAAAGCTGTAGGTATCGCCGACCTCGGCGTCGATATAGTTGATGCCCAGCGTATCCACCGCCTTGAGCAGCTTGAGCCACGAGAAGGTGTCACAGTCGGTTTCCGCGGTGATAAAATTTTCCGTGTCGATCATCGTGATGACCGTCCGTATCCCGCCGAAGTGGTCGTAGTGCGGATGGGTCGCGATCACGTATTTAAGCTTGTCCGCACCCTGCTTTCTGATGTAGCTCAACACCCTTTCGCCGTAATCGAGCTCTCCCGCGTCGATCAGGACAAACTCGCCGTTCGATTCCAGCAGGGTCGAATCTCCCTGACCCACGTCGATGAAGTGGACACGCAGCTTTGCGTCGGTATGAAATTGTTCTGTATCTGATCGCATACATCCGGCGACGGTCAACAGCGTCGTCAACGCGAGCATCAGGCATACCAATCGTTTCATAAAACCACCTTTACCCTACTAACTATACTATATCCCAAGCCCTGTTTCAAGATAAAATTTGACTATTCGGATAAAATATGGTAATATAGAAACAGCAAATCTTGTGAAAGAAACCTTATGAGGTGGACTATGGCAGCAAATTATAAAGGAAAATATGAGATTGTCACGGCGGATGACAATCTTCCCGGCAAGGTTATGCTGTACGAAAAACCCGGCAGCGAGTGTTACACCAACAAGCATTGGCACAAAAACCTCGAGATCAACTATATCATCCGCGGCTGTATGTGGACAAACTTATGCGGTGTTGACCGCGACCTCCACGGCGGTGATTATATTCTCATCAACTCCGAGTCGGTTCACCAAACCTGCGGCAAAGAACCTGACGAGCCTGTGAAGTACCTTGTCGTTTTGTTTTCTTATAACTACATCAAATCGTATTTTCCCGATTTTGACCTGTATGAGATCGACGTGGACAAAAACGAGCAGACCCGCGCGCGCGTCCGCGATCTCTTGAAAGGAATCGTATTCGAAGCCGAGAACCCCTCCGAGTTCTCAAAGCTGAAGATTTCCTGCGCGATGGCACAGATCCTCATGCACCTGTTTACCAAGTGCCGTGTCAAGCGTGACATCGACCCCGACAGCCTGCCTGTCGAGGGAGCGCCTGACTATATTTCCAAGGCGATCGCCTATATCAAGGACAATTACCGCAACAAGATTTCTCTCGAGGACATCTCTTCCTTTGTCGGACTTACCCCGACCTACTTTTCCCGCTATTTCAGCGCGACAACCGAAAAGACCTTCAAAAACTATCTGAACATGATTCGTTTGGAAAACACCCTGATCGACATCCAGCAAAACGGCATGAGCGAGACCCGCGCCGCGCTGGAGAACGGTTTTCCCAGCGTCAAATCCTTTATCGCCGTATTCAAGAGCGTTTATGGTTGCGCGCCCAGCGAGTACGTCAAGATCTATCAGGAAGAGGCGCCGATCTCCGAGATCCGCAAAGCATAAGAAAAAGCCTTCCGCCGGAAGGCTTTTATTTTATTCATCCTGCAGCTCTGTCCAAAGATCATAGAGCTCCTCAAGCCGCTTTTGCTTTTCTTCCAGCTCTGACGAAAGCGCCATGAGCTTTTCATAGTCGCTTTGCACTTTTTCATCACTCAGCTGCGCCTGCATTTCTTCGACAGCCGTTTCCAGCTCTTCGATCTCCGCTTCGGTTTTTGCCAGCTTTGTTTTTCTCTTTCGTTCCTCACTCTGTTTGAGCTTTTTGAGCTGCCAGTCGTTGAGGGGCTTTTCTTTTTTGACGGGCACATCTTCCGTGTCAGCGGGGGAGACCTGTGTCGAGATTTTCTCCAGATAATTGTCATAGTTTCCGAGATACTCGGTCATCCCGTTTTTGCCCATCACCAGCACTCGATCGGCAAGCTTGTTGATAAAGTAGCGGTCGTGGCTGATAATCAGCAGCGTCCCTTCGTATTCCTTCAAGGTGTCCTCCAGTGCCTCTCGGGAGCTTGCGTCCAAGTGGTTGGTCGGCTCGTCGAGCAACAGCAGATTGCATCCGCCCAGCATGAGCTTTAGCAGCGATACCCTTGCTCGTTCGCCGCCGCTCATCGTCGACAGCGGCTTGTACACCTCGTCGCCCTTAAAAAGGAAAGCGGCAAGCGATGATCGGATATGCGTTTCCGTCATCCGCGGATAAGCGTTCCAGATTTCGTCGATCGCAGTGTTGTTGAGGTTCAGGTTTTCCTGCATCTGGTCAAAGTATCCGACGTCCACCATCGCGCCGTATTCATATTCACCGCTGTCGGGTCGCATCTTGCCGTTGAGGATACGAAACAGCGTCGTTTTGCCGCAGCCGTTATCGCCCAGGATAAACACACGTTCCCCTTTGGTGATATGCAGGTCGACGTTTCTGAACAGTCTTTTATCGCCGAAAGCTTTCGACAGATCCTTTGCCATCAGCACGTCGTTGCCGCTTTCATGTCTCGGCGTAAAGGTCATGCGGATGTTTTCGAGGCTGCCGTCCGGCTCCACCATATCCGCCTTGATCCGGTCGATCTCCTTTTGCTTGGAGGCAGCGGTGCGGATGTTTCGCTCGCGGTTCCAGCGTTTTTGCTGTTCGATGATTCCCTCGATCCGCTTGATCTCTTTGATATCGTTCTGATATTTATTCTCCAGCGCTTTTTCGTACGCCTGTTTTTTCTTGATAAATTCCGAGTACGCGCCTTTGTAGGTCATGCACTTTCCGTGTTCGATCTCGACGGTTTTGTTGGTAACGGCGTCGAGAAAGTATCGGTCGTGGCTGATGATAATCATCGCGCCCTTAAAGTCGCGCAAAAATCCCTCCAGCCATGCGACCGACGCGATATCCAGGTGGTTGGTTGGTTCGTCGAGCAGCAGCAGATCGCTTCCCGAAAGCAGAAGCTTCAAAAGGCTCAGCTTCGACCGCTGACCGCCCGAAAGCGCCGAGGTCGGCATCCCGAACTCTTCCTCGCGAAATCCCAGGCCGATGAGAGCCGCTCTGGTACGGCTTTTGTAGGTCAAGCCGCCGTCGCGCTCAAAGCGTTCGATCAGCTCCGTTTGCCGCGCGATCAATTCCGTCAGATCGCCCGAGCTTTGCTCGATGGTCACGGTGATCTTTTCGATTTCGTGTTCCATCTGCATCAGCTCGGCAAAAACCGATTCCAGCTCATCATAGATACTGCGGTTGCCCTGTGAACAGGCGTGCTGTTCCATGTAGCCGATGTTCAGCCCGCGCTCACCGGCGACAACGCCCTGCGTCGGCTCCAGCTCACCGCAAATGATTTTGAACAGGGTGGTTTTACCGACGCCGTTTCTGCCGATCAGCCCGACCTTATCTCTGCTTTCAACCTCAAAGCTCATATCTTCAAACAGCGTCCGTTCTCCGAACGCCATCGAGAGCTTGCTCAGCGACAGCACTGCCATCATTCCACCCCTTTCCTTTGTCCGACCCTACTATTCTACCTCAAAACCGCCAAAAGAGCAAGACCTTTTGCGACAATGAGTAATTCGACAAAGAATATCGTTTTTTCGGTTGCTATTATGATAAACTCGTGTTAAGATAAGGATATATAGAATAATAATTAAACGAGGTGAGCGTATGTATGTGAATCAACCGATGCATCCGAAGAAAAAGCGATTCAAATGGATCAAAGTCCCCCTCATTTTGCTGGCGGTGATCCTTGGGGTTGCGATCATCTACTTTGCCTATGTTTTTATCGCTTATAACCGTATCGACGACAACACCCCGCTGACCCCGTCCGGCGCGCCCAAGTCCGCCACGGTCAAGATCGATACCGAGTACACCGCCATGACCTACAACGTCGGCTTCGGCGCCTATACGCCCGACTTCACCTTCTTCATGGACGGCGGCAAAAGCACCTGGGCTGAAAGCCGCGAGAGCGTCATCGCCTGTATCGACGGCGCGGCGAACGTCATCAAAGACCACAACGTCGATTTTGCCCTGATCCAGGAGGTCGACTTCAACTCCACGCGCAGCCATCATGTCGATCAGCAACAGCAGCTCGAAGCTCAGTTTTCCGATTACAGCTCAACCTTTGCGGTCAACTTCCATTCTCCCTACCTTTTTTATCCGTTCACCCAGCCCCACGGCTTTGCCAACAGCGGTTTGATGACCCTGTCCGAAAGCCCGATCACCTCGGCAACCCGCCGCAGCCTGCCGATCGCGACGAGCGTCAAAAAGTTCGTCGATCTCGACCGCTGCTACAGCGTCAATCATATTCCTGTGGAAAACGGCAGGGAACTGGTTATCCTCAACCTCCACACCTCCGCCTATGGAACCGACGGCGATCTCCAGACCCGACAGATGCAGATGATCTTCGATGACATGAAGGCAGAATACGATAAGGGCAATTATGTTATCGCGGGCGGCGACTGGAACCACGACTTCACCGGCGACAGCAAATTCAAGCTCAATGACGCGACCCCCGAGGATCTCGAAGCCCTCGCGTGGTGCGCCGAGTTCCCCGCCGATTTGATCCCCAAAGGTTTTTCCCGCGTTACCGATTACAAGAGCGGTCTCAAGCCTTCCACCCGCAACACCGACATTCCCTACAGCGCCGAGAGCTTTGTTGTTACCCTCGACGGCTTCATCGTGTCCGACAATATCGACCCCACCTTTGTTGATATAATCGACACCGGTTTTCTCTACAGCGACCACAATCCCGTCGAAATGCATTTCAAATTGAAATAATATGCTGACCGTCCTCGTTTGAGGGCGGTTTTTTCTGCAAATAATTTACTAAAATGCAAGAATACCCATTTTCAAAAGAACTATTGTCAACAATTGCCGATTATGCTACAATATTATGTAATCGCTTTAAAGCGTATCAGCAATAAACTATGAGGAGTAGAACAATGGAAAAGAGAAGTTCCTTCTCAGGCTCTATCGGTTTCGTGCTGGCTGCGGCGGGCAGCGCGGTAGGCCTGGGAAATATCTGGAGATTCCCGTATCTGGCGGCGAAGGACGGCGGCGGACTGTTTCTCGTCATCTACATCATTCTGGCTCTGACCTTTGGCTTCACCCTGTTGGTGACCGAGGTATCCATCGGCCGCAAGACCAAGCAGAGCTGTTTGACCGCTTACGGAAAGATCCACAAAAAGTGGGGATGGCTCGGCGGACTGGCGAGCATCGTTCCCTTCATCATCATGCCGTACTACTGCGTGATCGGCGGCTGGGTTTTGAAGTACGCGCTGGTGTTCATCACCGGTCAGGGCGGCGCTGCCGCAAGCGACGATTTCTTTACGCAGTTCATCACCGGCTACGCTGAGCCGATCGTCTATAACTTTGTCTTTCTTTTAATGACCGCGATCGTTATCTTCCGCGGCGTCAACAAGGGCATCGAGGCGCTATCCAAGGTACTCATGCCCATCCTGTTTGTACTGATTATCGGTATCGCGATCTATTCGCTGACCCTGAGCGGTTCCGAAGAGAGCGCCGGCAGAACCGGTATGCAGGGACTGAGCATCTATCTGATCCCGAACTTCACCGGCGTCGGCGTGCGCGACGTCCTAATGACCGTTATGGACGCGATGGGACAGTTGTTCTACAGCATCAGTGTCGCGATGGGTATCATGGTCACCTACGGTTCCTATTTCAAGAACGAGGACAACCTGCTCCGCTCCGTCAACCAGATCGAGATTTTCGATACCGTCGTCGCGTTCCTTGCGGGCGTTATGATTATCCCGGCGGTCTATGTGTTCCTCGGTCAGGAGGGTCTCTCCAGCGCAGGCCCCGGACTGGTCTTTGTCGCTATGCCCAAGATCTTCGCCCAGATGGGCGTCGCGGGCAACATTTTCGGCGCGATCTTCTTCATCATGGTGCTGTTTGCCGCTTTGACGAGCTGTATCTCCATCATGGAGGCGGTCTGCTCCGGTATGATCGACAAGGGTATGTCGCGTAAGAAGGCGACCGTCACCGAGGGCGTCATCGCTCTGGTACTCAGCACCGTCGTATGCCTGGGATACAACGCATTCTATTTCGAGTTCAAGCTTCCGAACGGCGCTGTCGGTCAGATTCTCGATATCATGGATTACCTGTCCAACAACATCCTCATGCCGGTACTCGCGATCGGAACCTGCATCCTGATCGGCTGGGTCGTCAAGCCCAAGACCGTTATCGAAGAAGCCACCCGCAACGGCGAGCGCTTCGGCAGAAAGTGGCTCTATACCGCGATGGTCAAGGTCGTCGCGCCGATCCTGCTGGTGGTACTTCTGCTCGGCTCGCTCGGCGTATATTAAGCCGTTGCGAGGGCGCAAGCGGCATAGCATCTGAACTTCAAATGCCTGTTCCGCAAGGAGCAGGCATTTTTATATAGAAAAGCAAAATATTTTATCAAATATACTTGCATAAAATAAATTTATATGCTATAGTAAAATCAATCAACATAGAAAGAGGTGTTTTGATGTCTACCGCTATCCGTTATTTTACCAAGTCCAAGAAAGGCAACACCGAAAAGCTCGCCTCCGCGATCTCCAAGGCGACAGGGCTCAAGGCGCTGGATGTGTCCCACGATCTCAACGCCAAGGTCGACCGTCTGTTTCTTGTCAACGCCATGTACGCCGCCAACATCGACTCCGAGGTCAAGAGCTTTTTATCCCGAAACAAGGACAAGATCGGCGAGGTCGTGAACTTTTCCACCTCCTGTTCGGGTAAGTCAACTTACAGCATGGTCAAGCGCGAGACTGACGCCCTCGGCATCCGACTCAGTGAGAAAGAGTTCCATTGTGCCGCGTCATGGATTTTTATCAACAAAGGACTACCTTCGCAGGATGACTTCAACCGCGCCGGCGATTTCGCCAAAAGTATGCTGGTGTGAGCGTTATAGGTTATTATAATTCCTTAAAAGAAAAATAAAATCAACAAAGTCCCGTTTATGGGCAACGTCATCGTTTACAATATAATCACAGAAGAATTTCTGCACTGTATTGAAACTTTTGATGAGGTGATTGTATGTTTGATGACGCCGGATTTTACACCAAGCTTGCCGAAAGCTCCAAGAGCTACGTCAAAGCGAAATGCTCCGACAGCGCGATGTTTTTGAAGATCAGCAATCTCGACTTTGACGACGATCTGCTGACCGCCATCGACCGCGCCGAGAATTATCTGCTTTGATATTGCGCTAAAACGCCGCTGACAGAAAAAGTCAGCGGCGTTTTGCCATCCGTGTTTGGCTACATCGACCGATACACCTCCATGTGTATCCGATGCTTCAGCCATAGCGGTTCATCGTATTTCCTCAGTATTGCGCGATATTCTTCCTCAAACCGCGCGACCGTTTCTTTGTCAAGACTCGCTCCGATCCCGCGACAGCTCAGCACCCTGCCGAGCCATCCTTCTCTGTTGAATCTGAGCGCTTCATCATAGCCGCACACGTCGATCAATTCAAACCGTCCTTCCGCCCACGGCGGAAAGCGATATATATCCTTTGCAAATCCCTTTTCATTCCATTGGGGATTGTACCGTTTGACCGTTCGTACCATCTCGGCGATAACTTCATCCTCATCGGCCATCCAGTCCATGAGGATGATGCAGAACAACCCTTCCGGTTTGAGCACCCTTGCGATCTCCTTTGCGGCATGATCTTTCTCAAAGTACGGAAAGCACTGTACCGCCGTGACAGCGTCAAAGCTGCTGTCCGCAAAGCCGGTATCTTCCGCCGCGCACACCTTAAAGCGGATATTTGTCAGCCCTTTTTCCCCGCACATTTTCCGTCCGTAAGCGATCTGATTCTCCGAGATATCGGTTGCGGTGAACCGTGCGTTGGTATACGCAAGATTCAGCGGCAGGATTGCGGTGCCGCTTCCGAGGTCGAGAATCTCCTGACCCTCTTTTCCGATCCCGTAACCGACCAGCCTTTCATACATGCTTTTGGGATAGATATCGCGGAACTTCGCGTAGGTTCCGGACGTTCTGCCAAAGTCAAAGCTGTTGTTATTATCAATGTAAGAAAGCTTCATGTTTTTCACCCGCCTGCATTGTAGCATGAGGCAAAACCCCTGTCAACGCTTGCAAAATACGTTTTATTGCGGTATCATAGATTCGGTGATAATATGAAAAAGCAAAAAACAGAAAAAACCAATGTTATGCGTATTCTTGAACAGCACAAGCTCTCTTACACAAGCCACGATTATTCCGCCACAGGCGCGGTCAGCGGCATGGAGGTCGTCGAAGCGCTCGGTCAACAGCCGGGGCAAATGTTCAAAACCCTCGTTACCCAAGGGGCAAGCAAAGCCTATTATGTTTTTATGGTGCCGGTCAACGCCGAGCTTGATTTAAAGAAAGCCGCGCGTACGGTAGGGGAGAAGAGCGTCGCGATGATTAAGAGCAAGGAGCTTTTGCCCCTGACCGGTTACATCCACGGCGGATGTTCGCCGATCGGGATGAAAAAGCAGTTTCCCACCACCATCCACATGACCGCCGAACGCTGCGATACTATTATGTTCAGCGGCGGTAAGATCGGCTGCCAGATCGAGACGTCTCTCGCGAATCTCCGTGCGATCCTTCCCGTTAGATCTGCCGATATTATTGTTTGATCCTATGGCAAAACCGCCCGACGTCACTGCGTCGAGCGGTCATTTTATTTAATAACAGTTATTGCGAAGCCCCTTGGGGGCTGTGGGAAATCATCCTTAACTTTTCGCAAAGGTTATTTGCTGTCAATTTCCTTTTTCATCTGTTCAAAGGTCACGCCGTACTTTTTCGCGATATCCGCGGCATAGCTGACGCCCTGCGGCGGCGCGATAAATACTTTAAAGCTGCGTTCGCCGTCATGTACGCCGGTAATCAAGCTCTCCGCGCGGCTGTCGCCCTCGATCTCGTCGTTGATCTCGTCCAGCGAGGTCGCGAGATCGTGCATATGCGTGTTGAAGATCGCCCTTGTACCGAGATACCGCATCGCTCTGACTACGTCCTTTGCGATGAACACGCCCTCCGCGACGCTGGTGGTTGCCAAGCTCTCGTTGAGCAGCAGCAGGCTGTGCCGTGACGCAACCTCAAAGATTTTCGATAATCTTTGACTTTCCTCGCCCAGTCGCCCCAAGTCGACGGTATCGTTCTCGTCGGCGGGGAAGTGGGTGAAGATATTGTCGCACGGGCTGATCGCCGCCTCTTTTGCAGGCACATACACGCCCCACTGCGCCATCATCATCGCGATACCGACCGCCTGCGTAAAGATGGTCTTACCGCCGCGGTTCGGGCCGGTGAGGATGTAGATTCGGTGACTGTCGTCAAAGTCAAAGTCATTGGTGATGATATGGATATCTTCACCGCCCACTTTATTGATCGCCAGTTTCAGATTGTAGATCTCCTTAAAGGAACAGTCGCGCGACTCATACGTCAGGATCTCGGGCTTGCACATCGGCATCCCCGCCGCCATGATCCTGTCCGTCAGCTCCGCAAAGCGGTTGTAGAACGTGATCTCCGACATCAGGTTAATCAGCGAGTAGCCGTTGACGTTGACATATTTTTTGATGGTTGCCTTGATATCGTTGACCGTGCGGCGCATGATATCGGTGACCTGCTTTCTCAGCGCGTCCGACAGCGGATCTTTGCCGGTGATGTTGCTGGTTCCGATGTGCGCTTCTTTCGTAGCGGCGCTCATCATATAGCTGCCCATCGTCAGATTCATGTTATATGGATTTGAGGGATGAAAGCGATGGTTCTCGCCCTTATTTGCTCCGTGATACAGATCGTCCCTGCTATCCGCGAAGCTCTTGAAGCGGCTCATCAGCCCCGAGTCGGTGAACTTTGTATCGTTTACCGATACAATTCCCGCATATTCAGGCCTGAGGAACTTGTCCAGATTTACCCCGATCGTAACGCTTTGTATCCTCTGCGCTTTCTTCATCATCTCGTCGATATCCGCCTTCAGTGCGTCAAACCCGCTTTCTTCGGCGATATCGGTGACGATCTGTCTGAGCTTTTTCATACCGCTCGAGGTAATATCCAGCCCTGTCAGCGTATCCTTCATCATGGTGATACAGGTGATATAGTCGTCGATTTCTCTGAGACGGTTTATCAGCGACCACAGCGCCGACGCGTCGCTGTCCATCTGAAAACGCTCCAGATCTCTCAGATCGGCCAGCTTGTGTACCAGCTCCGACATCGCTGTTCTCAGCTGCGGAAATTTGAGAAAGTCCTCAAAGATATCCCTGCGGTAGCGGATGACATCCGGGTCGGACGTCAGCTGGGTCATCAGCCCTCTGAGCAGCGGCTTTTCCGTGTGTATTTCTGTCAGTGCGTCAAGGATGAAGTCAAGCGACATATCGTTGATCGCTTCGTCAGAAAGCTTCTGAAAGCTCCTGTCAGCACCATCAGGATAATAAAGGCTGAATTTCATACGGCACCTCCCGATGAATGATCTGTTCATATTGTACCATACCCTTCGCCGTTTGTCATCATCGTTTTTGACCAACGAAAAAGCTCCTCCGACGGATGGAGGAGTTTTCGTTTAGGAGTTATTGAAAGGAATACTCATGAAAAGCATGAAAAGGTAATTAGCAAGTTGTTACGCGATCTTCGGAAAATCCGGTGTCGGAAATTCGATGATGACCGCGTTCTGTTCCGCGTCAGCGGAAGAGACTCCCGCTATACACGAGGCTTTTCTCAGCCTGCGGTTTCTGATTCTTTCTCTGCGGAGTTCCAGCAGTTCGGCTGTACTTTCCGCGCCGGTGATCGCTTTTTGATACGTCATGTTGTCAGCCGCCTTTCTGTAAGATATTAGAAGTGGTTTTGTTTGTATGTCTCTATCTTAAGACGTCAATATGATGTCTGCGTGATTGATTTATGAACTTTTTGTGAGGGTTTTTCGGATCGTTTTGATACGAAATTATTTTCACATACTTTTCATATTCTAATCACACAGAAAACATATTGACAGATTAAACTATAGCCGTAATCAAAAAACACAACCATCCGCGTTCTATTACATTAATATATAACAGACCGCGGAATACCTTAAAGGAGGTACACCATGAAAAAGTTATTCGTAATCGTACTCGCAACAATGATGATGACCGCGTCTTTAGCGGCTTGCAAAGCAAATATCGAGGTACCCGAAGTTGACCTCAGTTCTTTAAGCTCCGCCGACGAGGCGACCGCTTCGGCGACAACTTCACCGACTGCCGCGGCATCTTCCTCCGTTCAGGAGACCGAAGCGGCGGACGACGCCGTCACAAACACCTCGGTTGACACCGGCAGCACCGTCAAACTCACTCAAGCTGATGAGGTGAACACCACCGCCAACGTTACGTCGAACGGCGCGATCGACGCGACCGATCTCTTTTCCGACCGCGATCTTCGCCAAACAGCCGACCTCTCCGAAGCTGTCTATTATGATCTTTCCGATAACAGCAATATTACCATCACCTCGGCAGGCGTCTATGTGATCTCCGGTTCCGCCTTTGAAGCTTCTGTTATTGTTGAAGCAGGCGATGACGACAAGGTTCAGCTGGTTCTGAACGGTGTGACTGTCAACAACAGCTCATCTCCCGCAATCTACGTGAAGAACGCCGATAAGGTGTTTGTTACCACCGCCGAGGGCACGACCTCAAACCTCACCGTGACAGGCACTTTCTCCGCCGACTCAACCACCAACACCGACGCCGTCATCTTCTCCAAGGATGATTTGGTTTTAAACGGTCTCGGCACATTGAACATCAACTCCACCGACAACGGCGTCAGCTCCAAGGATGATCTCAAGATCACCGGCTGCACGATCAACATCACCTGTTCTTCCGACGCGCTTGAAGCAAACGAGAGCATCGCGGTAGCCGACGGAGCCGTCACCATCAAATCCGGCAAAGACGGACTCCATGCCGAGAACGACGAAGACAACGCTGCCGGTTATATCTATATCTGCGGCGGTACCTTTGATATCACCGCCAACAGCGACGGCGTCCAGGCAACTACGGTTGCCCAGATCGACGGCGGCAGCCTGACGATCTCTGCCGCGGAGGGCATCGAAGGAACCTTTGTCCAGATCAATGGCGGTACCGTTAATATCTCCGCCGGCGACGACGGTATCAACGCCACTTCAAAGTCGAGCGCCGTTTCCGTAACAATCGAGATCAACGGCGGCGAAGTCACCGTCAACATGGGACAGGGCGACACCGACGGTATCGACTCCAACGGCAACCTTTATATCAACAGCGGCACCGTGAACGTCAACGCCAACTCTCCCTTCGATTACGACGGACAGGGACAGATCAACGGCGGCACCGTCTATGTCAACGGCACCCAGACCACTCAGCTGACCAACCAGATGATGGGCGGCGGCATGATGGGCGGTATGCAAGGCGGCGATATGGGCGGCAACATGGGCGGCAACATGGGCGGCAACATGGGCGGAAATCGCGGCGGCTTTGCAAGATAATTCACCTTATAAAACCTTACCATAAAAAGACGATCACCGTCCTGTTACCGGGGCGGTGATCGCTATTTGCGGATGATATATTGATACTGCGGATACAGTCGGTCATCAAAAATGTTGATTCCCGTAAACACCGCGCGATCCTCAAAAACATCCGCGATATATCCCTGCGAAGCGTTCTCATAGAAGCTGCGGTCCAGCACACGCTTTCCGTTTTTATCACGCGACAGCCTCGTTGTGCCCGCGACCGACGGCACATGAATCATGTGACACGCGTTTTCATTCTCATTACTGTAGTTAACCTCATCCCTGAGGTCGACATGCGTATGTCCCGACAGCCATATCGTATCCTTGTATTGCTTTACCAGCCGTAAAAACCGTTGGTTGTTCAAAAACGCGCTGCCGTTTTGACTCGTCATCCTGATTGAGCCCCCATACGCGGGCTCCTTGATATCATCCCCGACGCCGAACCGATCAATCGGCGCGTGCTGGATGAGAAAAACGCGCCGTCCCTCATGATAGAACCGCTCAAGCTGTTCTTCTGCCCAGTCCATCTGTTCATCGGTGAAATTGTCGATCTCGTTGGTGCTTACTCCGTTTTCGAGCGAGAGAAAGAGAAACGCGTCTCCAAAAGTTTGATCGGTATATGCATAGTAAGTCTTGCCTGCGATTCTGTTCACGGGCTTTTCTTTGAGCCGCGTACCGTCGATAAACTCCCTGTGGGCTTCCTCGATCGTACAGCCGCCGTATTTTACGAACCTCGTTTCATGATTGCCCATCGCTTCAAAGATCATGCCGCCATAACCCGACTCGTTGATGATTTCACGGTACCTCTGCCATTCTGCTTTCGCGCCTGTCGCGTTCGTGACCGAGTCTCCTACGTTTACGATATAATCACAGTTTCTCTTTTTCGCGATTCCCAGCGCGCGACGAAAGCTCTTTTCCGCGTAGACAAAGTAGATTTTCTTCCCGTTGTTCTCCAGGTCGATGTGTACGTCCGATATAACCGCGAACCGATAGCTTTTCTCCCGTACCATCCCGTCACCCTCTTTCTTTTTCAGTATAAAGGACGATTCCCGAATTTGCAAGCATAAAGGAACGGCAGGGCTCCTGTGAGTCCTGCCGTTATATATTCAACTGCCTTAGCCGACAGAAACATTGAGATTGCTGTCCACGGTGACCGTCAGGCTGACGGGAACCTTGACGTTATCAGCGGTAAAGTAGTAGAGGGTGACGTGCGAGGTACCGGCCTTGGTGCCGTAGAAGGTGAAATCATACTGCTGCTTGTCAAAGTTGTAGTTGCAAGAAACAGTGAAGTTGCTGTTGTCCGCGCTGTAATCCCAGTCAAAACCATAAGAGGTCTTGCCGTTTGCGTAGTAGTGAGCGGGGGTACCGGTCTTTTCGGGAGCCGTGCGCTTGGTGTCAATGTAGACGCGCTCGCCGTTGATCTTCTCGATCTTATCCTCAGACTTTGCCTCGGTAGCTTTCTGAGCGGTTGTCTGGGTATTCTTCTGAGCGGTGGTCTGAGCGGTGCTCTGGGTGGTGGCTTTTGCGGTCGCGGGCTGAGCTGCAGAGGTCTGCGACTTCTGAGCTGCCGCGGGCTGAGCCGCAGTGCTCTGAGATTTCTGAGCAGCCGCCTGGGTTGCGGTCTGAGCGGGCTTCTGTGTGGTCTGTGCCGCCTTGTCAGCCTTTGCGCTGACGGTGGTCGGGGCGGTGTTGGCGACCTTGGGCTGTGCGTTCATCGCGCCGAAGACGATGAAGCCTGATGAGATAACGGCGACCAGCGCGATCGCAACGGTTGCAATGATGATGTTCTGCTTTTTCGCTTTGGATTTGGTGATCGCTCTTGCTTTCTCGGTTGCTCTTCTGTCAAATCTGCTGTTCCTTGTGTTTCTTGTCATTTTGTTTTCCTCCTCATATTTGAAATAAAATGATTGATGAAGTATCGTCAAGCGGTGGTTTTGATTTTCGATGTCTTTCTCCCTTGACTGTGTCTATACTATAACACACCGACTATGACAACACTGTGACAAAAACACAGACAAATCATATTTTTTTGAAAAAAAGTTAAACAAATTTGAAAAACAGAAAACGCGGGCTTTAACCCGCGCTTCCATTTAGGAGAATTTATGAAAAAGATGAAGGAGTCATCATGCTGATTGAGCGGCAAAAGCGCTCAGATCGACGGTTTCGCCGAGGTTGTCGGTTCCGATGCCGGTACGGATATTGACGCTGTAGCTTGCGACCTGTTCGCCGTCCAGCTGAGCCGCGATCACGACCAGACCTTTGCCGTCGGTGTTAAGCTTTGCGCTCACGACAAGCCGATCCGCGTTGTCATGCTGTGCCGCATAATATGCTTTCGCCATTTCGCGCAGCTCTTCATAGCTGTAAAAGTTGAAACTTTCAAAGGTTTCGTCCGAAACATAGTGCAGGGTGATAAGCTCTCTGTTTTCGTCGCTGACAACAGCGGTCGCGCCGTTGTTGTCAATCACCCGCCAGTCCTTTTCGTTGTCCGCGTACGCGACCTGCAGCTTGTACATACCGATTTTGTCATTATACGCATAGGTTGACGGAAGACCGATTCCCTTATCCGGGTTGATAAGCGAGAAGGAGTGATCCTTGTCCCGGATGAAAAAGTACATCGAGCTGCCGTCTTCATACACCGCCTGCCAAACGCCGTCCTTGAGCGCCGGCATCGAGCCTTCGTCCACACAGTTGGTTTTCGCGGCGGGGCTGAAGGCAACGTTCGAGTGCGTCGCGGCCGATACCGCAAACCCGGTGATGGTAGCCGCCGCGCAGAACAGGATGACCAAAATGATAGCGATAGGTTTCAAAAAATCAATTTTCATTTTTATCGCTCCTTTTCTGTTTTCTTTATGGTGACTCCACTATAGCAGACCGACTGTGACAAAACAGGGACAAAAACGGACAAAAAAGAATTTTTTTGAAAAAACCTTTTGTTTTTTACGATCTCCATATATAATAGGAACAGAAATGACGTTTGCTATTCTTTCAGAAAGGCATGATACAGATGAACATCTTACACAGCCGACGGATGACTTATATCTCCGTTGTGATTTTGGTTGTTGTTTTTGCGGCGATCATCCTGTTCACCGCGGGCTCTGTCAATACGCGCACGGACGTCGACAGCCGCAGGGCGGTCATCAACGGCAGTTACAGCCTTGAGGGCGGCGACTGGCGAAACACCCTGTCCGACAAGATGGCGCATGAAGATTTTCGCGAGATGACCATCCGCGGCGAGCTGTCGCGGGAGATCGACGATCACGAAGAGCTGGTCGTATCGGCCAACAACGTCTGGTTCAAGCTCAAGTCCGCGGGCAAGGTGATCGGTACCAACTACCGTGCCGATGATACCGTTTTTTCGAAGACCCCGGGCAATTCTCTTTGCTACATCCCCGGCGATCTTGTCGGTGACGGTACAGAGATGGAGCTGTACCTGATGTATCCTTACGATATGCTCTCCAGCGCGAACCTCGGCGATTTCTACGATATGTATGTCGGCAGCGAGTCTACGATCTATGAGCTGTTGTTTCAGCACAAAGCCCCCGCTATCCTGATGTGTCTGCTGCTCTGCTTTTTCGGACTCTTTTCCTTTCCCATCGCGGGGATGGTTCTCGGCAGGATCGAATATCGCTATTTGTCCTTTGCGATGCTTTGCTTTTTTGCCGGCATTTTCATCCTGACCCAGTCGCTTTCTTCCTATATGCCTCTGTGGATCCACGATCCCGTCAAGTGCATGGCTTTTTCGACGATCACAACTCATATCTGTATCCTGTCATCCCTGATCTTCGTCAAGGTCAACCTGAAAAAGAAGGTCAACAAGCTGACCGGCAATATTATTATTGTTGCCGTGTCCCTTTTGACGGCTGTCGCTTTGGTACTGCACTATACCGGCGTAAGCGATCTGTACGCAGGCAAACCCTTCATGCTTCTGTTCGGCGGCGTATGCTCGCTGATACTCGCCTTTTGTACGATCACCGAGATCGAGACCGCGCGTGACGCCGTTGTTGTTTTGGCTACGATGGCGCCGGTGCTCTCCTGTCTGTTCCTCGACGCGATCAACGAGTTTACCCATTTCACCGACGTCCCCTTGTATGAAACCGCCATGGTGCTGACGCTTATCAGCCAGATCGTGATTCTGATTATGGATCTGCACCGCCAGTACCTCGAAACCCTTCGCTACCAGCAGATGCAAAAGGAGCTGTACGAAGCTAAGGTATCGCTGATGGTCTCCCAGATCCAGCCCCATTTTCTCTACAATTCTTTGACCTCCATCGCAATGATGTGTACCAAAGACCCTAAGACCGCGCGCAAAGCCACCATCAACTTTGCCGATTATCTGCGCGGCAACATGAACTCCCTAAAGCAGAAAGCCCCCGTCCCCTTCACACAGGAGCTGGAGCATTTAAAGAAGTATTTGATGCTTGAACAAATGCGTTTCGGCGATATGCTGAACGTCGAGTATGATATACAGGCGACCGATTTCCTCATCCCCCAGCTTTCGGTACAGCCCTTGGTCGAGAACGCTGTCAAGCACGGCGTCGGCATGAAGGAGGACGGCGGCACCGTGACGATTGCCACCCGCGAAGAAGCCGATTGCTACAAGGTCATCATCCTCGACGACGGCGTCGGTTTTGATACCTCCAAGCCCATCGAGGATGACGGACGCTCTCACGTCGGTATGGAAAATGTCAAACAGCGTCTCAAAGAACTGTGCGACGCCGACATCACCATTGAGAGCGTCGTCGGCGAGGGTACCGCCGCCACCATCCGTATTCCGAAAAAAACCGATGAAAAATCATAATAAAGAAAGGAATCTCTATGAAAATACTTGCAGTAGACGACGAGCCTCTGGCTCTGGAAATGTTGACCGAAGCGATCGAAGAAGCTGTCCCCGACGCGGATCTGAAAGCCTTCCGCAAACAGACCGATCTTCTGGAGGAAGCACAGGCAAACGGCTGTGACATCGCGTTCCTCGATATTCACATGCGCGGTATGAACGGCGTCGAGCTTGCCAAAAGGCTCAAAGAGGTCAACCCCAAGATGAACATCATTTTTGTCACCGGCTACGACGAGTACACCGGCGACGCCATGCGCCTGCGCGCCAGCGGCTATGTCATGAAGCCCGTCACCAAAGAAAAGCTCGAAGAAGAGCTTCGGGAGCTTCGTTTTCCGATCATTCCTAAGAACGACGCCCTCCTGCGCGTCCAGTGCTTCGGCAATTTCGACGTCTTCACCCCCGACGGCACCCCGGTCCATTTTGAGCGCAGCAAGAGCAAAGAGGTTTTCGCCTATCTGGTACATCGCCACGGCAGCTCCTGCACCGTCAAAGAGATCGCAGCCGCGCTGTTTGAGGACGAGCCTTACGATCTCAAACAGCAGGCATATCTGCAAAAGATTTTTTCCGCGATGATGAAAAGTCTCAAGAAGATCGGCTGTGAAAAGGTCGTGAACAAAAGCTATAACAGCATGTCGGTCAACGTCAGCCTGATCGACTGCGACTATTACCGTTTCAAAGAACTCGACGGCGGCGCTGTCAACGCTTACCAAAACGAGTACATGAGCCAGTATTATTGGGCGGACTTCCTCTACGACGACTATTCTTAAGACATAAAACAACTCCCGTGGCAACAAGCGTCACGGGAGTTTTCTGTGATATATGCTACGATTTCGGAATACTGATATCCCCGCTTCTGTATAGGTACAAAAGCTGTCTGAGATCCTTGATATCCGCCTTGATCTTCTGCCCGATATCGGTATCCGCGACCATCACTCTTTTCTGTTCCGTCTCGACGATCTGCGATTCCGAGCCGATGTCATGATTCCGTCTCAGCGCTTCATCCACGCTGTCAAACGGTCGGTGCGCTTTGAGCCTGAGCCCGTGCGAGTTATAGATCAGCGTGTATCCTGCGATACCGGTAGTGTCGTGATATTTTTCGCAGAATCCGCCGTCGATCACCATCAGCTTGCCCTCTGCGCGGATCGGCAGCTCACCCTTGACCGTCCTGACCGGCGTATGACCGTTGATGATATGCGCGTTCTGAAGTCCCAGACCAAATTCGGTCAAGATTCTGTCACACACCTGAGCCTCATAGTAGTAGCGGTAGTACGGATTTTTTTCTTCATTCCACGCTGATTTATCGTCGGTAAAGGTGCGTTCAAAGGTCTTGATGACCCTGCCGCACAGGGGAGAGAGCGGCGCGCACCACAGGTACCACATAAAGTCCGGCCCCTTGATGTTTTTACTCTGACCGAAGTACGCGTGCCGCGCGATCTCCTCGGCGGCGTCAAAGTACGCCTTGCCGCTGAGCTTTTCGCCGAACAGCTCCACCGTCGTCATACTGCCGTCCTCGTTGAGCGGCACACACCCGTGATACAGCAGGTTGCCGTTATAACAACAGTACATTCCTCCGTTCTCGTAAAGGAAAGTGACGTGTTTGTTCAGCCTGAGACTGTTTTGAAAAGCCTCTGTCAGCTCGTCGATGACGATTTCTTCCTCCGCCGTCAAACGATACGGGTCGTCCTGACAGAGGGTAGGGAAGAAGGCGTCGTTCAGCGGATATTCCTTCCCTTCCGAAAGAAACGTTCCTTTTTCAAGGTTAACGGTTTCCAAAAGGAGACGGTCATCCATGCGGTATTCCGGATTTCTTTGGATGACCTGACCCTCCAGCTTGAACTGGATGACCGTAATCGCTTTGAGCGCCGCGTCCATCGGAGCCATATCGGGATAGACCTTTTCGGCAAAGAGCGTCAGCCGCCTCAGGCTGATTCCGTACCCGGCCTCCAGGGTGGCCATCGTGCGATATTTGATACAGTTGCGGACAACGTTCGCGATGCACGCCTGCGAGCCGCACGCCGCGCCCATCCACAGGATATCGTGATTACCCCATTCGATGTCGACCGACTCATGTTCCATCAGCAGATCGACGATCTTGTCCGCCGAATCCCCGCGGTCAAAGATATCGCCGACGATATGCAGCCGATCGACCGCCAGCCGCTTAATCAGCTGTGCCAGCGAGATGACAAAGTCATCCGCGTCAATACGGATGATGGTTTCCAAGATGTGGTTATGATACCTCACTTGGTTGTCGTCCTCGTCACGCTGTGCGTGCAGCAGTTCGTCGATGATGTAGGCATAGTCCTTCGGCATCGCTTTTCGCACCTTTGAGCGCGTGTATTTAGATGACAACACCTTTGCGATCTCTGTCATCCGTCCCAGCGTTGTGCGGTACCAGTCGCGGTTGATGTCCTTTTCCTTTTTCAGGAGACTGAGCTTTTCTCTGGGATAGTAGATCAGCGTGCAGATTTCGTCAAGCTCACACGCGTCCAGCGTTGTGCCGTACACCATATTGACCTTTTCTCTGATGACGCCCGAGCAGTTGTTGAGGATATGACAAAACGCCTCGTACTCGCCGTGGATGTCGCTCATAAAGTGCTCCGTTCCCTTCGGCAGGTTGAGGATCGCCTCCAGATTGATGATCTCACGCGTCAGCGAGCGCAGCGAAGGATATTTCTGTGCCAAAAGCTCCCAGTATCGTTTGTTATCCGTTGTCATCCGATCGCCCCCTGTCGTTAGGGTGACTGTAATAATTCGAACCTGCTGAAAATGGCAATATTTCGGCAATTTTCGGCTTATCAATCTTGGCAGGCGCCAGCCTGCCTGCACTTTCTGCACCGAAACTTGCTCGAAATCTTGCTCATTTTCAGTCCTTCGGAGTTTTTGACGGAGCAGATTTTTGTCTGACCGCGGCAAAACCACAGCGAACCCTGACGGGTTCGCGAGGATTTTAACAATGGACAGGCGAAAATATGCCCGTCAAAACCACGGTTCGTATTATTGCAGTCACCCTAAGCTTATTGTAGCAGAGCGATCGGACAAAGTAAATAATAATGAAAAATTTTACGGATTATTCATCAATCTTCTGTGGACAATCCGTCGCGTTTATAGTATATTAAGTAGTATAAAGAAAAGAGGAAGTATATGATGGAACTACACCACGGTTCACCTGTCGATATGAGCGGCAGAGAAGAACGCGAGATACGCACCTACCGATTTCTTGACAGCCTCGGTATCGACTTTGACCGTACCGACCACCCTGACCGACCCGCGACCACGATGGAGGTTTGCGCCGAGGTTGACGCGGTTCTGGGGGTCAAGATCTGCAAGAACCTGTTTCTTTGCAACCGTCAGAAAACCAAGTTTTATCTGCTCGTCATGCCGGGCGACAAGCCCTTCAAGACCAAGGAACTCTCCGGGCAGATGGGCATCAGCCGCCTGTCCTTTGCGGACGAGAGCTATATGCTGGAGCTTCTCGATATCCGCCCGGGCAGCGTATCCGTCTTGGGACTGATGAACGATACAGACCGCCGCGTACAGCTTGTGATCGACGAAGATGTGTTGAAAGAGGAGTATTTCGGTTGTCATCCGTGCGAGAACACCTCTTCCATCCGCTTCAAAACTTCCGATCTCACCGAAAAGATTCTCCCCGCGCTCCATGTCGTTCCCGTATCGGTTCACCTTGTCGGAGCCGAATAATATACTATATAAAAGGAAGAAATTGATGAAATCAACTATCGTCATAGGTCATAAAAATCCCGATACCGATTCGATCTGCTCCGCGATCTGCTACGCGGATTTAAAGCACAAGCTGACGGGGGAGGAGTACATTCCCTGCCGCGCCGGCGAACTGAACAGCGAGACCGAATATATTCTCAAGACCTTTAAGGTAGAAGCGCCCAAGCTGATCGAATCCCTCGAGCCTCGCGTGTCCGACGTCCAGTTTCGTGAGATCGACGGTATCGAGCCGCGCGTATCCTTAAAGAACGCGTGGGAGCATATGCGCGACCACAACATCCAGACCGTCCCGATCCTGACAAAACGCCGCAAGATCAAGGGTATCGTGACCCTCGGCGACCAGGCACGCTTTTATATGGAGGACCAGGACGCCCGCGTTCTGTCCAGGGCAAAGACCCCCTACAGCAATATTGCCGAGACCCTGCAGGGTGAGGTCGTTGTCGGCGATCCCGACGACTGCTTTTCCCGCGGAAAGGTCGTCGTCGCGGCGGCAAACCCCGACGTGATGGAAGATTTCATCGACGAAAACGACATGGTTATTCTCGGCAACCGATACGAGTCCCAGCTCTGCGCGATCGAGATGAACGCGGGCTGTATTATCGTCTGTCTCGGTGCCAAGGTGTCCAAGACGATTACCAAGATCGCGTCGGAAAAGGGCTGTACCGTGATCGTAACCCCTCTCGATACCTACACGGTCGCCAAACTTATCAACCAGGCGATCCCTGTCGGTTATATCATGCGCAAGGACAGCATCATCACCTTCGGCGTTGATGACCTTGTCACCGATGTCAAGACCGCTGTATCCAAGCTGCGTATCCGCTATTTCCCGATCCTCGACAACGATGATCGCTACGTCGGTATGATCTCCCAGCGAAACCTTTTGGATATTGACCGGCAAAAGGTCATCCTTGTCGACCACAACGAAAAGGGTCAGGCGGTCGACGGTATCCGTTCCGCCGAGGTGATCGAGGTCATCGACCACCATCGCATCGACTCGGTCGAGACCATGAACCCGATCTATTTCCGCAACCAGCCTTTGGGCTGTACCGCGACGATCATCACGATGATGTATCGCGAAAACGCCGTCGAAATCGAGCCCAAGAACGCCGCTCTGCTCTGCTCCGCGATCCTGTCCGATACCTTGATGTTCCGTTCTCCCACCTGCACTCCACTTGATGAAGCCGCCGCTCGTGACCTTGCTTCTATCGCCGGCATCGACGTCGAAGAGCACGCGATGGCGATGTTCAACGCGGGTTCCAAGCTTAGCAAAAAAAGCCCCGACGAGATCTTTCATCTCGACTGCAAGTCCTTCCGCGCCGAGCCGTTCGCTATCACCGTGTCCCAGGTCACCAGCGTCAGCCGCAAGGAGCTCAAAAAAGTCAAAGAAAAGCTCCTGCCCTATATGGAGAGTCTCTTGCCGAACTCAGGTGCCGATATGCTTTTCCTCATGCTGACCAACATCATCGACGAGTCCACCGAGCTTCTGTTCGTCGGTCAGGGCGCCAAAGGCTATGTTGAATCCGCGTTCGACCGTGAAGCAACCGCGTCAAGCGTCGAGCTTCCCGGCGTCGTCAGCCGCAAGAAGCAGGTGCTTGCACCCTTAATCACCGCGATCGAAACCGCATAATGCCGATCCACTCCCGCGGAGCAATCCGCGGGAGATTTTCTTGTCAAAAATTATGGTTGTACTTCATCGGTTTATCTGTTATAATAACAAAAGCGTAAATTTTTCAAGATTCAAGAATCAGGAGAAACAACATGAAATTCAACAACGTAGATTTTGATACCTATTTTAACCACTATCCCGACAAAGACGGTTATTTCGGTAAGTACGGCGGTGTTTATGTCGACGAAAAATTAAAGGAAGCGATGGCAGAGATCACCCAGGCTTACTATTCGATTTGCCAGAGCCGCAAGTTTATCGCCGAGCTGCGCCGTATCCGCAAAGAGTTCCAGGGCAGACCCACCCCGATCTCCCACCTTGAGCGCCTTTCCGATGCTTTAGGCGGTCGCGTCCAGCTCTACGCCAAGCGCGAGGATCTCAACCATTCCGGCGCCCACAAGCTCAACCACTGCATGGGCGAAGCGCTTCTCGCCAAGTACATGGGCAAGAAGAAGGTTATCGCCGAGACCGGCGCCGGCCAGCACGGTGTCGCGTTGGCGACAGCCGCCGCCTATTTCGGACTCGAGTGCGATATCTATATGGGCGCTGTCGATATCAAGAAACAGGCTCCCAACGTAGCGCGCATGAAGGTGCTCGGTGCGAACGTTGTTGAGGTCACCCACGGTCTCCGGACCTTAAAGGAAGCGGTTGATGCCGCTTTTGACGCCTACAGCAAAGAGTACAACGACGCGATTTACTGTATCGGTTCGGTGTTGGGACCCCATCCTTTCCCGATGATGGTGCGTGATTTCCAGAGCGTTGTCGGCGTTGAGGCGCGCGAGCAGTTCATCGACATGACCGGTCATTTGCCCAACGCCATCGTCGCCTGTGTCGGCGGCGGCAGCAACGCTGCCGGTCTGTTCGCGGGATTTTTGAACGATCCTGTCGATATCTACGGCGTCGAGCCTCTCGGACGCGGCGCAAAGCTGGGCGACCATGCCGCTTCTCTGAAGTACGGCACTGAGGGCGTCATGCACGGCTTCAACAGCATTATGCTCAAAGACGAAAACGGCGATCCCGCTCCCGTCTATTCCATCGCCAGCGGTCTTGATTATCCCTCGTCCGGTCCCGAACACGCGTTTTGGCAGGAGATCGGCAGGGTCAAGTATGATTTGATCGACGACGAAGAGACCGTCGACGCCTTCTACAAGCTTTCCCGACTCGAGGGCATTATCCCCGCGATTGAGAGCTCCCACGCGGTCGCCTACGGTATGAAGCTTGCCAAGTCGATGGAGCACGGATCCGTCCTGATTAACCTTTCCGGCAGAGGCGACAAGGATATGGATTTCATCATCGAGAAGTACGGTATCCGCTGAGAATCAAGTATATATGTATGTAAAGGCACAAGGGTTTACCTTTGTGCCTTTCTTGTTGTGAAGAGATCCAAAACAACCACCAGATATAGTGTGCTTTAGTGCACCAAAAGAATTATATGAAAAATGCCCTAAAAGATATGAATTTTTATTGGTTTTTTCGATAATTGTGTTAAAATGTTAATATCAGTAAGTATATCTGATAAAATATATGCTGATCTTCGGATATAGAATGATAGCGCCTGTTGGCCAAATTCCGCTTGTAGCAGATTTCCTTTACACGGCCGGTATTGCCGTCGCCGTCCGTGTCCTGCGAAATTTCCCTGCACCAGCCATTTTTCTCTTTGTGGAGATCGGTATAAGAAAAGGAGGCATGATAAAAAAGTAAGTGGTAAGTAATCCGAGGGCTCTGGCGATGTGCTACAATAGAAGTAGCAGAAAGACAGAGTAGATACTAGTTCGTCATTTTTAATGGTCTACGAGATCGCAAAGGAGAATGAAGGGTT
>Ga0256405_10001571_pt1 | contig 61105 bp, 59 predicted proteins | sample RumenRJG_02DNA_FD_189096 | JGI IMG/M metagenome (GOLD analysis project Ga0256405, IMG submission 189096) | Bovine rumen microbial communities from Lethbridge, Alberta, Canada - RJG_02 | ecosystem: Host-associated > Mammals > Digestive system > Stomach > Rumen | place: Canada: Alberta... | reverse complement strand
GAGGGAGGGGAACTTGAAATGATGAATAATATGCAATGTAAATGTTGTGGACGGGAGTTGCCGCTGACGAGTTTCGAGCGGTTCAAGACCGGGACATACCGGAAGATGTGCTGGCAGTGCCGCTGGGCGCTGAATGGCAAGGGCGTGAGAAAGCGGAAGTTACTGAAAGTAGCTGATACGCCCAGTAACTAGCTGTATCAGGAAGTCAAATATAGCTAGTTAGCCGCTGAATCAGCTGTATTTGAAGTGCTAATACAGCTATTTTTTCGGAGCGCACGGAAGTGGGTGATTGCTTGTTAGTCACTCACTTTTTTCGATTATTTGTTAGCCGCACACTCGCTGATACCGGCACGGAAGAGAGGTATGGCCGCTGCATGTGGGGGAATTAGTGGACGCAGAAGAATATTATATGATCAGTTTCACACGGAAGCCGCGCTTGGTCTCTTCCTCTATAACCTGGCGGCACTGCCCGGAGAGTTCGCTGCGATGGGCATCGTTCAGCGGCGTGGCAGTCATTTTCTCCACCATGAAGTCGAGGGCCGTGACGAGCGACTGCTCGCTGTGCGTGATTCGCACGGTGATGGGGCGGTAGGGTGCCATCGCGCCGTCGAGCATCTTGCCGATCAGCTGCTGGGCCTTCTCTTCCTTCTCAGGGATGCCGTACTTGTGGCAGAAGGCACTGACAGCCGAGTGCATGCCGAGGAAGTCGAAGTCAGGGCTGTTAATCTCAAACACCTCCTTGCGGATGCGCTGTATGAAGGCCTTGGTGGCGCTGTGGACGGGCGACTCGAAGATCTGCTGGGGCGAGCCGTCCTCGTGGATATAGCCGTCGTACATGAAGAAGATACGGGTGCTTACATCGTGGGCAAACTTCATCTCGTGGGTGACGATGAGCATCGTCATGCCCTCCTTGGCCAACTGACGGATAACGCTGAGCACCTCGCCCACCATCGTCGGGTCGAGAGCCGAGGTAGGCTCGTCGAAGAGGATGACGTCGGGCTTCATGGCCAGAGCGCGGGCGATGGCCACACGCTGTTTCTGTCCGCCGGAGAGGCTCGACGGATAGACGTCGGCCTTCTCGGCAAGTCCCACCTTGCGCAGCAATGCCAGTCCCTCCCTGCGTGCCTCTTCCTCTGGCATACGACGCAACTGGCAGGGCGCGAAGATGACGTTCTCCAGCACCGTCTTATGCTCGAAGAGGTTGAATGACTGGAACACCATGCCCATCTTCTGCCGCAGCCTGTTGACTGTATAGCCTTTGGCGAGAATGTCCTCCCCATCGACGACGATACTGCCGCCGGTAGGTTGCTCCAGCAGGTTCAAACAGCGTAGCAGGGTGCTCTTGCCCGTGCCTGAAGGCCCGATGATGGAGATGACCTCGCCGCGATGGATGTCGACGGTGATGTCGCGCAATACGTCAAGACTGCCGTAGCTCTTTCGAAGGTGAACAAGCCTCACCCCCGACCCCTCTCCCAAGGAGAGGGGAGTAGAATGTAACGTAGTGAAACGTCTGCGGCGGAGGAAGAACCACGTGCCGCCACCTATTATAATAATTAGGATAGCCAGTTCTCCCCAGAGGTAATCACTCCCCTCTCCCTTTGGAGAGGGGGCGGAGGTGAGGCTTAGTATCCCTGCTTCCCCTTTTCGCGTCATCAGCACGATGTGCGAATCGATATAGCCGTCGGAGAACAGTACCTGCTTCTGTCGCTCTTCGGTGATGCTGATAGCTCCCATGGCCATGTCGGCCTTGCCTGTCTGCACAGCAGGTATCTGCGCGGCGAAGTCCATAATGAGGTACTCCAGTTGCCAGTTACGTCGGTTGGCCCATTCCGTCAGCAGTTCCGGCTCCAGACCCGAAGGCTTCCCGGAATTGATGAAATTGAACGGAGGCATGGCCGGATAGGTAGCCACACGCAGGGTGCGTCCCGTGCCACGTTGTTGGGGAATAGCCATCGCCGAGGGGTCGTCGGCATTGCTCCAACGGTCCAGAATCTGCTGATAGGTACCATCTTGGCGGATTTCGGCCATGAAGCGGTTGAAGTCCTGCTGTAATTCGGTATTGTCAAGTCGGTAACAGGCTCCTATCGGAATCGGAGTTAGCCCTGCACCCACAGAATCCACCTTTTCAAGCAGCTCCTTATTGAACATCAGCGTCAGGCTTTCACTGCCCGCCACGTCCACCTTGCCGCTCTCCAGGGCTGCCAGCAGATCGGTCTGACTGGTCATACGCAGTATGTTGGCATCGGGCGCCATATCGGTGACGGCAATGTCCTGTATGCTGCCGATAATCACAGCCACATTCTTGCCATTAAGCGCCTGGAATGCAGGTGGAACACTTGACTGGTCTGCAGCTTCGGCAGTAGCGTCGGTATCGGTGTCCGACAGCATCGTTGACACGTAACCCAGCATGCCAAACAATGTCAGCACCACAGCCGCAGCGATAGCCTTTATGCGCTTGCGCTGAACGAGACTCTGGAGCAGCAGCCCGATGAGCCATGCCATAACGAAATAGATAATGGCCGTCACGATGAGAGGGAAGAAGGCATCGAACGTTCGCGAGCGTATCAGGTCGGAGGCGCGCGTCATGTCGGCCACGGCAATGTAGCCCACGATGCTCGTGCCCTTCAGCAGACTGATAATCTCGCCCTGATAGACGGGCATCACCGCACGGACCACCTGTGGCAGCACAATTTTCAGGAACGTCTGTCTCGGGGTGAAGCCCAGTGCCAGCCCCGCCTCCGTCTGTCCGCGGTCGATGCCCTGGATGGTGGTCCGCAGCATCTCGCTGATGTATGCCGCAGTATTCATGGCGAAGGTGACGATGGCCACCACGATGCCGGTAGCATCCACTGGTGCCATCACCACATAGTACATCAGCATGAGCAGCACCAGCACCGGCGTGCCCCGCATCAAGTCGATATACACCCGTGCCACTTGCTGCAGCCACTTCCAGCGGCTCATGCGCATCCAGCACACCAGTCCGCCCAGTATCGTACCCAGCACGGCGGCAAAGAGCGTGATAAGCAGCGTCACCTGCAGACCGTCGAGAATCATGCGGTAGCGATCCTCCACTACCAGGTTGTTGCTGAAGCTCTCAGCCACATTGCTAAACATGTCCATAACGTTTCTCAATTTTTTTATTTTGTTATTCCACTTTCTTCAAGTGCGCGGTGATGGTGTAAGTGGAGCCGTCGGTGTCGGCATGGATCCACTTTATATATAATGTTCGCTATCATACACAGTGGTTCGTTTATCACTTCACCTGCTTAATTACGACCTTGAGCTTTGCTCGAGCTCGTTCACGCTCGGAAGTGAGAGACTTTTCTCTCACTTCACTCGCTTAATCACGACCTTGAGCTTTGCTCGAGCTCGTTCACGCTCGGAAGTGAGAGACTTTTCTCTCACTTCACTCGCTTAATCACGACCTTGAGCTTTGCTCGAGCTCGTTCACGCTCGGAAGTGAGAGACTTTTCTCTCACTTCACTCGCTTAATCACGACCTTGTTGCCATGGTGGATATACACTCCGGGCTGGGTAGGCTTGCGGCCTATCTTGAAGCCCTGCAACGTCCACCAGTCTGAGTCGTTGTCGTCATCGTCAGCAGCGACGGTGCTGATACCCGTCAGCACCTTGCTTAGGTCGATTACGTAGGGCTGCCACGGTGTGCCGATGTTCACGTCGCTGATATAGGTCTGTGTGTTGTCGATGACCACCATCTCACCATTGATACAGGTGCGCAACTCTATCGGCTGTCCGCTGTCCTCACCGGCGATGATGAGATAGTAGAGTCCGCCGTTGGCACGTGTAGCGCCACGGCACTCGCCACCGATGTAGGCTGCCACCTCGCAGGTGTCAACGCTCTGCTCACCATCCTTTAGGGCAATCACCATCGACATGTTGTCGGGATAGCTGCCCATAGCGAGAGGCGCAAAGACGCGCACCTCGTCGGAGACTCTCAGATTACTCCGGTTACTCTGAGTATTCTGATTAGGATAGACAAACGACTTCTCCTCGCTGGCGGTGCTGTTATACATATAGCCGTGTCCGCTCTCCATCACCTCCAGACTGCCTTCCCAGCCGTTCAGACTGTAGAAGGCGATGCCGTGCTGCGACTTCACGCAGTCGCCCACCTGTGGGTTGGCGGCAGCCAGTGCCTGGCCGAGGGTCATCGTCGTCAGTGGCGTATAGCCTATCCAGTTCCATCCTGGTGTCAGCGTGACGGGCGTTTCCGACAGCTTCAGCTGCTCACCCGTTACGGGCACCTGTTCCGGCAACTGCTGACCCTCCACGACGGGGGTAATCTTCACCTTGTACATCGTGGCGGCCTGTATCCGGGCATCCTCCGGCATCCAGTTGTTACCGTCGCTGAAGATCATCGTTGATGCCTTGTCCTTGATGAATACATTCCACGGTGTCAGCAGCGGGAATACGGCAGCCGGGTGCTGGTTGGCAGGACGCACGCCCAGAGCCATCCAGTTCCAGTTTGTGGTCAGTTTCAGGTTCTGCTCCACGTCGGTACCCTTTGTCCAGATGACGGGCTGGTCGAACGAACCCCTGACGGCATTGAGCTGGAAGCCGGTTTCAACGGCGGAACCGTTGAACGCGTTGATACGTACATCCGTATAGGCAATACCTGCTGAGGCATCCCAGATGCGGAAGCTGATGGGCTTGCCGGCATCGGTGTCGCCATTGCCATAGACGGTCATCGTCACGTAGGCAGCGCCTCGCACCTGTTTGGGCGATGCCACGCCACGGCACTCGCCGTCGATGAAGGCGGCCACCATACTCTCCGAGTTCTCTATCAGGATGCCGCCGATGCGCACCTGTCCGATGTAGTTCATCTGGTGCTCATACAACGTGGGGTCAACGGTCCACTGAGGTTTCTCGCCGCGCACCTTCATCACCACGCGCAGCGGCTCCAGTATCTGGTTGTTGCCTTGCACGCCCAGATTGAAGTCGTAGTTGCCCACGGGCACCAGTGGGTTCACCTGGAAGCGCAGAATCTTCGTGGAGAGCGGGTTGATTTCGTCGGAAGCCGAACTTCCGACGACGGTGAGCCACTGCGGCATATTATATAGGGTGTAGTACTCGGTATTGCCGCTCTTGTTCTCGATGGTGACATCGAAGGTATGGCTGTCGCCGTACTTCTTGATGATGTTCACCGAGTCGCGCGTCCACTTCAGCGTATTCTGCTGTACGTAGGCCGTCCAGCGAATAGGCAGCGACGTGTTGCCGTGCAGGTCATGGATGCGGTCTACGGTGACGTTGAGCGTCGTGCCCTCGATGTCGCGCGGCGAGATGCCGGCACCGGTCAGGTTGACCACCACCTTGCGCTCCGAGGCCACGGGCGAAGCGATGAGCTTCGTCTCACGCGGGGCGTGCTTAATGGGGGGCGCACCAAACGTGCCGAAAAGAACCTGTTGTTTGTCGAAGGTCAGGCTGTTGGTGGCACCGGGTGCCATATTGTCTGCCGTATAGATGACCATGGGGACACCTGCCACCACGCTGTCCTTCTCGAAGGGATAATAGGCGGCAAGACCCTTGCTGTATACCGATGCGGTGTCGAGCGTGTTGTACATATTGTTCAGCAGACGGCTCTCCGAGAGCGATGCCTTCCAGACGCGCACCTCGTCGATGTCGGCAGCGTCTCCCTTGCCTAAGATCAGCGCCGAGCCCTCTATGTTGGGAACGGCAGTCTCGGCGATGACGGACGTCCGCTTGCCGTCTATGTAGAACGAGGCCGCCTGTCCGCGTACCACGTTCAGCGCGTAGTGGTGCCATGCGTCGGCTGTCGGCAACTCCTTCTGTACGGCCACCGTCACCGAGTCCGCGCCGTAGCGCAGCACGAGGTTTCGCTTGTCGTCGTAGCGCAGGCGCAGCTTCGATGTCTCAGCCAGCTTGTCGCCGTTGACGGTCGGCGTGGCAGTCTCCCAGACCACCTCGCCATTTTTGGCGCTTGACCTGTACCACAGTTCGATGGCATAGCTGTCGCCCACGCCGGTGACGATGCGGCTGATGTCTACCTTGGCGCCTTCGTTGCCAGTGACGGACATCTTTTGGTTCGTCCGGTCTATGTTCCATGCCTCGGGCACGATGAAGTCATGGGTGTGGCGGGCATCGGCGGCTATGGTGCCGTGGCCCTCGTTCATCGCCCAGTAGTTGGCCAGTCCGTAGACGTAGCCGTCCTTGGCCTGGTTCTTGGTGCTCGCCATATCGTGTACGTCGCGCCAGATGTTATAGAGTGCCAGTCCGTGGATGTCGCCCATGAAGCCGCCAAGATACAGGTGGTTGTCACTGGCGTAGTTGATGGCCTGCACGTCGCCGAGAGTCACCTGCTCGTCCTCGAAGAGGGCTATATTCATCGTGTCAGTCAGTGCCAGCATGTTGAACTTCATGTCGCTGGCGCGGTAGTTCATGCAGAGGAACATCCACTGGTTGGTGGGCACCGTCTTCTCGCTCGTAAACTTCTTGCCGGCGATGGTCACCGTGGCGTGGTCTGTCTCGTCGAAGCCCAAGGCGAAGTTGTCCGTGCCGGCGCCCTGGTGCAGGACGGTACCGTTGGTGAGCAGGCCGGAGAGCACGCTGACGTTCACCCACATCTCCATCGAGAAGTCGCCGTTGAGGAATACGGGGTTCACCGTCTTCGCCTCAAAGAGCGGCGTTATCGTCAGCGATACGTTGTGGTCTACGGGCTGCTGGTTCAATTTGGCGGTGACGATGATGTTGTCCGCGTTGACATAGCCCGGCACGATGTCCTCGTTGAACTCGATAGCCAACTGGTCGCCGTAGGTCAGGATACCGTTGGCGGGCGCCGGCGTATAGAGGTTGCGAGGCCGTGTCATGTCCTTCGTGACGGCAACAGGGTCGCTGTACACGCTGACCAGCTCCGTGCCGTAGGGCGTGGTGGTGAAGGCGCGGAACTGGTAGTCGCCCTCAGGGAACGAGAGGTTGCTCTTCATCTTCGCGGCATATAGCAGGTCGCCCGACTCAGGCAACAGGGCGTTGCTCACGGTGTCGCGGCCGATGGTGTCAGTGGGATTGACCCACCAGGTGAACAGGTCGGTCCACTGCGTGTTGCCCTGGAAGCGGTACTGCACGCCGACGTTCTTCAGATTCTTGAACTGGCGGTTGAAGCCGGAGAGCTTCATGTCCAGTATGCCGTCCTCCCGGTCGTTGTTGAGCACGGGCTCCTGGATGGCCAGGTCGATAGACGACGACGACGGCTTGAAGTGGACGTTCAGCGTACACTCGTCGTAGATGCTGAAAGGCTGATACTGCGATTCAAACCACAGTGTGATGCCTTCGTAGTCGAGCACGCTCTGGTCGGTCTGTTTCACGGTGATGACCTTCTTCACCGTCTCGCCGGCGGGGATGTAGATGCCGCGGCCGCTGGCGGGAACGCCGTCCATCAGCACCTGTAGTCCCTGCTTGTTGAAAGTCTCCGCTATATCCAAGATGTAGGTGAAGTGCACCGTCTGGTTGGTTGTCGTGCCGTTGGTCAGGTGCAGCGTGAACTGTCCCGTACCGCCGGCGGGGATGTCGGTCAGCGTGGCGCTCGTCGCCCCTACCTCACCGTCGGTGCTGATGCGGATGACGGGCTGCTCCATGCGCTCCGTGCCGTAGGAGATGACGTGCTTCTTCTCCGGCTCGTAGTATTCGGCCAGTTCCTCCCCCTCGTAGGGATTGTAGCTCTGGCCGCCACGCAGCACGAAGATGTCGCCCCAGCCACGCGGCGATTTGTAGATGTCCACACTGAAGTCGGTGCCTGAGTTGCCGTCGTTCAGCTCGTAGTCAAACTCGACGTAGTCATGCTGGTTGTCATCCGCGTCGCCTCTTACACTGCTGCCCGTGTATCCAGCTTCTCCCTTGAGAACCAAGTTGCTGCCAAATCTTCCTCCTGCTATCACATCAAGACCAATCTTGCCACCGCCAACAATACCAGCCTTGCGAGAATAGTTTTGAGTTTTGGCCCATGTGGTGTCGCGGCGTTCAGAGTAGCTATAGCTGGAGCCGCCGTCGAACGAGCGGTTCTCCTTCAGGTATTTGTCGCGCGCAGCCATGGCCTCTATCTTGTCCAGCTCGTTTTCGGCCAACAGATTCTTCCAGTTCTCCACCGAACCGTTGTAGTACATCACCATGTCTTGCGACTTACCCTTCGTGCCAGGCTTCCACACGTAGGTGCCTTCCTCGCCATAGTCCTCTTCGGAGGGTTTCTTCCACGTCAAGTAGACATCCTGCTCACTGTCGTTCTGATAACTCTTGGCCGCAGCCTCGTCCATATATTCCAGCAGACTGTTGCGCGTGTCAATCAGTTTGGGTATCATCGTCTCCTCTATCTCGCGGGTGGTAAAGACGAAGTCGGTTTTGATCTTGTCGTTGATGGCCACAGCCTCCTTCAGCCCCAGGACGATGCCGCCGGCCTCGCGGTGGAAGCCCAGTTTGCGGCAGGTGCCCACGATGTAGTTGTGCGACTTGCCGATGAATATGTCGCCCTTGGCACCTACGTATTTTGAACCTGTACTACTGCTGATGTTTTCGGCATGGGTCTCGACGAAGGTACTGTCTTCGTTCGTCGTCCAGGTGAATGAGCCATGCTCACCCACCGTTGCAGTCTGCTCGGCTTTTTGGCTTGAGACGATGGCGACACCAATACCATTGACGGTTTCCAAGTGTGTACCAAAGAGCAGTTCAAACTCCATGGATTCTTCCACATAGGCTCCGTTTGACTCTCGCCATATTCTCGTATTACTGGTGCCCGACTTCCACGTCACCTTGCCCTTGGCACCGGGCGGGTCGCGCAGCACCATATCCACGTGGTCGGGGCCTTCGGTGATGAAGTTGTCGCCGTTGGTCAGTTCGCCTAAGACGATGCCGTCGAACTGCTGTCCGCTGTAGGTGCGCTTGTTGCGCTCGAAGGTCATGCTGAAGCGGCGTGTGTAGGGAGCCGTCACGTTAGGCGCGCCAGTGGTGAAGGTGATGGTGTTACGTCCGTCCTCGTCCAGGCGCAACTGGGTGCGCTTCAGCTCGGCGATGTCGCCTTCCTTCAGGTTGGTCTTGCTGGGGTCGACCACCTTTGCCACCACGTCCTGTGTATTGCTCATCTCGTTGGCAATGGTCACCACCTGGCCGTTCAGTGGCACGACGTCATCGACGGCTTTGCCGCTGTCGTAGTTGGTATAGACCTCGAAACCGTGTACGTCGAACCTGTATTCCTTGTTGCGTGCAAACACGGGGTAGCCGTAGGTGTAGCTGATGCTACCGTCGTCCTCCTTCTTCCAGATGTCGCTGATGGTCGTCGTCTCCGTGGTGCTCACGGCATAGTCGGCCATCTCCTGCTCGCCGAAGCCCTCGCTGCCTTTCTGCGTCACTACCAGTTGCGGTTCGGCAAAGTGGGTCTTCACCATCTTCGTGTTGTACTTGTAGTAGTTCAATATGGAGTCTCCAGTCTCTGTGACCTGCCACAGCGAGTCTGTCATCTCCTTCAGCACGTTGGTCAGGTCAATCTGCGGCAGCGTGACAAACTCGATGTTGTCATCGTTTTTGATGATCTCAATGCTCTTGGTGATGTATTTCAGCGGCGGCAATAGGGCGGAGAACTCGCCCGTCTTCGGGTCGGTGTCGATGTAGATGTACTTCGCGTCGCTGCCCTTGCCTGCCCATGTGCGGCTCTCTATGGCGGTAGTGTCGCTCTCGAAGGGGCGCTCCTCAGTGCCGGTCTGGTCGCTGTAGTAGTTGAACAGCAGGTTCTCGCTGTTCATCATCAGCGTGATGCGGGTCTTGCCGATGTTGTTGTTCGACGCGCCGAAGCCCACGGCCAGCGTGTCGTTCTTCTCACCGCCACTGACACGGCCCACGAAGTTCACCAGTGTAGAGTCCTGGAAGTCGTACGTTACAGGGGCGCTGAAGTCGTATTTACCGGTAATCGGGAAGCGTCCGCCACCCACTATCTTGTGCCCGCCGAACTTGGCCTCAACATAGTGTTTGCCGATGGGCACGCTAATCCGGTACTCTCCATTGGCATCGGTCTGCGCCACCTCGCCGTCGTTGGTCTGCAACTGACCGTCGACATAGAACTGTATGCCCTCGACGGGGATGTTGGTGCCGGCGTAGGTGATGCGTCCATCCATGGGGAACGACGACACGTCCTCGAAGTTGGCAGTATGTACGAGTGAGTTATAGCCCACATAGAGCAGCGTCTTGTTGGGGTTGAACTCGTGAACACCGTAGAGTGGAATGACTGAATAGGTGGTGCCTGCGCCGGTGAAGGGAATGCCCTGAATGATGTAGTTGCCTTCGGCGTCGGTCTTCGCCCTCAGTCTTAGCGCGCCGGGCGTAAGCGTCGATGACTGGGCATTGCTGCCTATCAGTCCGTGGTGCTTATGATAGTTGCTGCCGTCGCGTGAGTAGTCGAAGAACTGGGTGCGCAGGCCCTCGTCGAAGGTCCAGTAGGTCTCTAACTGCTGTTCGTCGCCCACGAGCAGATGGTCGTAGTTGCCCACGATATCGGCCTCGCTGAGGCACTTCGCCCACAGACGCAGCTCGTCGGCGGCGCCCTTGAAGTGACCCAGTTCAAACTGGCTGGCATTCGTCAGCGGCCACTGGCTGCCGGCAATGGTCAGCGTGGCTTTCTGGACGGTCGGATCGCCGCTGCCGCCATCTTTGGTCAGCACGTAGCAGGTCAGCGTCGTACCGCTGCGGGTCAGTACCACGTGGTTGTAGCTCTCCTGCTGAAGGGTGATGCCGCTGAAGGTCTGGGTGGTGGTGCCGCCAGTGAAGGTCAGCTGGCCAGTAGCCGTCATGCCCAGGCCGGCATTGCCTCCCAGGTGGGCTATCAGGCCCTTGCTGAATGTTTCGGGATAGAGCCACAGCTGGATGGAGAAGTCGCCGGCAAACAGGTTGGCAGCGTAGTCGCTGGAGGGGTATGGCCACGTCACGACTCCGGTCGCATCTGAGAAATAGATGGAGTGGTACTGCTCGGCCTCTTTGCCCTCGCTGTTGGTCATCGTCATCGTCACGTCGACACCCTGCACGGCGGTGCCCGAAGAACCGTAGGCTATGCGGCCCGTCACCGTTCCGGTGCTCTTGGCGAAACCGATGTTGGTCATGTCGCTATTGACGATGGTGCCGTCGTCGCATTTGTCCTCAACGGTGACGCGGTAGTCGTAGTAGATGCCCGGCTGTGACGTCGCGTCGGTATAGAACAGATACTCTTCGCTGCTCGACAGGCGTGTCAGCGTCTCCCATGCCGCACTTTCCTGCTCGGCGAGCCGACGCTCAATGATGTAGGTCTTGGCGTTGGTGTTACCCTGCAGGTTGACGTGCCACGACAGTTTCACCGAGCCTTCGTAGACGCCCTTCGAGGCATCGAGCGCGTAGAACTTCGTGCCCTCGCCAATAGCCTTCTTACTGATGTTATAGGTGTTGAGCACGGCGTCGCCTATGACACCCACTATGCGATAGGTTCGGGGGCTGCAGGCACTCAGAGGCTCCTCGGTATAGGGCACGCCCGTCGCGGCGTCCACCTTGTTCTGCCGGTTGGTGTGCTGGTCGGTAGTACGGTGCTCCCAGCGCATGGCACTCTGGTTGTCGGCTGGCGTGAGGGTGTAGATGGGGTCTTTCTCGTCGTTGACATAGATGCGGAACTTGTGGCCGAAGCTCTTGGGATAGGCGTCGGAAGTCCAGGTGAAGACGATGCGGTCCGACAACTGCTCCGCCTTGAGGTTCTTGACGGGCATCGTGCGGGTGGTGCTCACGGTGACGCTGGCCTTCGTGTCGTTGCGACGGGTCGTCACGTCCCAGAAGTTCGATACATAATATACGTCATAGACCGGCTTTGCCTCATTGCTGAAGCCAGTGTCGGCGTATGAACGCACGTTTTGAGCGAGCTCGGCTATCTTTTTCCCGTCGCGATAGACCACCCACTTGTAGTCAGAATAGTTGCCAGGGATGGTGCCTACGCTCCACGAGAGGTTCACCTTCTTGTCGCGCTGGTTGAACACGCCCTTCAGGTTGGTGGCCTGGACAATGGGCGGGTTGATGGTCACCGTCTTGGTGATGACATTACTGTTGTCGGCAAAGGTGTTGCCCGAGTATGTGCCATTAAGACGAGAGTCAACCTTATAGTTGCCTACGTTCGTGGCCGTGGGCACAGTGCCCGACCAATTGCCGTCATTCACCCTAAACACCGTGTAGCCGACGTTATCGCTGATTGGATCATAGGTTATCAGCCTCTGACTCGTGCCGTTATAGGTAAGGTCCGAGGCGTAGGTGGGTTCTCTTTTCCACTTCGCCGTCTGCGTGGTGAAGTGCTGATGAATATAAATATAGTCGGAACCAGTATTCTCATTCGTGTCTAAGTAGCCACTGTACGAGCTGTTGCGCCAAGAGACGGTGAGAGAGGAGTTGTCACCGTCATCGGGATTTTTTTTTGTGCTCCTTGTTGTCGACAAGCGGGTCATTACGCGCTTGCTACCGCCGTAGTCACTAAGGTTCTTGCGGTCGCGGGTGAAATAAAGATATATGTCGGGGAACACTCCAGAACCTTTGTTGAGGTCGCCGTTGAAATCGCTGTTGGTCGGCACCCTGTAGTAGGTGCGCCCATCAGAGGTAAAGGAATCCATTTTTTGATCCGATGCGCAGATGTCGGTAATGTAGTCCGAATAGGGATTGGCAGTGCTACTGGTCTTGTAGGCTATATAAATCCACCAGCCACCGGTACCAGCGTTGAGGTCTTGCTCGAGGACGGTCCACCCCTTGTTGGTGTACTCGTTCCTCAAATTTTTCGCATCAAGTGCGCTGTCATAATTACCGAGGACTATCACGTCGGTAATGTACGATTGCGCCTGTATGTTCGTGGTCCCTCCAACGAGCATCACGAGCATGAGCAATAGCACTTGCAGCCCGTAGCCTCCGTGCCTGTTCTTAGTCTTTTTCCTCATATTTATTGTCGATTAGTTTGTTATTGTTATTATTATCATCATCAGCAGTGGTGGGTACAAAGGTACAAAAATTATTCTATTTATGCTCCGATTCGGAAGAAAATCTTCTTAAAAGACGCATTTTGAGGTCTTTTGAGGTACTTGTGCCTCATCAGTCTGTCATAATGCCCCCTATCTACACGTTTATAGAACGACTTCCTGTCGCCACTCATTGACGCGCAGGGAGTCCAGTAACGGACAATTGAACTGTGTGCCGTATTTCTGCGGGCTCAATCAAACAGTTTCTTCCAAATCCATAGGAATGCTACGGCACCAACAACACAAAAAACGAAGTTGGTGAGATAGCCTTTCCCTAACAGTTCGATGTTCAGCAGATGACTGATGAAAGTTCCTACATAACTGCCAATGATGCCGATGACAAGGTTCATGCAACATCCTTTGCCCTCACCGCTCATGATGCGATTGGCAATATAGCCGACGAAAATACCTGTGAGTATCGGCCAGGCTGTAAAATCTGCAATGTGTTCTAACATATCGTAATTGTTTAATCACAAATCTTATTAAATCCCTGCAAATATACGCAAAAAATCCCGAAACAGGTTAATTCTGCTTTGGGATTTATGATATTTTGGGACTTCAGCCGTCCTATGCCGGATTAAACTTCGTCTTCGGCTGCTTGCAACGTGGACAGCGCCAGTCGTCGGGCAGGTCTTCAAAGGCTACACCGTCGTGCTCTGCGGGGTCATAGACATAGCCGCAGATAGAGCATACGTACTTACCAGAAGCTTCCTGCTTGGAGAAGTCCACTTCAGCCAAAATGGTCGGCACAGGATGGTCGAGATCCATCACGCGCTTGGCCTCCAGGTTCTCATAGCCCTGTGGGGTATGGGTACCACAATAAACGGTGGGGTGATTACGGATGAACTCACGGATGCGATTCTGTGTCTCACGGGCAGCTGGCAGATCGTCAAAGACAACGGACAGCTTGTCCTCGTAGAGGGCTTCGTCCACGTAGGTGATGTCACCGTGAAGCATGTAGAACAGGCCATCCATCTCCACCACGATGATGCTGTTGCCCTTGGTGTGGCCCTTGGCCTTGATGAGGTAGATGCCGTCGGCTATCTTCTGACTCTCGGGGAAGTTGTGGTAGGCGCCGTCGGTATAGCTGACGGGAACGATATTCGTCAGTCCCTGCAACTCTGCGGCATCTATCTCTTCCTGGTTCACATAGATTTTCGCGTTGGGGAAACTTTTCAGTTCGCCGCTGTGGTCAGCATGTCTGTGGGTGAGTAGTATTTTTGTTACCTGCTCAGGCTTGTAACCGAGGGCTTTAAAGGCATCCATATAGCTACATATGTCCTTGCCGGTGAAGATGGGAGAATCTTCATTTGGAACTTCCTCGGGAAAGCCTGCGGGCAGGCCGGTATCCACAAGTATCACCTCGCTGCCCGTGTCAATCAGATAGTTCTGCAGACTGCCGCGATAGCGCACGTTCTTATCAAACTTGTCTTGTCCTTCCTCTCCTCCGAATACGAAGGGCTGAGTGTAGAATCCGTCTCTGCGGAATTTTACTGCTTTGATTTCCATAATATTGTTTGTTTGGGTTAGTAATTATGTTTGCAAATATAAATAAAAAATCCCAAAGCAATGCACTATGCCTTGGGATTTTATGATTTATTAGAGTTTAAGCGGGCTGCCATTTGCAGCGAACTGGCGACACAATAGCACCCTCCTTCTTCAACTCGGCAAATGCCTTGTCAACTTCCTTGCGGTCAATACCTGTGATTTCCGCAATCTTACCAGCGTTGACGGGAGCACCGAACTCACGCATGGCCTGTAATACCTTCTCCTTCATAATTGTCAATGTTCAATGAATTACATCTGCTTGATCAGCCAGTTCTGTGCGCCAATCTTCTCGATCATCTCGACTGCGCCCTGACTCCAGTAGAGGTCTTCCTCCTCGTCAGCCAGATAAGCTTTCAGAATGTCGAAAGTGAGATAGTCCTCGCATACCGAACCCATGCACTTGCGCAGCAGTTCTACGCCTGGCTCCTGAATCTTCAGGTCTTCCTTGATGTACTCGATGGGGTCGTAGCACAGCGCACGAGCCTCGTGCTTCTCAACCTTCACTTCGCCGCCGAGATCAAGAATGCGATCGATAAACTTCTCTACCCATTCCATCTCCTCGTTGTAGTGGCCGATGTACTTCTCGCCCAGCTTCGTGAAGCCCTGAGCCTTGAAAATCTGTCCCTGTACCTTGTGTACGAATGCGCCCTCTGAGAGGCCTGTTACGAAGAACTGCAATGCTTCGATTGATTTCTGCTTGTCCATAATCTTAATTTGTTTTTAGTTAAAAATAATGTTATTTGTTATCTGGGTGCAAAGTTACGACGTTTTTTTTATTAAATTGCAAGCTAAAACGAAACAAAAACCGACTAAAACGAAACATGTTCAAAAATATTTTGTATATTTGCATCGAAAAACTATATTGTCTATGTATAGCTTGAAGGAATTTTGGCAACTAAGCAACCTTCCCGCACCCGAAGGGGAATGGGACGGGAATGTTATCTGCTTAAAGACTAACGCGGAGTGGACATTCGGCACGAACAAAACTCACGGGTTCCTGTCGTGCTACACCTATACGATAGTCACGCGTGGTTGGGTTACCATATTATATAATAATCGCGAACTGACGCTTCGCGAGGGCGACCTCTATACCTATTCGCCTGGCTTCGAGGTAACCGTCCTCTCGTCCTCCAGCGACTACAGCGGCATCTGCCTGCTGGCTGACGAGCACTTCACACTCTCGCTGCCCACCGTACGCGATGCCATCCGTACGGCCTACTTCACAGTGGTAGAACTCACCACGCCCGTGCTGCCGCTGAAGAACGACGATTTTCGCCGCCTGCGCGAACTGATGCAGATGATGATTCACTATCAGCAGATGGGACTCCCGCTGGCCAACGACAGTCTGCGCATGCTCTATAACCTCTTCCTCACCGACCTCTCCACTGTCCAGCAGCACAGCATCCGCGAACACCGCTTCCCCAAGCGCGTCGAGGAAATCTTCCTCGGATTCCTCGGCCTGCTGCCCCAGCATTTCGAAGAGCACCACGACATTGGCTTCTACGCCTCCGAACTCTACATCACCACCACCTATCTCTCGCGCGTAGTCCGCCAAGTGTCAAGCGGTCGCACCGTCGTTGACTACATCAACCAGATGCTGCTGATGGAGGCCGTGTTTCTCCTTCGCCAAACATCATTAAGTATCACTCAGATCTCCGATCAGCTCCATTTCGCTGAAGTCACCACCTTCGCCCGTTTCTTCACCCGCATGAAGGGCATGACGCCCAGAGAGTTCAGGAAGGGGAAGTAAACCAATTTCTTATTACCTGTATAGCTTCGGAATACCACTAGGACAGTGCAGCCCGTTCTCGCAAATTTATTTGCAAATATACGAAAAATAAATTATTATTTGCTAACTTTGTGCCGTAATTTATGATAGTTAACAAACAAACCCAACAAACAGGAAAAAGTATATGGCATTTTTGGATTTAGTCAAGCAGAGATATAGCTGTAGGAGCTATCAGGAGAAGAGTGTGGAACAGGAGAAGCTGGATTACGTGATGGAGTGTGTCCGCTTTGCGCCATCTGCGGTGAACAAGCAACCATGGTTGTTCCGTGTTGTCAAGAATGAGGCCGACAAGGCGAAGCTGCAGGAGTGCTATAATCGTGAGTGGTTCGCGACGGCTCCGATGTACATCATCTGCTCTATACTCCACGACGAGGAGTGGGTACGCAAAGATGGCAAGCATCATGGCGACATCGATATTGCCATTGCCGTGGAGCATCTGTGTCTGGCTGCCACTGAGCAAGGCCTCGCCACCTGCTGGGTCTGTAACTTCGATGCCGAGAAGTGCAAACAACTCTTCGCCATCGCTGCCAACGAAGAGCCTGCCGTACTGATTCCCATCGGCTATGCCGCTGATGAGTCGAAGGAAAAGAAACGCAAGCAGAAGGAAGAAATCTACAAGCTTTGATATATGGGAGTTAGAGGATTACTGTTTCTTCACCCAATCCTCTAACTTTATTCTGTATAGTTGTGATCCACCACGATGACAACCTGCTGGTCGGGAACTAACGGCTGAAGTTCTGCAGCAAGTTGACTGACAAAGGCTGCATCGTCGTGGATGGAGATATCAGGGACGACATCAACAGAAAGATATTTGTTCTTTTCCGAATAGTAGAAGCCGTGTACCTGAACAATATCCTTGTGCGCTGCGAGGGTCTGCATTACCTTTGCCTGTAATTCGGATCGGCGGTTCTCGCCTGTAGCAACGGCATAGACGCCGACAGTCATGATGATGCCGTGACGTTCGTACATCTGCGTGGAAATCCGTCGCGTCAGCCCGTGAATATCGTGCGCCGACATCGTGTCATAGACGTTGATGTGCAGTGAACCAATCTTCACGTCAGGTCCGTAGTTGTGGAGGATGAGGTCGTACACGCCATGAACGCCCTCGAAGTCGGATACCTCCTTCATGATTTGGTGCGTGAGCTCTGCTGAGATACTCGTGCCCAACAGTTCGTTGATAGGCGAAGCAAGCATCTCGATACCAGCCTTGATGATGACGATGGAAATCAAAGCTCCCAGAATGCCATCGAGCGACACACCCCATAGTATCATAACACCTGCCGAGATAAGTGTTGCCAGCGTGATGACGGCATCGAACAAAGCGTCAGAGCCCGAGGCGATCAGGGCATCGCTCTTTAGTTGCTCGCCCTTCTTCTTGACATATTGGCCGAGGATGAGCTTTACTACAATAGCCACCACGATAACTACCAGTGTAGTTGTGGTGTATTCCGGATCCGTGGGGTCGAAGATTTTCTTCACCGACTCGATGAGCGAGGTGATACCTGCCGACAGCACGATAACGGCGATGATGATGGCACTGAAGTACTCGATGCGTCCAAAACCGAAAGGATGCTTCCTGTCGGCAGGGCGCTGCGAAAGTTTAGTACCTACTATGGTGATGACACTCGACAGCGCATCGCTCAGGTTGTTCACAGCATCCATTACGATGGCCACGCTACTGGCCAAAATACCCACTGCGGCCTTAAAGCCTGCTAACAGCACGTTGGCGGCAATGCCTATCCAACTGGTACGAATTATTTCTTGACTGCGATCCATATTATTTTTCTATATTTTGTCGCAAATATAGGCAGAAAATCCCAAAGCAATGCACTTTACCTTGGGATTTTATGATTTATTAGAGTTTAAGCGGGTTGAACTTCTCTACCCATTCCATCTCCTCCGTGTAGTGGCCGATGTACTTCTCGCCCAGCTTCTTTAACAGGATGAAGGGTGTGAATCCCAGGGAGTTCAGGAAAGAAAAGTAATTATTTATTTGCAAATGTACTCATAATTCCACGATTATTTGTACCTTTGCAAAATAATAAGGATAGTTTATGAAAGTAAAGATTCAAACCATGCTGGGCGACATCGTAGTTCGCCTGTACGACGAGACTCCCATCCACCGTGACAATTTCGTAAAGTTGGCGAAGGAGGGCTATTATGATGGCACGCTGTTCCATCGAGTAATTAAGAACTTCATGATTCAGGGTGGCGATCCTGACTCCAAGGGTGCACCTGCAGGTAAGATGCTGGGTGTCGGTGGTCCTGACTACACGCTTGAAGCTGAGATTAAGGAAGGAATCTTCCATAAGCGTGGCGCATTGGCTGCTGCGCGTCAGGGCGACGAAGTGAATCCAGAGCGCCGTAGTAGCGGGTCTCAGTTCTATATCGTCTGGGGCGATGTGTACAACGAAGGACAACTTCGCCAATTCTCCAAGCAACTGAGGATGCAGAAAGTGCAGGATGTTTTTAATAAGCTTGCTGGCGAGCATCGTGCTGAGATTATGCAGATGCGTCGCGACAGGAATCGTGAGGGACTTCAGGAACTGCAAGACAAACTGGCTGCCGAAGCTGAGAGTAAAGTGGGTAAATCAGGATTGACCGATGAACAACTGAAAATTTACTCTACTGTTGGCGGTACGCCCCATCTTGACGGCCAGTACACCGTATTTGGGGAGGTAGAGGAAGGTCTTGATGTGGTTGAAATGATTCAAGGCACAGCCACAGGACGCGCCGACAGACCTGTCGATGATATTGAGATGAGAATGATGGTTATCTGATTCGTTATTGCTTCTTTAGGTAATCAAATAAGTTGATGGTTCCTGCCTCCTCCTCAACATTAAGGTTCGGAACCCTCTCCATCGTATGCCATTTCTTTCGTAATGCATCTTAGCGTGTCTTCCGTTTGTACATCAGAGGACTGTGCCACACCTGCCTGGTTATTACGACATGAGCATAATAACAAGGCTATAAAAACAAATATAAAGGCAATATACTTCATCTTATATCACAAATCTTATAAAATCCCTGCAAATATACGCAAAAAATCCAAAATGACGAACGAGTGAATGTAAAAAAACGACTGAGACTTGCTCAAATCGTTTTTTTTATTCCAATAATTAATAGGAAAAATGTATGCTCTTTCAAAAAAACTGTGTATCTTTGTAGCGCAATTCTGAAAAGAGTCGCCCGTAAAGGTTCGCTTAGCCGCGATTAATTGGGAACTGGAGTGTGAATCTCCGACTGTCCCGCAGCAGTGAACTCCGTTATGGCTTCCAGACAACAAGGCCATTGTCCGTTTGGGCGAGAAGGCGTCTGGGAGTGGAGGAAAGTCTGAAGACCAGCCTTTTTCGGTACATGCCAAACGACCCTCGATGTAAGGGCGTGAGGCGAAACAAACATTTTTGTGGATTATGAAACATGAGTCAATCGTCGTCGTGTACGACAGTTGTCGTGTTGTTTAAATTTAACCATTATGCAGTATATTTTTATTGTTGCCTTCGAATTCGTTCTGGCCTTCACAGGCGTCGCCCTGCTCATCAGGTATTACAACCATCAGGCATAGGTTTGAACTTCAAGCTTTTCCCTTGACTTCGTCGAGCTCCGTCACGACTCGGCCGTTTAAGTGAACTTAACGGCTCTCGCTGCTCCGTCCCTTGAACGTATATCCGATACCCTCGACCGCTGTCCGGATGGTTTCTTCCGTAGCAGGGCCTTTGATGGTGAGGGTGTTGGCAGAGGCACTGGCCTTGGCTTTCTCTACGCCAGGCAGATTCTCGACAGCACGGACTACGGCTGCCTCGCAATGGCTGCAATGCATGTCCTCGACACGATAGACGGTCACGTCGGGGTCTAAGGGCTTTTGGGCGGTAAACTTGCTGAAAAACTTCATCATAAGAGCAAATATTATTAATAGTGTTAATACTGTGGCGCAAATAATCTTAAACGGACTGGGCAGGACGGATGAATTCATGCAGCACGCATCCTGAGCGGCAATAGTGAAGTCCCAGCCCGTAGCATTGAGTAGCAGACCAAAGAGGACAGCAAAGCCCACGATGGTCATCAGATAGATTGTGGTGAAGCGGCGTCCCATCGACTTGTGAACCACGAGGATGGAAGCCAGATTAACGGCAGGGCCTGCCATCAACATCACGAGTGCTGCACCTGGCGAGAGTCCTTTCATCATCAGGGCTGCTGCCACGGGGATGCTACCTGTCGAGCAGATATACATCGGCACAGCGATGACCAGTATCACCAGCATCTGTAGCAACGGCTGACTGCCGAAGGAGAGGAAAAACTCATCAGGCACAGCCACCTGAATCAATGCCGCCACAACAAGTCCGATGAGCAGTCGCAGGCCGATGTCGCGAAGCATATCATAATAGGCATACTTCAGCACGCGCCAAATCCTGTTTCCGCTGTCTACTTGGCATGAAGCGGACACATCCTCCTTCACGTCATCCTCACGAACCAAACGGTTTATCAACAATCCTCCACAGACGCCCGTGACAAGTGCTGCCATAGGACGGATAATGGCAAAGCCCAGACCCATCAGCGAGAACGTAGCCAAGATGGAGTCGATGCCCGTCTGTGGTGTGGCAATGAGAAACGAAGCAATGGCTCCCTTCGAAGCCTTCTCGTTCCTTAGACCGATAGCCGTAGGGATGACTCCACATGAACACAGCGGCAAGGGTACACCCAGCAGCGCCGCCCAAACAACGGACAGCTTATTGTTACGCGAAAGATAGTTGGCATAGAACTTCTGCGGCACGAATACGTGCAGCACTCCTGCGATGAAGAATCCCAGCAACAGGTAGGGAGCCATCTCGCAGACCACGTTCAAGAGCGATGTGAGGAAACCCTGTAAATCCATAACCATGCTGCAAAGGTACGAAGAATATTTCGCAACTCGGTTGCAAAGAAGCAAAATTTATGCTTTTACGCCAATAATCGTTGCATACGTTGGTTTCTTACGGTGGATTTCCGTCTGGGTGAAACCTGCTTCGTCAAGCAACTTTTTCAAATCCTCCGGCGAATAGGCTGTCATGCCCTCCACTACATTCGTCCACTTAGAATCGCTATCCACCACTTCTACCAAGATGGCGAACTTTCCACCCTGTTTCAGCACACGACGCACCTCCTTTAGACAGTCAGGGAGATGGGGCCAGAAATAAACGGTCTCTACAGCCGTCACAAGGTCGAATTTCTCGTCTTCGTAGGGCAGCTTCTCTGCTGAACCTTGAGTGACAAACACCTGCTTGTCGAGCACCTCTGCATTTACTTTCTTGGCTTTCGCCACACTCTCCTCAGAGATGTCGATACCATATACTTTCACATCCTTGCTCCGTTTCAACAATCGTTGTAAGGTTGCTCCTCCGCCACATCCGATGTCAAGCATCGTCCAGCCGTCTTGAATATCGACGAGTTTCAGTCCCCAGTTGGTCAGCGGGGCATGACAGAGGTTCATGAACTTCAGCATGGCGCGTCCCATCCGTCCTTGCGGACAGGCACAGTTAGTGAAAAGTTTCTTTAATAGTCCCATAATGTTATGTTTTAAATTCGACGGCAAAGGTATGTCAAATTAATTAGGTGCGCAATACCTAAAAACGAGTGTTTAAGCATTGCTCACCTATTATGGCCTGCAAAAGCAGATTAATCAGAAGTAGGTATCGACAATTTCGTGTCTTTTTGTTATTTTCATATAGTATATCACTTCAGATTGAACTTTTTTTCTTAATTTTGCACCAGAATAAAAAATGTAAAACTATGAAGAAAAGACCCATTCTCGCAGCCATTACGCTGTTACTGGCCGTCACAATGCAAGCGCAAAAGCGCGTGAACAACCGTTTCTATAACCCTGACCCGGCTCCTGTGGTATCAGGTGACCGCCTCTATGTATTCACAGGTCACGATTTGGATACTGCAACGTATTTCCGTATGCCCGACTGGCAGGTGTTTTCCACGACTGATATGGAGCACTGGGCCTACTCGACGGCCAAGAGCATTCACGGTCCATGGCACTACGAAGGCCGTATCACCGACGAGTCACCGGGCTCTTTCACCATCCACGGTGGTACCATCGACTTCAAGGGCAAGTCATACCTCTTCTATCACGACGGTATTCTCTCTGGTGGCAACGGCTTCCGCCGCACCACTGCCTTCCGCGAGTTCCAGCGCATGAAGGATGGTCGCATTCCCAAGATCAACATCGAAGCGAAATAGATAACCAAAACCAGTGAAATGGCTAGAGGCGAAAGCCATTTCGGGAGCATAAGTTATCAGCTGATTATTCATTTGTTTTATATTCAAACCAATCAAAATCGGCATACATGTTGTCAGTAGAAGTGCATTGGGCAAATACACCAAGCATGACACCTGTGAATCCTCCAATCACCTCTGTACTGACATAGCGGAAATCCATTTTGGCCAGTGTCTGAAAGCGTTTACCGTCGTCAGAAACCTGCATGTAGTAATAGGCCGCATCTGAGGTGATGCGCAGATACACCTTATTGCTATTTAGCGGCACTTCCTTGTCGCAGTGAGCCAATTCTCCGATACGGATATTCGCTTTGGCATAAAGTTTTCCATCACGCTTCTCCACGATGACATCATAGTGATTAAGTGGAGCTGCATAAGCCGTGATGCCCGTCTGCATGCCTTCTCCGATGTGTGACGCATCAAGCAGTGTTGTTGCTGTAAACACCTTTTCTGTCTGACGACGTGCAACAAAGGTTGGAGAGGTAGCCTTGTCAAGCGTCGTTGTAGTAGGCTTCAGACGTAGCCACCCCTTGCGCTCTGTAAGCGAATAGCGAGAATAATCAGGATTACCAATGCTATGCCATCCCCATGGCAAACCAATAGAACTGTAACTAGCTGCTGGTACATCACGCTTGACATAGTTAAATTCCTCGCGCACGGGGTCCAGAGGCATTGGCACTTGAGAAAGTGTCGTACAACGCATATCAGTGGTCAGCGTGCCATTACCATTCACCACAGGCCACGCATTCTCATCCCACCGAACTGGAGCGAGCATGGTCTCACGTCCCATGACATGAAGCAGGTAACCGCTTGTGCGGTAGCCCAGGCAAATCATCCACCACGTAGAGTCAGGTGCCTGAACGAGGTCGGCATGCCCCAGTCCTTGTATCTCACTGCCCTGCATTTCCATATTGAAGTGCGAGAGGATAGGATTGGCACGATTAGGTTCGTAAGGTCCAAAGAGGTTACGGCTACGCAGAATATTGACATGATGCCCCTGCTCAGTTCCTCCCTCAGCAAGCATCAGGTAGTAATAGCCATCTTTTTTATAGATGTGTGGACCTTCAGGATAACGCCCACCAAGACCAGTGCCCAGATGATGAATTTCTCCAATCTTCTTGCCTGTTTCCACGTCTATCTCACAGATCTTGATGTCACCCTCTTTCCAAAGGAAATAGCACTTGTCCCCCTCGAAATAGAGCGTTGGGTCGCAACTGCCGATAGCAAAGTCAATGACTATAGGCTCAGACCATTCGCCGGCAGGATTGTCTGTCCACACATAGAAGTGGCGACGAGAAGGAAAGACCGTTGTCACCATATAGAAACGCCCTTTATTCTCTCGTATAGTAGTTGCATATACGCCAGCATTCGTCCACCCCAGTTCTGGATTGTCCTGTTTATAAAGACCTGTGAGGTCGAGCTGGGAAGGTCGAGTTAGGCAGTTGCCTACCTGCTCCCAGTGAATCAGATCCTTACTATGGAAAACAGGAACTCCAGGAAAATACTGGAAGGTGCTATTTACCAGATAGAAATCATCGCCAGCACGGCACACGCTTGGGTCTGCATGGAACCCTGGCAGCACAGGATTCCTGAACCCTTGGTTCGACGTGGTCAATCCCTGCGCACTTACTGTTGTCATCTGCACCGTCAGCGCAATTAATAAGAGTAATTTAAATTTCATATTAGGTAGTCCATAACACAATTCTTATAAGCTTGACTCTTCACTCACTTATTCGCAGCCTTAGCTTTCTTTGCAAATTCGAATAGCGACAGAGGCAGATGACAATAACCATCGGGATTCTTGTCAAGGTAGTCCTGATGATACTCCTCGGCGGTGTAGAAGTTCTGCAGAGGCAACTTTTCTACTACTAAAGGTTGCTCGTAGTTCTTCTGCTCTTCGGCAAATACCTTCTCGATGATGGGCAAATCCGCTGGGTCAGTATAATAAACACCAGTACGATAGCGAGTGCCCTCGTCGTGTCCCTGCTTGTTGAGACTTGTGGGGTCGATAGCCTTGAAGAACATCTGCAACAGGAACTCCAGGCTGACCACATCGGGATAGAAGCGCACGAAGACGGTCTCGGCAAAGCCAGTCTGATCGGTATATACCTCCTTATACGTCGGATTCTCCGTATGCCCGTTGGCAAACCCTACTTCCGTCAGTGCCACACCCTCAATCTGCTTGAAGTAATGTTCCGTTCCCCAGAAACAGCCTCCTGCCAGGTAGATGTCCTTCGTGGGCTTTGGCGACTTCTTGGCTTCCTCAGCCAGTCCGTTCATTAAATTATCATCAATTATCTTCATATTAATTCACTTTTTTAGTATATGTAAGATGGCCTCCTTGGGGGCATACCATATCATTCTTGGCCCTGCCCAACGCATCACTTTACGGATGGCTTCACGCTCTTTTGGAGCATAGCAATGAGTGGGACAGTCCTTGCAAGCAGTCTTATGTTCGCCATATCTGCAATAATCCAAACGGCGACAAGCAAAGTGAGCCAGATGCTGGTATTCATCCGGCATTGTGTCCTGATGAAGATGATGACGGCAATAAAGTTCTATCATCTTACGGACTGTTCGCTTCTCTCGCTCAATCCTGCTCATTTCCTGCTATACCGTAATCTCTATTTGTATTTCTTCTGGGCCGAGGATGCAACTCTCGTAATAGCTTTGCCTCGAAGTAATTTACAATACAATTTCCATCGTCGTTTTCTGCACTTTCATGCCCATGTTCCTATAGAAGCTTAAAGCGGCATCGTTGCCGTCCCACACATTCAGGGTGACGTTGTTGCAGCCTATGGACTGGGCATAATCGCGCACATACTCATACAATGCCTTACCGACGTGTTGGCCGCGAGCTTTTTCATCCACGCAGATGTCATCAATATACAGCGTCTTGATGTTCTGCAGCAATTTATCGTCCTTCACCTCGGTCACCATGCAGAAGGCATAACCCAGAACGGCGTCGTTGTCAAAGACGAATATGGGTTTACGGTCATTCTTTAACATCGCTTCCAATTCCTGCTCATCGTATTTGGTTGTGTTCGGTTTGAACAGGTCAGGGCGCAGTACATGATGCACCATATTCACCTGATGCAGCAGTTCGATGATAGTTGGTATGTCTCTTTTTTTAGCTTTTCTAATCATTGCTGGCAAATTTATTTGCAAAGATATGGAAAATAAATGAATATTTGCTACCTTTGTGCCCAATATTACAATACTTTAATGATTTCAGACAGTTATGGCATATATGAATCGTTTTAACCAGTCCGACGAAGGACGGCGTGATGAACTAATAAGAATCATCGAGCACAGCGTTGAGAAACTGACTCTGGCCGAATTAGAGGCCCTGTACTATGACATGACTACCAAGTCGTATATTAACGACTAATATGGCAAGTTTTCACGTAGCGAAAGATATTCCTTCGAACTCTATTGCAGTAGGCAACCTATGCAGAATCTAAAATCACCGGCTAGACACTTTAATAAAGTACCATAATACAATCCAAAATATGATAACACTTATAAAGGCCACAAGAAAGGTCGTGTCTGAAAGTAGTCCACGCTTTGAGAAGTTTACGATGCCATGAAATGCTGCGCAGAAGAGTAGTGAATGGGTATCCGATGCTACTTTACCAATTCCCCATGAGGCGAACAGTAAGAGTGGGAAGAATTCCAATAGGTTTCGTTGATCCAAATCCAGATGCCATAGAAGCCACATCACTGTAATGATGAGAACATATTGCCATACGGGTAACTCCCGTAGTTCGTACTGCAGATATCCGCGCCATCCATATTCCTCCAATAGTCCGTAGACGAATGCCAGCAAACATAATATGCCGGTGTCTAATCCTCCGATGATGCCGAACACAGCACATGGTATGGCAATGGTTGCAACAGATTTCCAAACAGACTTGCCGAAAAGTGTATATTCCGTTTTACGCTTGAAAATAGCCATTGCAACGAAAGCACCAATGATAGGGCCAAGGCCAGTGGAAAGTTGAAAAGCATAATCTCCCCTTAGTTCTGGATACTTGTTGCCGATAAACAAGGTTATCAGACGTAGGATTAGAGCAACAATGTAGAACGTTGCTATTGCTCCAATATGAATATTCTTATAAATTAACTTCATCTTGAATTCTTTATTCACAGTGCAAAGGTAATAATAAAACTTGAATATCAAGCACTTCTTGGCATAATTGTCATTCCATATATAATCCGAAAAGCTCCGGCCTTGCATTTCTGCAGGTCGGGGCTTTGATTAATTTGTATGATAGAGGATTTTTTTTTCAATTCATTTTTTAAGTATATGTCGAATGGCATCCTTGGTTTTACTTATATCCGAATCCCCAGCCAATACGTTCATCCGTGAACTACTTTACGCAGGTTTCAGGATGGTCGAGTTGGTTTAGTGGACGATAGCCACGCTCTGCCATAAGAGCGTCCCAGTTCTTCGGCAACTCAATCTTTACTGTCGAATAGCCGCCACCAGGCATGGTCTGCAGCTTGTTTCGTGCGGCATCACCAGTAATGAGAAACTGGGTCATGCCTTGACGCATAGTGGGGATGGTCTCAATGGTAGCATCAGGAGTGTCGTACCATTCGGGCGTGGCGGTCTGGGCAGCCCCCTCAGTGCGGCGTAGGTGACCGGTGTATTGGCGCAGGTTGTGCTCGCCGCCGTCCTTGGCACCGCCGGGGTTGGCATAGTAGTTGGCAAAGGCGCGCTCTTTCAGTGGTCGGCGCGAGGCTTCAATGAGACAATCCTCCAACGCATCAGGTGTGGGATAGGCCTTGGCGAGTGTAGCAGCTACGGGTTCCGTCATAAGAATGGTACGGAACGTGTATTGCCGACCGCTACCCAGGGCGAACTGACAGCGCTCACTGATGTCCCATGCCAAGAGTTGGGCGATGCGCTGTGGGTCGGTAGTAGATGGTGCCATATTGTTGCCCCAGAGCAGGGTGGAGGCAGCGGTGACGGTATTGTCGGTAGCCTGATAGCCGGCGCGCACGTGGTAAGGCTGCCACCCGATGCGTTGGCAGGCAGCCTCGTCCTCGACCATGCACCACGACATGGGATAGCCGAAGGTACCCATGCGGTCTTGCTTGACGTAATAGCCGCAGAGGTTCATCAGCGCGAGGTTCATGAAACGTCCGATGGCTATGTTTGCCGACTCATTGATCTGCCCCTGTCCGCAGTCAATACCCAGTTGTCGCGCCACAGGTCCGTTGAGCCAGCAGAATGGTATCCAGGCATGAGTCGAGGCCAGTGTGCGGCGAAAGTCAGGACCGCCCAAGGCTTTCGTCAGGGCGATGAGAATGGGCATCAATTCGGGCTTGCAACCAGCCATCACACCGTTCACGGCTACGTGCCATGCCGTTGTGTTGCGATGGGCTATGGGTAGCACAGCCACAGTTTCGTCCCATCGGTAATCGGTGAAACGCATCATCTCGCTGACACGCTCGAAGGTGGGTGGCACAATGGGCAGTCCGTCTGTCCACTGCATGTCGGCAAAGTAATTGTTCACCTCGTCCAACGTACCGAAGAACACGTCGTCGCGCAGGTCGCCACGGGCGGATTTCAGTGCCGTAGCTGTCTCTTCGACAGTAATCTGGCGTGTCAGGGCATCGACAATCTGTGGCCACAGCACCTCGCGCGTGTTTTTAATGAGCACGTCCTCGCTGTCCAAGGCGAAAGCACCAGGATATTCAGCCACGCGCATCACAGGCACACCGTTGTTCAGCGCCGTATAACGGGCCTGTGTTGTGAAGCCAGGCGCACAGATAATGACCGATGGGATTTCGATGTATTCTGCCGCCAGACACGAGCCCACCTCCTTCGGTGTACAGAGCCCACAACCGCCGTTCCCAGCAATGACAGCATCCACCTTCAGCTCGCGTAGTCGTAGCTGAAAATCATCTTTTGCCCGTCGCGTGATACCAGGGGCTGGATAAGGTCCCGCCGTGCCTACTTCGTCGAGCAGTAGCACTCGCGCCGTGGGATAATGCTTTGTTATCAAACGCTTGATTTCTGGATGCGTCACACGACTCATGAAACTCACGCCCACCACTGCAATCGTCTTGCCGTCGAGCGTCTGTAGGCGTGGTGCCTGACGGATGGGCTCCACCGTTCCGCGACCAACGGGTGACACCACAGCATAACCCGCTTCGCCTTTTTGTACTGCCGACGTTTGTCCGTCGCCCACCTCACACGTTTCATCACACACCATCCGCTCCTGTCCGAACATATATGCTGCGGAGAGAAGCAAAGAAAATAAAAAAATAATTCGCTGTTTCATCTAGTAGTTTGTTTGTTACTATTATGACGCAGCGAAGTCGATAAAGTTTAAATCCTAATTCGGCAACTTTTTCATATTCGTTTTACTTAATGTATTTTACTTTCGAAGCATCACGGGGCTTGGCGTCGGGCTGCTCGTCGGGATAGCCAATGGAGATGACATAAAGCAGCTTATAACCTTCAGGGATGTCGAGGCTGTCACGGAAGGCTTTGGCTTTCTCGTCTGTAGTGAGGAAGCGTATGGGGCCTGTCTGGATACAGGTGCCAAGACCCAGCGTTTGAGCTGCCAACATCATATTTTCTCCCATGAGGCCAGCATCAAGGTCAAACCTGCCGTCAACTGGCGCCAAGACGCAGATGAGGTTCGGTGCATTACGGGTTTGGCCCTTCACATCTGCCATCAGCTTCTGGTCTTCAATAATTCGAACAGCCCAGTTCTGTCGGTTCATTGCACTTGGTGCATTGATACCAGCAAGGGCTACAGCCTCCAGTTTCTCGTGCTCCACAGGCTTGTCGAGGTACTTGCGGATGGAGCGACGTGCCATAATATTGCTCAAAACGGGATTCACCTCCATCAGCATGTCAGCCTCGATGTCGCTCAACTTGTCCGTTGGCTCGTAGCGTTTCAGTACTCGTCCGTCGCGAGAAACTAGGAACTTGGTGAAGTTCCACTTGATGTCACTCTTCTTATCGTAATTGGCATCCTTCTTGCGGAGCATATCGTCCATAAATTTCCCTCGCTGGTCATTGGTGTCGAAGCCGCCGAATCCTTTCTGTGCCTTTAAGAAAGTGTATAGCGGATGCTCATTGGCTCCATTCACTTCAATCTTATCGAACTGCGGAAACTGGATGTCGAAGTTGGCCGTACAGAACGAGTGAATCTCCTGAATGGTACCAGGAGCCTGCTCTCCGAATTGGTTGCAGGGGAAGTCAAGAATCTCGAAGCCGTCCTTCGAATATTTCTCATACAACGACTCCAGTTCCTTATACTGAGGCGTGAATCCGCATCTAGTGGCGGTGTTCACTATCAGCAACACCTTGCCCTTGTACTCGGCAAGCGACACATCCTTGCCTGCATCGTCCTTCACCGAATAATCATATACACTCTGTGCAGAAAGGGTCAGCACACCCATCATTGCCATAAGGCAGAAAAACACTTTTCTCATACTCGTATAGTTTTTGTTGGTTATATTACGAAACTTTTTGCAAGTCTAATCATCAGTTCATAAAATGATTACTTGGACAACACAATTTCCATTGTCGTTTTCTGGACTTTCATGCCCATGTTCCTATAGAAGCTTAAAGCGGCATCGTTGCCGTCCCACACATTCAGGGTGACGTTGTTGCAGCCTATGGACTGGGCATAATCGCGCACATACTCATACAATGCCTTACCGACGTGTTGGCCGCGAGCTTTTTCATCCACGCAGATGTCATCAATATACAGCGTCTTGATGTTCTGCAGCAATTTATCGTCCTTCACCTCGGTCACCATGCAGAAGGCATAACCCAGAACGGCGTCGTTGTCAAAGACGAATATGGGTTTACGGTCATTCTTTAACATCGCTTCCAATTCCTGCTCATCGTATTTGGTTGTGTTCGGTTTGAACAGGTCAGGGCGCAGTACATGATGCACCATATTCACCTGATGCAGCAGTTCGATGATAGTTGGTATGTCTCTTTTTTCAGCTTTTCTAATCATTGCTGGCAAATTTATTTGCAAAGATATGGAAAATAAATGAATATTTGCTACCTTCGCAATAAAAAATTGCGATACTTTAATGATTTCAGGTGGTTATGGCATATATGAATAGATTCATGTCATTTTCGTCATGTGATACCCCATACGCTTTAGCTGCATGGCGGCTCCCAGCAGGTAGAGCTGGTGCAGGCAGGCAACATAGCCGTTGAAGGCCTCCTTCGTGCCTGGTTCGAGGTGTTGGTGCATCAGGGCATTATAGACCCGTGAGGCACATTCACCAGTCACTTTTTCCAGAACGGTATAGTCCACGCCCTGCAGCAAAAGCACTTCCTCGCGGATGTATTCGTCCATCGCATCGTAGCCTCGTTTGTCACGCATATAGGCGTAGAGGTCATCAATCTTAGAGTAGATTTCCCATTCCATGTCCCACATCTTCGCCACAGCCATGCCTATATACATCATCCAGCCGAGCGAGGCCGAAGGAAAGTCCTGAAACTCGCGGATGCCATCTGGGATGTAGGCCTTGGCTATCTCCTCCCATTTCTCCTCCACGTCAGGACACTCCGGCAGACGTTCGTCCACCTCCTTCATGCTCAGCAGAAACTGATGCAAGTCTTTTCTCAATTGCTCTTCAAAATTCTTCATAATCGTTATAGTTTTGTGAGGTTATCTGATAAAGTTCATGAATGCTGGGCGCTCGTCGCGCTGAGGAGCGGGATTGCCGTCGGCATGGATCTTCTGAAGCAGGAAGGCCATGTTGGTGGCCAGTGTGCGCATGGTCTGCATACCCTCGGTGTCGAGCTTCACCTCGCCCTTGCCGGCCCCGTAGGCAATGTTCCAGTACTGCGAGGTCACCACGGGCATGTTCATCATCTCGAACATCATATTCATCGTCTGGAGCGTTGCCGTAGCACCACCACGACGGCAGACTGCCAAAGCTGCTGCAGGTTTGTTCTGCACCAGATGACCCGCCGAGAAGAACAGTCGCTGCATCAACGAGAGAATGCCACCGTTCGGCTGACCGTAATAAACGGGAGTACCGACTATCAACGCATCGGCTGTTGCCATCTTCTTTGTGATGACAGCACACATGTCATCATCGAACACGCAGCCTGCGCCGTTGTTCTGTCGGCAACCGCCACAGTTGATGCACATGCGGACACTACCTCGTCCTATCTGCACAATCTCCGACTCCACACCGTGCTTCTGCAGCGTCGCTTCGATTTCCTTCAGACAACAGAACGTATTGCCGTCTGTTCTTGGACTGCCGTTAATCAATAATACTCGTGGAGTCTTGCCACCAGTCACGTTGTTTAACATCGCCGATACAGGCGATACTACCGCCGCACCTGCAGCTGCCATCGTTGCTTTCTTGATAAAATCTCTTCTGTCCATAAGTCTAGTTTTTATTATCTTTTTTATATAATCTGGTCTATCATATCACAAAACATATTAAATCAATGGGCAAATATACGAAAAATAAATGATTATTTGCTACCTTTGCAATTAAAAATTGCGAGAACGGGCTGCATCTCAGCAAAAAACGAGCTTTTTGCGCTCAATTTGCACCGTCCTTGTGCCAAGATTTGAGAATTATTAGGATTTGAAACAGAAACAGATAACAGCAGAGAACGCCAACGACGGGCAATTGAGACTGCTCTACGAAACGGCATTCCCCAAGGAAGAACAGATTCCCTGGGATGACTTGGTACGGCTAATTGGTGAGATGAATCTTGACTTCACGGCCTACTATGAGGGAGAAGATTTTGTGGGATTTACTATTGTCTATCCAAGACCGTCGTTCAACTGGTACTGGTATTTCGCCGTTAAGGAAGAACTACGTGGAAAAGGACTTGGTCAGCAGATTCTCAATCAACTGATAGATAAATATAAGGGACAGTCATGTGTTCTGGATATGGAATCTCCTCGTCAGGAGTGTGCAAACAAGGAGCAAAGACTACGTCGCCAAGCGTTCTATCTCCGCAACGGGTTTCGTGAAACCAATGTCTATCGCAGTTGGGATGACTTGGAGATGACCATAATGATGATGGGCCCTGGCACGTTCACCCTACAGAATTGGGACGAGATAGTTGGAGAATTAAGGAAATATTGGACATGGGACTAAATAAGGAATAATCGCATGAGTGAGTTTCGTCAAATGAGGCGCAAGCGCCAGCAGCTTTCCAATGAGGAGAGCATTGCAATTTTGGAGAAGGCAACGGCAGGCACACTGGCATTGCTTGGTGATGAGGGCTACCCCTATGCCGTTCCCATCAGCTATGTGTATCACGACGGAAAGCTGTATTTCCACAGTGCTTTGGCAGGCCATAAGGTGGATGCTATCCGCAAGTGTGACAAGGCTTCGTTCTGTGTTATTGAGCAGGATGATGTGCAGCCGAAGAAGTATACAACCTAATTTTTATTAGTGTGTAATTCGTAACTTTGTAGCGTGAGGGGCACGAAAAAGACGATTAACAATCTTTAACGTCCCAAACGCGAGACAAAATTTCTGTTTAAAGTATAATTATTAAAAGTTACGAATTATGAAAACGAACAATGACAACAAGAAGGCGGTAATTTTCGCCAGAGTTAGTACAGAAGCGCAGGACTACACCGAGCAAGTCAACAGAATGACAGCAGTTGCAATTGCTGACGGTTACAACAAAGACAATCTCATTGTCATCAGTAACAAAGAGTCAGCAATCAAGTTGGCAGAAGACGAGCGCGAGGGCTTGCAGCAGTTACAGCAAGCAATTGCAGCAGACAGCGCAATCAATGCAGTATATGTCTTTGAGATTTCACGTCTCGGCAGACGTATGGACGTTATTTCAAGTGTTGTGCAGTGGTTAACAGACAGTCACATTCAGTTAGTTTGTGACACTCCTAACGTCAGACTATTTGAGCGCGACGGCTCAGTCTCATTCGGTGGCCAGATGATGATTTATTTGATGGGTGTTATGGCAGCACAAGAAATGAAAATCAAGAAAGAACGCTTTGCAAACGGTAAGAAGCGCAACAAAGAACTCGGCTTGTACAACGGTGCGCGTCTTGCATTTGGCTTTACAGTCGTAAACAAGCGTGAAGTCGTTAACGAAGCAGAAGCAGAAGTTATCCGCACTGCATATCAGATGTATGCTAACGACGCAAACAGAACAGCACAAACAAACAGCGATATTGCAAACTATCTGAAAGTAAACGGCATCTGCAAATATAGTGATAAGTTCTTTTCTGCTGGTCGAGTCGCAAAATTCATATCTTATCCGAAGTATCGCGGCACAATTGTCAGTGAGGAACTTTGGGACAAGTGCAACGAAATCAGAGCAAAGAATTACAGAGGCAGCAAAGAGCGTAAGCAAGCATTTGGCGAGCGTCTTATTAAGTGCAGCGAGTGCGGGCATAATTACCAACTTTTACACGCTCAATATGTTTGTGCAGGTCACAAGTCTGAGTATCGAAATAGTGCCAATTACTGCCATAACAATGCCACACTGAATCGTCGATTTGTAGATTGCAGTCTGGTCGAGACAGTTGCAGTCTGGTGGCTTGACGAACAGCAGAAAGACAACTCAAAGCGTAAGCAGCAGACACAGCAGCAAATCGAGAAGTTGAGCGCACGTCTGCAAGACGCTCAGACGAAGTTAGACAAACTTTCTGAGAAAAAGCGTCGTATAGGTAAGAACTTTGCAAATATGATTATCGATGACGATGAGTTTGACAAAGCAATGAAAGCAGTCAACGCGGAGGACAAGCAGTTAAAAGCAGACGTTGCAAATCTCTCAGCACGTATTGCAGAGTTAGAAAGTCAGATGTGTGACACTAACGAGCGTAAGACTTGGCAGCAGCAGTGGCAGTCTTTCAACGCTCTGACACATTCGGAAATGTACGAAGCAATTCACAGACTTGTCGATTACGTCAGCGTCAAAGTCGAAGACGGCAAAAAGTATTGGACAATTCACCGCAAAGATTCAGACGAGAGTCAGACTTATATGTTATACGGTGTTGGTCTTGGCGTACACTTGTTCGGCTTTGTCAACGGTAAAGCAGTCGAATTGACAAAGAATCCCGATTTCAGAATTGATTACGACAAAGACAGAGTCATCGAAGCGAAAGACGCTGCATAGCATTGCAGCAGACAGAAAAAAGAGAGAGAGGTGCAGCCAGAACGGTTACACCTCTTTTATATATATAGTGTGAAGACTGCATCAAAGCAAAAAAAACAACTCTACCCTATTACCAACGACAAATACAGATGCAGTCTCCTTTTATTTATCTGAGTGAGTTTCAGTCTCAGTTGTTTTTTCTCTGACTGACATTTTTTTCTGGCCAAAATCGACAGTCATATTTATCCCTAAGAGTCCAGAAATGAAGACAAAGCACTGAGACGTAAACCAAAGTACAGAACTGTGAATAATGCCAGTTGGCGGCACTATCAAAGCAGCAATGGCCATACCAATTGCAGCAAGCAATGAGATAAGTGATAGTGTCTTTCTGATGTGATTATCTGAAAGCGGGTTTTGCATAACGACAAGAATAAAATTACTTTATTATATTTATCGTCGGAGAGCAAAGACAGAAATCAAAACAGCCGCCCAATCGGACGGCTGAAAATAATGCTATCTTTATATATACAATGAAAAGAAAATTAAGATACAGTGTTTCCGACTGCATCTACCCAGTTTGTACCGTTCCACCAGATAGGCACTCCGTTATTACTGCCACCCGTTGCAGTCTTATCAGTACAGAAATACATTTGACCAACATTCGGACTTGTCGGCTTGTTTGCAAACGTGCCTTCTGTTGCACCTGCATCAGTGTACGTTTCAAGTGCAGCGTCAACAATCTCGTTTACAGTAGCAGCGAGATAAACAGTGTTATCCTGCTTTATGCCCATAAGAATATGACTTGAACTGTCTAACATTACCCATTTATATTCTGGGTTAGAAATCTCTGACAGTGCACCGCACTTTTCTGCAATCGAAATAGCGACACTGAGTTTTTCCAAATCTGTTTCAAGTGTACTAACGTCAGCACGTAAAGAACTGTCATAAATTACAATCTTATTGTTTGTGACAGACACATCGTTTCGCAGTGCAGAGATAGAAGCATCTACAGACTGCAAATGAGTACCGAGGGAAGCGATAGAAGCAGTATTTGTTGTAATGCTACTGTCAGAAGTATGCAAAGCGGCAGTGAGTGCCAAAATACTTGAATCGTGCTGACTCAGTGCTCTGGCTACCACCACACCGTATTCGTCGAAAGCGTCGTAATACTGTGAGAGCGAGGCGTCTAAATGACTGTCAAACTGATTTAGTGACGTATCAATTCGGCTGTTTATCTGATTCAAAGAACTGTTGAGCCTATTGTTATAGGCTGTCAGTGTATCATGGACGTAAACAGACGTATCAATCGCCAGACTTTCGATAGCGTTAATACGTGCTCTGTCTTCACTCAAAATCGTTGTTACAGTCGTATCGATGTAGTTTGTCAGACTAACGATAGAAGCATCAAGGCGGTTGCGCTCTGTACGTAAGTAGCCGACAGAATCGTCAAGCGATGCGAAATGATTTCTGACAGATGTGTCAAACTCATTAAGATGTGTAGTCAGCGTGGTTGCAAGCGTACTAACGTCAGAGCGTAAAGACGTGTCATAAATAACAATCTTATTGTCAACTGTTGACACATCGTTTCGCAGTGCTGAGATACTTGAATTTGCTGCAAGCAATCCGTCTGAGAGTGCCAAGATACTTGCATCATGCTTGTTTAGTTCTATTGTATGCGAAGCAGTCAGCGTCTTTAATGCTGACACGTCAGCGACAGTGCTGTCATGGTCGTTTAGATGTGCTGCAAATCTGGTGCTAACGTCTGATATAGATGCAGTGTTTAACTGAGTGCTCAGTGATACGTCTGCAATGTTAGCGGCATTGTCAGCGACGTTGCTTGATAACGTTGTAAAATTAGAAGCAAGTCGAGTGCTAACGTCTGAGATTGCATCAGCGTTTGTCTTTACTCTGACACTCACATCATTCACTTTTTGGGTTACAGATGTATAGTCAATGATATGCTCTGAAAGTCTGGTGCTAACGTCTGCAATGTCACTTGCATTTCTACTGATAGCATCAGCGTTTGTCTTTACTCTGTTAGATACGTCTGTGATAGAAGCATCTACAGACTGCAAATCAGCACCTAGGGCCGCTATTGATGCAGCGTTTGTTGCAATGCTACTGTTTGAAGTCTCTAAAGCGGCAGCGAGTCCCTAAATACTTGCATCGTGGCCGTTTAACTGTGACGTATGATTAGCAGTCAGCGTCTTTAATGCGGAAACGTCCAAAACAGTGCTGTCATAGTCGCTGATGTACTCTGAAAGTCTGGTGCTGACATTGGCAATCGTTGACGTGTTAGTCTGAGTGTTCAGCGAAACGTCTGCAATACGTGCTGCATTGTCAGCAACGTTGCTGATAGTATGATAAAGACGTGTACTGATGTCACTGATGTCTGATGTGTTCTTATTGATGCGTACAGAAGCATCAGACAGACGATTTGAAACGTCTGAAATCTGTAGTGAAAGACGATTGCTAACGTCAGTGACAGAAGCGTCGAGACGTGTGCTGATGTCATCAGTCTTAGTGCTCAGAGCCTCGAAACGGGCGTTAAGTCCTGCGATGCTGTCAACTGTCAGCGACTTGATGGAAGCGTCCAAAGCAGCGACAGAAGTGTCAAGCGTAGTAAAGTGTTCTGATGCAGATGTACTAAAATCGTAAAAGTTAGTTGACAAGTCATCAAGGCTGTCACGTATAGCACTAATCTGTTGGCCAGTGATTTCAGTGATAGAAGCGTCAAGGACTGACAGCGTATCGACTACCCTTTGCAGAGTAGAAGTCTGTGGCGTTTCGTGGACGATTATTTTTATTAAATTATCGTCTTCACAGTGACAGATATTTTTGTTTTTCGTGTTCATGTTTATTTAGTCAGATATAGTTTTCAAAAAATAGTTGGTTGCGACAATATTTGACTCTGTGTTTTCTCCGTCTGGAAACTTAGCGTCTGTCAGTTCTGTTGTTATAATCAGTCTGATGATACCGTCCTGCAAGTAAGAGCGTACAGCACCATTGTTTAATAGCAGTCTGTCAGCTGGCACTCTGATTAAATTGTCATCAGCGTCAATAAACTCTGATTCTACGATATAACACGTTGCTGCATCAGTCGTAAAGACAGCAACCTCAAACGAGTCGAAGTCAGACAAAAGAAACTCTGTACCGTCAGCACGTTCAATCTGCAAACGATAGACTAAATCGTCAACACCACGTATAACTGTTTTCATTATTGTTTGATAGAAATACTTTAGTATATTTATTTAAGTAACCAAAAGTCAGATTTCAAGTCTTAAAGATGCAGATAAATACAGTAAAAGATAACAGTTATACAACATGAGGCACCATATAAGATGTTTTGAGTCTGAGGCTGCATATACAGCGTATAAGAATGGAGACGATAAATGGCTCCCAAGAGTCGCTTTTATACCAAGTACACCAACAGAGATTAAAGACATAACGATTGACACTCCAGGTCGTTTGGTGTTCAACGAACTCGGAAAGCATTTCATTGAAATATGCAATGGTGGTATAATGTATTTCAAAGACATTCAAGACCCAACTCTGGCAAACGATTCGACACAGAATTATGGTTGGTATCGAGCAACTTTCACAGATGGAGTGTTAAACATAACGACACCACAAGGAGGTGCAGTCTTTGACCCAAGTACGGGTGTTTTAGATTTCGATAATTATCCAGACAATGACTACTGATAAATAAGACATAAGATAGAATCATAAATCATTTAACGTTTATTTTTTGCACTGCCTTCATTGGTAGTGCTTTTTTGTTTCAGTATGTGACTGAGAAATAAAGCAATCTGGGACGTTTTCTCTATTACAGTAGATAAGTTATGCAGATGAAGTGTTTGACAGCGGTAGGGTGCTCCCTATGAAGTGGTAGCGTACCAGAAGCATATACGATGATATATGAAGTAATCGTCGGCGGTACACGAGGCGCAAAGCCGAGTAGCCGACGCAGAACGACCAACCAAAGAGCGTAAGCGAATAGACTGGCGTGACGTGTGCTGATGACACTGTCATCTATACACGTATAGAAATATTATCGCTTACGCTATATGTCTTTATAGTATTGTTGCGAAGCACTTATCTTATATGTCTTTAGATACTTGATATTATTCTATATTGTATAGATTAACGTTTGGCACATTTTTGGCACATTTCGTGGCACATTTTTGGCACATTTTTGACACATTGCGAAATGTGCCATTTTTCAGCATATTTTCAGAGTTAATATATAGATTAACGTTTGGCACATTTTTGGCACATTTGAAAATGTACATTTATGGTGGATTATGCGACCAGATCTGGAATCATCGATATAATAAGTAGGAATAAATAACTATAGTTTCATTTGTGAAAATAAAATATCGTTTTAATAACGCTCCGTCGTGATGACGTGGCGTTTTTTTATGGCTAAAAAACTTTTTTTCGCTTTCCGCGTATAAATATATGGAAGACCTCGATAAATAGAGCAAACGATATTTTTATAAACACAATGAAAGTTTCAAATTTTACACGAACAGCACCGACGGCGATAGTCGAAACGGTACAGAAAAAAGCAATTGACAAGGTATTACAGTTTACCAACTCAATTAAGAACAGTTACAACCCGCCAGATGTAGTACGTATGTACAAAGAATCTTTTGACGAACTTGATACGACGTGGAAAGGATGCGTTAAACATCATATTCGATATGGCAGACATTTACAATCAATCTACTGTGACACTTGCAACCACTACTGCATGGCAGATTATATCAAAGAGCGTTACGATTTCAAAGTCAATCACGGCGAACAGTTCAAACGTCTGAATTATACGTTTGACAAGTTCTTAGATTTGGCAATGATGGAAACAGCGTTTTTGATTGCTAAATATAACGAAGTCTATACATTTGAAATTGACGTTGCAGTAGTTTAGTTGCTATTACGTTATTTCAACGTCTATTCTGTCAACGGGTGGGATGGTGGCTACTGTTATACGCTGGTAGCAGATGACATTTATAAAGTCATCAATACAATAGCAGAAACAGATATGCAGTGTTTGAAACGTTACGCTGATAAGATAGGCGAGTTTGTGCCAACTGTACAGCCAAAAGAGATAGAATATAAGAAGCCCAAGCCAACGACGAAAGAAGACATTGAGCGTTGCATTTCTGATGATATGACATAGACAGAAATCATTGAAAGCATCATGGAAAATTGGGACGTGTCACGTCGTACAGCGTACAGACTTATGAATCGTTACGGAATGACGCGGCAGTATAAGAAGACAGACGAAGCATCAGAAGACGTTGCAGAAGTACAGCAGCAAGCGTCAGACATTGCAGAATATAGTTGGAAATATACGGCTGAAAAATATCAAAAAGAAGTGGTCGAGAAAGACAAAGAGATTGCAGAATTAAAAGCAGAAATTGAACGTCTGAAAAATTTGATAAATAGATAAGGAAATAAAGTTTTTAACTTTCATTGAATAATACGTTTGGCGGTAGATTCTACCGCTTTTTTTTTGTTTTTTCTCAACTTAGATAAATAGAGTAAACGACAACAAAAAAACAACAATGAAAGACAAAGTTATTTTTTCCGAAATCCCGAATTTCTCGCGGTACGTTGTAAGCAACGACGGCAATCTGTACAAGCGTGCAGACGGTAAACTAACGCAGATGACTAACGACGTTAATTATAACGGCTATGTCTGCAACCATCTAATGGACGATAGCGGAAAACGACGCTATATGTAGCGTGGTTATTTGGTGTTACTCGCTTTCTTTTCTCACAGTCATTTTGACGGTGCTGAGTGTGACCACATCAGTCACGTCAGGAGTGACAACAGACTTTCAAATTTAAGATGGCTGTCTCACAAAGACAATTGCGCCAATCGTCAGTTTTATGGTCGAGAGAAAGACAGAGCGTTATATCTGATTTACGACGATGACACTGTGCAGTATTATGAGAATCGAAAGTGTACTAACATACCGTCACCGACTTTGAGCCGCATATTGTCTGGTAAGCACTCCAAGAAATACAAGTGCAGAGGCTTTTATTACGACAAGTTACACGCTCAATCAGATGACGTGAAACAGAAAGTCAGAATGAGCGTTGCAGATGCTATCTGTGACAATCTCTTTTTCAAGGATTGCAGCGGAGAAATGCACAAACTGTTTGATTTCTGATTATGCCAAAGATAGTGACTTTATCAGACGTGAACAGAGCCAAGCGACAACAGCAAAAGCCGCTTGGCAATGAAATAAAAACGTATGTGAGTACGTCAGATGTGAGAGCGTCTTATTATCAGTTGCAGCAGTGGAAAGCGTTACGAAGCGAGTACAGACGTTTGCACCCATTGGACGAACTATCTTTGTTAAATGACAGAGTAGAAGCAGCGCAGGACATACACCACTTAATAAGCCCGTTTGAAGTTGGACGCTCAGAGCAAGAAATCTTAATACTACTTTTAGACGCTGATAATCTGATTGCACTGACAAAGTAGCATCATGGCTTTATACACGGACACCCAGACAAACTAACGGACGCTGAAAAAGAGTATCTGAAAGAACGTACAGAAGCAGTCAGAAGAAAGTATCATTATCGTTTCTGACAGCAGATAAATATATCATGGAGACAGTTATAATTAACGGCATCAGTGCCGAGAAAATCAAGCAAGTAAAGTTCTATATACGTATTTCAAGAAATCGTTATCAAGAGGACTTACAGAACGTGCCAGAGCATCGGCGTAATACGATTGCAAATCACATCGTTAATTTTATGCGCTCGGTGTATCTGACAGACCACCCATTTGACGAACTGCATTTGATAAATAATCAGTTAATTGATGCAGAGCACGTTGTTAATTACTTGTATCTGCCAAAGAAAGCAGATTTGTTGAGTCGTATATCTGTCTGCATTGACTTTGATAATATGCTTTCACTGTCAGCATCGAACTTTCAGAACTATTTGACAAGCAGACTTGCACTGTCAGACGCTCAACAGTCTTTCGTTACGTCGAAAGCATCAGTCATTGGCCGTCGCTATCAGATAGACAGCAGCAGAGCATTGGAAGCACCGAGACAGCAGCAGACAAAAGCAATTGACACGTCAGCAAGCAAAGCACGTCGTAATAAACGTGCAGTCGCTCAGATAGACAGTGACGGCAGACTGATAAAAGTATATGAAAGTACAGTCGAAGCAGCAAAAGCAATGAATCTGTCAGACAGTGCAATTAATAACTGTCTGAGAGGACAGTCACGGCAGTCTGGCGGTTATGTTTGGAAGTATGCAGACGAAGAAAAAACGTTTTTCTGATTTTTTTGACACTCCCCCCGTGTCTCAGTCAGAGCCAAAACAGACGGCATCTCGCGACCAATTCCCTTGAAGATTCACACGCACTTTTTTAGGTGAGGTTTAACAAAAAGATAATTATATACTGATTATGGCAGACGATAACAGAGTAAGAAAATACATCAATGCAGTAAAACGCCGCATCAAAGAAGACTACGGCTCAGTACCCGATGAATGGTCGGCACAGTTGCAGCAACTTGAAGACTTATATAGTTGTTATCTCAGAGCGTCAGACGCTCAGAGAGATTCAGAAATTACGACCACGATAAACAATTCTAAAACTATCTGTAAGAGTCCGTATCTCACAATCATGCTTGATTGCACAAATGCAATGAAAAAAGTTATTGCCGAGTTTGGTTTGTCACCGCGAGCAAAAGCAATGATTAAAACAGTGCCAACTACAGACAATGACGATTTCACAGATAACTTTCTCAATGATTAATTATGGCAGAGTTTAAGTCATTCTTTAAAACAGTTGGCGGCAACGAGGGCAATAAGTGTCATTATCCGACACGTCTTGACACTTACGGTTGCGGCTGTCAGCATGATTGCAAATACTGTTACGCTAAGTCGCTTTTAGAGTTTCGCAATTTATGGAATAACAGACAGCCGTCAATTGCAGACATCGATAAAATCAAAAGACTGATTAATCGTCGTTTGCGGTCTGGTGACATTATACGTCTTGGCGGTATGACAGACTGTTTTCAGCCTCTTGAAAAGAAAGAACGTGTGACGTATGAGACTATCAAAGCACTCAATGACAAACGTGTCGGCTATCTGATAGTTACGAAATCAGCACTAATTGCAGACGATGACTATATCTCAATATTAGACAAGGAACTCGCACACATTCAAGTCAGCGTCACTTGCACTGATGACGCTTTCTCACGTCAATACGAGTCTGCATCGGTGCCGTCTCAGCGTATCGCAGCAATTGAGAGACTACAGAAAGAAGGCTTTGACGTGTCGTTACGTCTCAGCCCATTCGTACCGTAGTTTATTGAAAAAGGCGTGCTCAATATGGACGTTATAAACGCTGTCAGATGTGATAAGATACTTGTCGAGTTTCTACGTGTCAATACATGGATAAAGCAGTGGTTTGATATTGATTTCTCAGAGTACACATTAAAGCAGTCAAACTATGCCCATTTGCCGTTAGAAGCAAAACAGAGATACTTGTCTCTGATAACTGGCTTTGAGCAAATGTCAGTCTGTGAAGACGTAAGCGAACATTACGACTATTGGCAGCAGCACATTAACAACAACCCAGACGATTGCTGCAATCTGAGAAAGTAAGATGACAGACGATTTAAGCAAATATTTCAAGTATGCAGAAGACGTGACGAGTGGCAAACAGATTGCTTGTCAGTATGTCAAAGACGTGTGCAGCCGCTATCTGAGTTGGATGCACCGCTCAGATATTTGCTTTTACCCAGAACGTGCAGACAGAGTCATTGATTTTGTCGAGAAACTTGAACACTTTCAAGGCAAATGGGCTGGCACTAAATTCGTACTATCTGAGTGGCAAAAGTTTATTATCTATTACGTCTATGGCTTTTATTATACTGATGACGATAGTGAGCGAGTCATTAAACACGTTATATTAGATTGTGCAAGAAAGCAAGGAAAGTCTATGTTTGTTGCAGCACTCAGTCTGTACGCTCTAATTGGCGAAAAAGAGTCTGGCGCTTAGTGCTTACTTGTAGCAAATTCAGCCAAGCAAGCGCACATCTTATATGATATGTGTGTGAATATAGCAAAGAGGATGGATAAGAAAGGGCGGCATTTGAAAAGCACTATCAATAAAATTAAATTTGCAAAGACTGATAGTTATATACAAGTGTTAGCGTCTGACAGTGCAAGTCTGGACGGTTACTCTGCATCTATGTTTGTAGAAGACGAAATGCACGCTGCAAAGGACACTAAGTTATATGACGTTCTTTCGTCTTCACAAGGAGCCAGAAAAAATCCGCTCAGTTGGATTGTAACGACAGCGGGACACAACCCACTATGTCCGTACTATCAGATGCGAAAGTCTGCAATTGAAGTGATTTAGGGACGCATAGAAAATGACAGTTTAGTCGCTTTCATTTACACGCTTGATGATGGTGACGATTGGCGAGACAGCCAGATCTGGCCAAAGTCAAATCCAAATCTTAACGTCACTGTCAGCGTCGATTACATTAAAGACAGAATCATTCAAGCGAAAACGTCCTCACTCATTGAAAACGATGTAAGAGTCAAAACACTCAATACGTGGGTGCAGTCGCTTGAAACATGGATAAGTGACAACTATATTACAGCATCGATGCAGACAGTAGATTTGCAGCAGTTCAAAGATGCAGAGTGTTACGTTGGTATAGATTTAGCGGCTGTCAGCGACTTAACTTGTTGGTCGGTGCTGTTTCCACCAGATGCAGAGCGTGAAATCTGGCCAGACAAATACGTTTTCAAGTCGTTTGTATATCTGCCTGAAGAAACTATCAGCAAATCAGAAAACGGCTATCTGTACAGACTGTTTCTGAAAGCAAATCAGTTAATCAGTACAAGCGGCAACGTTGCAGATTATGACGTTATGTTAAAAGACTTGCTCACATTGAATGAAAGCAGTTATATAATGTCAGTCGCTTATGATAGTTGGTCAGCAACAGCGTTTGCAACGTCTGCAACGTCGGCGGGACTGCCTATGTGTCCGTACAGTCAATCAATCGGCAATTTCAACAAGCCGACAAAGGAACTTGAAAGACTGTTGCTCAGTGGAAAAGTCATCATTGATTATTCAGAGTTAGTCAGATGGTGTTTTTCAAACGTCCGTATCAAGTCAGACCACAATGACAACTGCAAGCCAGACAAAGCATAGAAAGCACAAAAGATTGATGTTGTAATAAGTATGTGCGAAGCACTTGGCGCATATTTGAGCCGTGCAGCGGGTTTCGATATTTCACAATTGATTTCTGATGTTACAGAACAAAGATAAATACAGCAAAAGACATTTTTTCTTATATGGCATTATTTGATATTTTCAAGCGTAACAAAGAACAAAGAGGACTGACAGACGATTACTGCCAGACCGCTCTGAGTGGCTTGAATCTCGTAAATTTTCACTCAAATAACTCAATGTCTCTGTCTGCAATCTACAGTGCAATAGAACTTATCAGCAATACACTTGCAGAGATACCCATTGAAGTAAAGCAGCGAGACGAAGACAGCCAGACACACGTACTTAAACAGCACTCAATTAAGTTTGCAATCAATAACAGTCAATTAACGAGATTTATGCTGATAAAGTGTGCTGTCAGTGATATGCTCAGACACGGCAACGGCTTTGTCTATCTCAACAGAGCGAAAGACGGCATTGTCACCGAACTTGTTTACGTCCCCGCTACAGATGTGACTATCTACTACAATAAGAAGACACGAAAGACTTATTATCAGTGTCTAAACATCGGCAAAGTCGAGACGAAAGACATTCTGCATTTCTATCTACGTAGTGAAGACGGTATCAACGGAATCAGTGTTTTTAAGTATGCAGCCAGAAGCATCGAAACTGCAAACTACGTCGAAAACACCGCACTTGATTACTATGCAAAATCTGGTATGACTACGGGCATACTTAAAGCAAAGACGGCAATGATTGGAAAGCAAGCGTAGGACGCTATGAAGTTAGTGCAGGGCGAAGTCAATACGACCAAGAGTAATAATCTAATTAAATTTATCCCATACGACCTTGATTATATACAACTTTCGACAAATCCGATAGACAGTCAGTTAAATGAAAGTCGTAAATTTAACATCGAAGAAGTTGCACGCTTTCTCTGTGTACCTCTGCCACTCTTGGACGGCTCACAAATCAATAATATTGAGTCTGTAAACATTCAATTTTTACTGCAATGTATTCAGCCGATTTTGACGCTCATTGAAGAGGAAATCAATAGAAAGATGCTGTCACCATCAGAGCGAGAGACTATCTTTATTGACTTTGACGAAAATGAGTTGTTACGTACTAACAAGCAGTCAACAGCATCTTACTTGCAGACTCTCACAAATGCAGGAATTATCACACGAAACGAAGCCAGAGAAATGCTCGGTCTAAACGTCAAAGACGGTGCAGACAGTCTTTCAGTCGCATACTCTGACATAAAGCAAAATACAATAAAATCTGACTCAGATAAATAACGTATATGGACGCACAAAAAGAAATTAGAAAAGCGGAGATACAGTCTGCAAGCGGTCGCACTGTCAGCGGCTATGCAGTCCGCTTTGAGACAGAATCTGTCAATATGGGTTTTGTCGAAGTCATCAAGCGTGGCGCAATCACAGACGAAACAATCAAAACGTCTGATGTGTTTGCACTGTTGAATCATAACGAAAATACTGTGTTAGCACGTTCAAATCATGGCGTTGGCTCACTGACTCTGACTGTTGACAATGACGGTGTTTATTATGAGTTTGAAGCACCGAACACCGCTAACGGTGACGAACTTTTGGAACACATCAAGCGCGGTGAAATCTCACAGTCTTCATTTGCTTTCACTGTCAGTAACGAAGACGGTGCAGAGACTTGGACGAAACGCTCAGACGGTGTCATTGTACGCCAGATAAATAAGATTGCACGTCTGTATGACATCAGCCCAGTTTATCAGCCTGCTTATGAAAGTACAACGTGCAGCAAACGAGCACTTGAAAAATTATCAGAACTAAATAAAGACATGGAAGATAACAAAGATTTGCACAACGAACAGGACTTGCAAGAAATTGAGTTGCTGAAAGCCATTATTGACGAGCAAGAGCAGAAAATCAAAGAACTGCAAGAGGCTCAGACAGAGCCAGAGTCAGACGAAAACCGTGCTGATGACGATGACGAGAAGAAAGACGAAATTGAGCCGTCGGACACTCAGATAAATAATACCGAGTCAGAGCCAGAGCCGACAGACGAGAGCACTGACAATGACGAAGACGAAGAAAAAGATAAAATTAAAAATAATAGGAATATTTCTATGGAAAAATTTTCATTGACAAAAGAAATCCGCTCTGCAATTGAGAACGGTACAAACAAAATCGATATGCGTGCCTATACTGTCACCGACGAGGGTACAGACGTAGTGGGTACAGACGTATTTGATATTTTCGCACCACTCCGCGCTAAGAATGTTTTGACTGATGCAGGTGTACGTGTTATCACTGGCATTAAGAACAATGTGCAGGTCCCCGTCTTCGGTGCTACAGAAGCAAAGTTTGCAAACGAGACTGCAAACGCAAGTGACGGCAGCGGTACAATCAGCAGTGTGAAACTCAGTCCAAAAAGAGTGACGGCTAAGTGCCCGATTAGTCTGGAACTTTTGTCCCAAGACAGTGTTGGCGTTGAAAACATGATTCGTGAAGACTTGCAGAATGCAGTCTATGCGGCAGTTGAAGACAAAGTATTTGGTCGCCAGGCAGAATCTACAGACGTTTACGCTGGACTGTGTAAGTGGCCCGCAAATTCAAGCATTCTGGACGGCTCAACTTATGCAGGAATCACAAACGCAGAAGCAACAGTCGAGGGTATCGGTGTAGATACAACAAAGTGCAAGTGGATTGTTTCTCCGAGTGCAAAAGCAAAACTCCGCGCAATGCCTAAGTCATCTAAGTCAACACAGTTGACGATGGAGGGTGGCGAGATTGACGGTACACCCGTACTTAGCACTGGCCATCTTAACGATGTAAGTATCAATGCACTGTACGGAAATTGGTCGGATTGTGTTTTGGCCTCGTGGGATAATGTGCAGTTGGACGTTGTACGTGACACTGCCTCACTGAGTGCAGGCGTTGCAACGGTTATAGTAAATGCTTACGTGGACTTTAAAACCGTGCGTCCTAATGCAATCTCTTATGTTAAGATTTGAATCTGAATATTTGCTCATGCACTTATTTTATATTGAAGAAAAATTTCTCACTCTCTTTGTCATTGCAAAGAGAGTGTTTTTTTGTCTTTCCGACACTCAGATAAATACAGAAAAAGTCACAAGTCTGATTTATGTATATTGACACTGTAATTCTGAAAAAGCATCTTAATATTGATGAGTCGTGGGTGGAAGATGACGAATATATAAAAGCACTCTGCAAAGCCGCTGAGTGTGCTGTTGAAAATCACATTTAGCGTCCACTGACAGAGATAGTTGACGAACACGGAAGACTACCCGCAGCAGTTAAACACGCTATACTGTTGTTAGTAGGCCATTTCTATGCAAACAGAGAGTCAGTCAGCTTTGCAACTGCAAGTGAAATCCCGCTTGCTTATCAGTACCTATTGCAGCCATATAAAAGTTACGCATTTGATACAAGTTTCGGAGTATGAGAGCAGGAGCGTTAAACGAAAATATTGAGATATTACGCTCAGTCAAAGAGCGTGATTAGTACGGCATTGATAAAGAGTCGTGGCAGACATACACCAAGACGAAAGCAGCAGCCAGATATATGTCTGGCAGTAAGACAGTCGATGTGCAAGAAGTGTTCTTTGCTGAAACTGTTGAATTTACTGTGAGATATTATCTCAATATCAGACCGACAGACCGCATCAAGTATTATTGTCAGTTGTACCGTATCATCAGCATCAATCCAGACAAGCGAAACAACAGTCAAACGTTAGTTACTGAGTTAATAAATGAGTGATTTTGCAAGCAGACACAGCAGTTACAGCAAAAGAAAGTCTGTACATAATAAACAAAACGTCGGCATCTATGCAGAGACAGACGAAGTTGAAGAAATGCTCAGTTTCTTCACGTCAGATTAGTGTACAGACTTGTACTCTAAAGCACTCGGAACAGTAGCAAAAGAGTACAAAGAGACTGCAAAAAACTATTTCCGTCAGACATTGCCAGCAGCAAGCAGAAGCAGTCAGAGCGGATTTAAAGACAAACTCATTGATGCAGTAAGAGTCAGTAAAATCAAAGTCGAGGGTGACACTGTTAGCACGAAAGTACACGTGCTCGGCGTTAGGTCATCCGGATCTGGCACGTACAGAGCACGTTTCTTTGAGGGTGGAACGCAGCCAAGAGAGACAAAACGAGAGTACACAGATTCACTCGGCAGAACGTACAAAAAGGGAAAGCCGCTCGGACGTATCAAAGCACTCAATTACTTTCAGAAAGCACAGAGCGTTATGAGTAATCTGACTGTCTCGCTTGATAAAGTGATAAATGACTTAATCGCTAAAAATGCACCGAAGTAAAGACAATGAAAAATGCACTTTCAATAAACAAATATATTAATAAGTTTCTGACTGAATCAGAAGCAGTCACGGCACTTGTAGAAGTGCAGAACATCAGACCGCTCATATTGTAGCCGACCATATTTCCGTATATCAGTTTCATGCATGGAAACATCAGCAGCAGTTACACTAAAGATGGGTGGTTTGAAGACAGTACGCCAGTCGATATTATATGTGTCTCAGATGACTACGGCCAGACAGTCGAGATTGCAGAAGCAGTCAGAGAGTTGCTTGAAGAAAAAGCATATAAAGACGATGACATCTACATCAGTCAAATCAGACTTGTCGGAAGCACCGAAGACCAGATTGAAAATGTCTTTGTACAGCGTCTTTCTTTCGATGTGAAAGTTACTGCATTTTGACTTTTTCTGACTGAGATAAATAGAGTAAATCAGATTAAAAATAAAATTTTAACACACATAATATTATGACTAAAGGTAATCAGTTACAATTGTTTTATCACAATGGTACCAAGTATGTTGCTTTCGGCCACGCAACAGCAAACAGTCTGCAAGTATCAAACGAGACTCAGACTGTAAGCAGCAAAGATATGGGACTGCATCCACTTGTCGAAACGACTGGCTCTAATTGGTCGTGCAGCGGCTCAATGCTCTTTACTACTGACAATGCAGCAAAAGTTATGGGCATGGCTCAGAGTGGCCAACCATACACAATCGCTTTCGCTACTATTGCAGAAGCAAATTGGCAGGACGGTTTGAAGAGTGTGACGGATATTAGCACTAATATTTCGTGGACTGTGGGCAGTGGCTTTGTGAAATATGGCGATGCGATAGCCACATCAGCATCAATCACTGCAAATGATGGCGAAACTTGCACTATGGACGTAGAGTTTACTGGGTCAGGCAGATTGCTTGATACAGCACCCGCAACGCCTAAGAGTTACACTTAATTTGTATTTCTCTTTGTAGTTTTCTTAGCAATTAAGAGCGTCAGTCTTTGACGCTCTTTTCGTGTTTTTATAGGTTGGATAAATACAGTAAATAGTTTCTTTATTTAATATGACAATCAAATATAACGACAGAGACATTACTCTGAAATTCAGTTTTCGGGCAGATATGCTTTTTGAAGATGCAGTCGGACACACTTTCACGGCTCAAAATGAATCTGAGTGGCTGCAATATCTATTCTGTACGCTTGTAGCACTGACTAAAGACGAAACGCTAAAGTTTGATGATTTCCTTGATTGGATTTCAGACAATCCGACTGTCTTTTATGACTTTATAGAGTGGTACAGTGATTATCAGCAGAGCGTTTTGAGTCTGAGAAAGAAAGCAGAGCCAGAGCAGCAGACAGACAGCAAAAAAAAAGTCAGTCGAAGCAAAAAGAAATAAAGTGCAGAGCACATTATTACTTTCGTCTGCTTTGCTTTGAGTACAAAGTTTGTTCGGTGCCGTACTTTCTTGATGAAATGTTACTGTCAGAACTCTCAGACATACTTGATAACATACAATTTGCAGACCGTTCACTTTGGGAGTCACAGCGTATAAGCAACTTTTTAAACTGCCAGATGAACAGCAAAAAGAAACTGAATCTGACAGACATTTACAGACTCCCATTTGACGAAGACGATGCAGACAAAGAACAGTTAAGCAAAGACGATTTTGAACAGATGCAGAAGCAGTCAAAAGCACTTGAAGACTACATCAATAGTCAACAGCCGACAGAGACAAACAAAGTTTAATATAACACACATAATATATGGCAAATTTGAAGGTCGATTTGAGCCTCAACGATGGCAACCTAAAGCAGCAAATAAACGCTGATAAACAAGCAGTCAAAGACTTTGGAAAGTCAGTCGGAGAGCAAGCCCAGAACTTTAGCAAAGTTGTTGGCTCAATCACTAACTATAAGCGTAAGTTAAGCGAACTGACAAAAGAAGTCATTTCGCTTGAAATGTCCTACGCTAATCTCAGTGACGAACAGAAAAAGTCTGATATTGGTGCAGCACTTGCAAAGCAGTTGAACGAAGCGAAAGAAAAAGCCGCTCAATTCAAAGATTAGATAGCAGACACAGCAGCAGAAATCAAGCAGTTATCATCAGACAGTTTTAAGACTGATGCTTTATCAGAGGGCATCAGTACAGTTTCGACATCTATGTCTGCAATGGTCGCTGTCACTCAGTTAGCGGGTGGCGAGACTGAGAAACTACAGAAAGCAATTGCACAACTGATTCTGATTCAGACTGCATCAGCAGCATCAGTCAAAATCATCAATGCTTTACAGGCACAATCAGCACTGATGCTGTCAGTGCGGAAAGTGCAAGAGGCAGCACTTGCAGCAGCAATCTCAGTCAGAACAGCAGCAGAAGGGCGCGGAATTATCGCCACAAAAGCCGCTACAGTGGCGCAGGCCGCTTTTAATGCGATAGCGAAAGCAAATCCATACGTTTTACTTGCAACAGCGGTAGCGGCTGTTGGTGTGGCTCTGTACGCTTTTGCGTCAAAGTCTGATGAAGCGACAGAAGCAGAGAAAAAGCGTCAAAAAGAGTTGGAAAACTCCAAGCGTAAGACTGAAATGATGGAAGACGTGCAGAAGTCTTACACATCAGCACTTGCAAGCACTTACGCACAGTTAATGACTAAGTACACCGAACTTGCTGCATCTTACAAGTCACTCACATCAGATATGCAACGTGTGCAGTGGATAAAGACACATCAAAAAGAGTTGGACGAACTCGGCTTGAAAGTCAAAGATGTGAAAGATGCAGAAAACGTCTTTAACGGAAATACAGACGCAATTGTCGAAGCGTTTAAGGCACGTGCGAAGTCCGCAGCACTCGCAGCGAAAGCAACAGCACTTTACACTAAGCAGATAGAGTTAGAACAGCAGTTTTTCAACAGATACAATCAAGTGAAAGTGCAGCAAGGCGATGCAGCACCAAGCAATATGTCAAGTTTCACCGCTGACAGAACGGGCGGCACGTACAACGGTGGAAAGTTCACGTATAATCAAGCGTCTGGAAAATTTGCATATACTGCCAAGGGTGCAGCAGAAGCAAACGCAGAACTTGCAAAGACTGATGCAACGTTACAAAACATTCAGTCTGACTATAACGATATTAACGCAGAGATTAACGAAACAGTCGGTCAAATGGCTCAGTTGGCTCAGAACGCTAAGACTGTACAGCAGACTACTAACAAAAAGACGGGCAACACTCACACATCTAATAAGCCGACATTTGCAGCGGGTAGTCTTTCAGACTTAGAAAATCAATTATCTGAGTTACAAAAGAAGTACAAAGACGGCCTGATCACTTTGACACCTTCTGACTATCAGAAGAAAGTCAACGATTTGACAAAAGCAATCGAAAGCAAGAAAATAGAACTCGGCTTGTATGTGCCAGAAGATAAGATTGCAAAGCAGTTGCAGTCACTCACTGAGAAAAACGATAAGATTGCACGTCAGCAGACTTTCAGCAGTTTTGACGTTGCAGTCGGCAATGATAAGCCAAACTCAGAACGTGACTTGTCGTATATACAGACGCAAATGAACTTTAACGACTCGCTCATTAAGCAACTGCAGGACTTGCAAAATGAGTATGCAAAGTTAGGTGATAAGGGTGCAGATGCTTACAAGTTGCTCGGTGAAGAAATCGAAAGCACGAAGACGAAGCAGTCAGAGTTGAGCGAAACAGCGAAACAGTATGCAGAGCAAAACAAGAAGATTGAAGAAAACGCCCAGAAATGGGGAACTGTTGCAGATATGGTCAACAGTGCTGGCAGTGCTTTCAGCAGTCTTGGCAGTGCTTTCGAGATACCCGCTCTTAACGTAGCCTCTATCATAGCAAGTGCAATCGCCTCAGTTATTCAAGGCTATTCGACTGTATCAGCACAAGCGGGAACACTTGGGCCCTGGGCGTGGGCTGCATTTGCACTCAGTGGACTCGCACAAGTTGCAGCAGTCATCAGTCAAATTCACAGTCTTTCTGGCTATGCGCAAGGTGGTATTGTAAGCGGTGGCAGTTACGTTGGAGATTCACAAATCATAAGAGTCAACAGCGGCGAGGCTGTCTTAACGCAGTCAGACCAATCAAGATTTATGCGTCTGTTAGACGGTGGTACTGTTGCAAATCAAAGTCAACAAATGCAGTACGTCGGTGCAGTCGTACGCGGTGCAGACTTGTATCTCGCTTTCAGTAACTATGCAAAGCAGCAGAAAGCAGTCGGAAAAAATATTGGTATAAGATAAACAGATGACATATTACAGCGACTTTAAAGACATTGATAATAACTCAATGCGTCTGGAAATCACAACGTCTGGCAGTGGCAGCAATACAGAAGTCAAGTTGCTGTCAGACGCTATGACTATTGAGTACAGCGGAGAAAGTATCTTTGACGCTATGCGCCCAAGCCGTGCAAGCGTCAATCTGTTTGTCTCTGACATTATCCCGACACTGTTTTCTGGTACGCTCAACGGTGTGACTGTCAAACTATACAAAAATAGTTCTTTGTTCTGGTTTGGCTATGTGCAGCCGAATGTCTATACACAGAGTTATCAAGGCAGTTATGACACTTTGACGATAGAAGCAATTGACACCGTCGCACAGTTAGAAAACGTCGATTACACGTACATTAACAAGTCTGATTCAGTCGGTATTTTCAGTTTCTTAAACGTACTGTCTCATTGCTTTGATTGTGTTGACCCTAACCACGTTATTTCTGATTTCTACATCGATAGTACAATTTCGATAAACGGCAGCAGTCCGATACTTAACAATCTCTTTATCAAAGAGCGCAATTTCTTTGATGAAAAAGAGGAGCCGATGAAGTGTGACGAAGTAGTCAGCAGCATTATGCAGTATCTACAACTGACACTTATACAGTACAAAGGTGCTTTCTATGCAGTCAGCAGCGATAAACTAAACAGTCCTTACGTGCTGACTCATTACACTCACAACGGCACTACATGGCAGCAGGGCGCAAACGTGACGCTCACACTGACACCGAAGACTACGGCTCAGATAGGTCAAAGTGGCTCTGATGTGACTGTCTCTCTTGGTGGAGTGTTCAACAAAGTGACTGTGATTGCAAATAACAATCCACTTGATAACATTCTCCCAGAGTTTGACGATGAAGACGATATTGTCAATCAGAACGCCGACCCAAATATGCAGTATGTAGAAGACTATACAGCCCCAGACGGCACTGCATACAAGTTAATCAGTGGATTTTTCAAAAGTCTGCATAATTGGACGTACACACAGCCGTATAATTTGAGCGGTCAGATAAGTGAAGTGACAGACTCTAATAGAGACTCAATCGTTGGTGGTATATTCTGGCAGAATGTCGCAGAGTACAAAACAGCAGACGGAGAGCCAAGCAGTCTGAGTCGTAAATTGTATATCACTATGACGGGCGGTGGCTTATTAGGAACACTGCCATATATGACACTTAACACGCCAAAGACGATGATACTTGACGGTGGCTATCTGATAATCAATATGAAATACAAGTTTAGCACCGATTTACGTGCTCATTCAGCAGTCAGAAGTATGTACGACAGTGCAGCGACTTTCGGAAGTTGTAGCGATTTGACTTGGACGTCTGACACTGACTACATCGGTGCAGCGGGTTGGCCGAATAATACTATGTTTCTCACACGTCTGACAATCGGCGATTGGTACTATAACGGTGAACAGTGGGACAGTATCACAGCACAGCAAGCGAGACAAACTTATTACAACAGCATCTACAGTGGTTGGGGCTGGGATGGTGCAGGACGTACAAATCATTGGTATAGGACTTGGAACAGTACGCACGAAGTCTGGGACTATGTGACTGAAAGCGTCTATAATTCTTTCAGTGGTCGCAAAGAAAGCGGTGATTGCGCCTACGCAAATGCTAACTATCTGTACAATGTCAACTGTGGCAGTGATAAAGTCTATATACCACAAGAATTTTATTACGAATATTACAACGGTGGTTATTTCTATTTAGTTCACATCAATAAGACAAACGAAACGATTTATGATACTGAATACTCACTAACAAACACTGTGTCATATAAGATGCAGATTGTAAACGCCACTGACGGAGTCGCTATCAAATGCCCAGAAAGTCAGACGATGTACGGTCAACTTGAATTTCAGATTTATGCGTGCAGCAAACTCGGTACAGACCCGCAGCCACGTACAGACTTAGCAGATACGACACTTAAAGCGATTCACCTTTCAGATTTGTCAATCGCTTACAGTAAGTCAGCAGCACAGTCGGACATCTACCACGAAACGAACATTGACCCAGACACAATCTATTCAAATACAGTCGATGAAAACTACTGCAAAGAACTTGAAGACATTGAACTTAAAGTAAATACCCAAAACGATTGGGCCACATCTTACAGTTACGTAATCGGTCAGTCTGGCGGTCAGTATAATTACATTGATTCACTCACTTTCGGAAGTGCTAAAAAGAAGCCAGAAGAAAGATTAGTGCAGCGACTTGTTAATTACTATAAGACACCGAAATATTAGTTCAGTCGCTCAGTACATAACAAAGTAACTGATGTGTCAACGTCAACAGAAGTTTACCCATTTCAGCCGATAAGTGAATCAATCGGGGGAAGTTCAAAACAGTTAGTGACTACGGCTGCAACGTACAACGTCAGTCAGAACACAGTCAACGTAAACACAAACGAAATCTAAACAGCCAGTATGCAGATAGAAGTTTCACAGATTCCTCACAGATACCGCAACAGATTTCTCAGAGATAACAGCGGGTCGGTGACTGTCAATAAAAACAGCACGTCTTAGAATAGTGCTGCAAATTCATTCTACCCAGTCAATATCTGGGGGCAATATTTCGATGATACAGAAGACATCAACGGAGATTTCAACACACGCGGCAGCGTCTTTGCAGAAAACTCCTTGAACGCATCAACACTGAATATCACCAATGACAGTTCTTTGCACTACGTCTGTACAGAAAACATTGAGCCAAGACAAAACAACTTGTATAGTCTCGGAAGTGCTGCAAAGCAGTGGAAAGACTTGTTTGTCGAAGACGGAAACTTTCACAATCTCACTGTCACTGGGTCCGCTCATTTCTTTGAGTTAATCATTGACAAGTTAAAGAGCGTTGGCGGTACTGTCATACTCAGTGCAGCAAACGCCACGATTGATAAAGTCGAGAGCGTCAGCGGTGGTTACAAACTCTGGTGGCGAAAAGAAGACAATGACAGAGCAAAAGCAATAATGAATGAGTTTGCAGTCAATGACCAAGTAATCTGTCAATCGTTTAACGCTCAGACGGGCATAAGTCACAACGTCAGCAACAAATATTATTGGCGTTTGGTTACGGCTGTTGGCGATAGCAGCACAACGATAGACGGACAAACAAAAGACTGTAATTATATCATCGTTTCTGACTCTGTGAAAGATGGTGACTCAGTGCCAGAAGTCGGGGATGAAATTATGCAGTTAGGTTACAGAGGGAATGACGATGCAGAAAGACAGTCTGCAATTATTCTGTCTGCATACAAATCACCAGATCTGGCAATCAAAGCACCGTCAATGGCTCAGTACGTCGGTATCAATGACTTTAATCTGAGTAATCACAAATATACGTGGTTTGCAGCAAACGGCAATAATATACGTGGTAATCTGAAAGTCACAAGCGGGACAACTGTAGAAGACTTAATCACTCAAATGAGTGTTGACGAAGACGCAATCATTGCACGTATTAATAGCAGTCTCGGTCCTACGGGTATTGACATTGTCAATCAGAAAATCACTCTGACAGCCGCAAATACTGTCATCAATGGCAATTTGAATCTGTACGACTCAAATAATAGTGGCTTTACGATTTATGACGCTGATAATGTGCCACGCGTAAACATTCAGAGTGACGTAATAGACTCAATCAGTGCAATCGCAAATGACAGTTACAACTATTATAATTTGAGCAATAGCGGAACTGCAAGCAGTTGGGATTTAACAACAGCGCAACAGTCATTTGTAATGAGCAAATACGACACTCTGGACGTTGACAAATTCAATGTAATCTTTTCCGCTCAAGGTGGTGTTTATCCGACCGCATACGTTACGACGCTTGCAGTCATCATTGAAAAGCCAAACGGCAGCACTGTCACACACACGCTTTCAACTTTCAAGCAAGACAATTTCGGACGCTACAGCAACACAGACGAAAAGATAAGATTTGCAGCCGAGAGCAATGGCACTTACAAAGTTTCTGTCAGAGCGCAAAACAGCACATCAATGAGCGGCAGCAATACTTTATATCTCAATGTTAATATGCGTATGCAGACAGCGGCAAACGCTCAGACATACATCGGACGCGATGGCTTTTACAGTCACGCGGGTGCAAATAAATTGCTCTGGTCGGGTGAATCAGAATTGCAGTTGAGATACGGCTTTAACGGCATCAGATGGAGCAATGCAGACGCGTTTGGTAATAAGTCAATGGACGTTGCTTGTCAAATAAAAGGGACAGCACCGAATTACAAACCTGTCTGGCTACCGTTCTATAATTATACGCCGACTTTCAGCGTCGGCAGTGGCACAAGTCCTTATCTGTTTACAAGTCAGACAGTCGGCAATATCTCAGAAACAAAATATGCTTTCGTGGTCAATCCTTACAGAGATAGAGGCATCTGCATTGTGACAAGTGGTTACATTGATAGCAGTTTTAATGAGTGTGAGTCGTGGATTGTTTTGCCACCAACGAGATTCACTGACGCTGACGGTGAGACTGCATCACTGCCAACGGGGTACACTATTACAGTTATAAATTGGACTCAAACAAACATCTATGTCGTACCGTATAGCAATAGCAATCACGGTGCAGTTATTGTTGACGCAAATCGAAATAACAACTACTATGCTGATTTGAATGGCGTGCAGTCAAGAGACACCTATATATATGTCGGAAACTGGGCTGGACTTGGTGATACGTGGCTAAGTATGCACGACACACAGTAAAACATCATTTTTATACAAAATTAGAGCGAGAGACAGTCATTTCGGCTGTCTTTTTGCATTTTTTTAGAATTGAGAAAGACGCTGTTAATCTGTAAAACAACTTTACCGCATCCCCAGAACAGCGTTTGTGACACTTTGCAAAAATACCGACATAAATCGTTGCAAAGTGACAGAAAAATCGTCTATTTACGTAATGATTTGCTGAAAAATGAAAGAGGACTTTTTGAGAAGTCCAACAAAAACGAGGCTAAAACAGTTAATATGTGTTTTTCAGATTTCGTTATCACTGATGATTTCTTAAATAATACAAACAAGTTTTTGCACAAATAATGATTTTTGTGCAAAAATGGGCTATTTTTGCCACATGGACTTGTAGGGAGTCCATTTTTTCAGATATAGTTAAATTTCAGCAGAAAACGTCTGGTTTTCTGACTTTTTGTCTCTTGCAAGTATTTCAATTATCACTTATCTTTGCACCAGAAATCAAAATCAAAACGACAATGAAGTATATAAAGACAGTTACAGTCACACCGCTCAACGCAGAAGGCACCATCAGCACTTTGATGGCATCTGGTTACGATAGCAAAGATTGGCGAAACTGTATCAGTACTGGCTGGCATCCTGCGCCTATGGTCGTAGAAGTCTGGGAAGCAGAAGACGGCGAGACACCAGAGCACCAAATCGGCATAGATGTATTTATAAAGTATATGCGTGGTGGTCGCTACAGAGGTGAAAAGATAACAAACGCAGCACGCCAGACGATTCTGCAAGCAGTCAAAGAACTGCAACCAAATCAGTTTATCAGACTGAGACGATTGACCGCGAAAGAATATCTGGCACTGATGGACGTGACACGTGAAGACGCTGAAAAGATGCAGAGTGTCAACAATGTCAAAGATGTATATATGCAGGGCGGGAACAGTATTTGTGCAAACGTCCTTACAGAGATATTCAAATCATTATTAATTAACAACTAATTATTTAAGATTATGGCAAAAATTGAGAACAAGCAGCAGTTAGCGGCTGCAAAGGATGGGTTAGCACCTGAGTATGCAACCAAGTTAGATTTATGGTGGTGCAGAGCACAGAAGGGGTCTAAAGTGTACGTTATTGAGTACAGTGACATTGAAGACTTAGTAAGGCAGATTGACGCTCATACAGAGAAAGCGTCTAAACGCAGTCAGAAGCGTCAGAACCGCTTGAACGGTGTGCAGTCAGAACGTCAGCAGAAGTCAGAGGCCGAACAGTGCCACGAAGCAGTCAAGGAACTTGCAGACGTGTACGGCGTAAGCGTTAAGAACATTATCAAGCGTCTGCAATCTAAGACAGCAGAAGCGAGAGAGACAGAGCAGCAGAAAGCATCAGAAGCAGCACAGCAAGCCGAAGCAAAGATGCAAGCACTGAGAGCAGCACACCCAGAGTTATTCACTGAGTACGACGCTTTGCAATCAGAGTACAGCAAGCAGCAAGAACGCAGCAGCAGACTCAGCAGTCAGAACGTGATGGCACAGAAGCAGAAGCGCGGAAGACGTGCGAAAGTCAGCAGTGTTGCACTATTCTAAGAACTAACAGAGCACCCGTCAGCGGTGGCGGGTGCATTTTTTAAGCAATATGCAATGATTCAAAAAAATTCAGTATCTTTGCAGCATTATTTCAAACTTAAAAAATGATTATTATGAGCAACGAAGAAATTTCAAAAGCATTAAACGATTATTTTGAAGAACAAGAAAAAAAAATGTCGTATAGGGAACTAAATGAATTGAGAGTAACAAAAGTAAAAGATGTTAATGACACATATAGTAATAACTCTTTTGTTGCAACTGTGGAATTAAGCAACGGAAAAGAAAGAAAAGTTGAGTTTCTGAAAAAAGACAATAGTAATGAGTATTACATATATCATTTTTTCTAAGAGACACAAAAGAGACAGCCACTGAATGACTGTCTCTTTTTAATCTTTCTTTCTGTCTGATGTAAGTGTAATCTTAATGTCTATCACATTCAGCACGGCGAGCACAAACAGCAGTGCAGCAGCACCAACAGCAGCAAACGTCACTTTCGGGAAACAGATGCAGAGCACGAAAGCAGCAACGATGTAAAACAGTGTTTTCATTTCTTTTGGTCCCAATACTCTTTATAGTCGTTTTCTCTGTCTTCACGTGATGGCTCAATCACTATTACATCAGTGCCGCATTTCGTGCAAGTGTAGTGGTGACTGACTGCATCATCATCAGTCTCATAGTCAAAGCCATCAGCGGCTTTTTCGTCGTTAAGCCAATGCAGATTGGCAGTCCCGCAAGTCGGGCAAATTACTAACTCCATATTCTTAAAACAGTGTATTAATTTCGGGATAAGGTACAGCGTCTTTGACGTTATACTCTTTAGTCACTTCGGCGATAGTCCGATTTTCATTTGCTTTCGAGCGCATGAAGTTGACAAGGCACTTTCCGAACTCCTCAGAGTGTTCTGTCTGACTGTCACTGTAAACATTTGCACGTCTGCAACCTCCCCAGATTTTGTGATTGCGTAAGAACTCTGTACCGCAGCACTCACAGCCGCAGCCGTACTTTCCATCGTCTAAGAAGTTATCAGCATTAAAGAACTTGATACCGTATTTCTATGCTAAATCTGAGTACATTTTCAGCATACGGCGTTTGTCTGTTGCACTATAAACGTAGTCACCAAATTCAATCATTCCGAAACGCTTGAAATTAGAAAGACCTCAAATCCGCAACCGCCCTCATAAGATGACACAGAGGTCAAAAAGGTAGCGTCACTGCGGCAAAAGAGGGCGCAACGCAGCAAAAATCGCCACAAAGACGCATAAATTCCCCTTACCCTACCAC
>Ga0256405_10001570_pt1 | contig 61140 bp, 33 predicted proteins | sample RumenRJG_02DNA_FD_189096 | JGI IMG/M metagenome (GOLD analysis project Ga0256405, IMG submission 189096) | Bovine rumen microbial communities from Lethbridge, Alberta, Canada - RJG_02 | ecosystem: Host-associated > Mammals > Digestive system > Stomach > Rumen | place: Canada: Alberta... | reverse complement strand
TTTCTCTACGCATGAATATCAGAACCAAGTGTTCCAAGAGGTGCTTTGCACTGATATCGTTAAGCTATAAATAATAATGTATAATTCTGAGTTGAGGTGAGGAGGATATTCTCGAGTAAATGGCCAAAGAATCCGAAATCTCTTCTCTATTAATCAACTTAGAAAAATGAAAGCAGAAATACAGATTTTTACAAGTGAAGTTTTCGGCGAGATTCGTACTTGCCAAGTTAATAATCAGATTATGTTCGTGGGCAAAGATGTTGCCACGGCGCTAGGGTACACTGACCCACAGAAAGCCCTCAAGATGCATGTGGACAATGATGACAAGCTGACCCGACAAATTGTCGTATCAGGTCAAGGTCGAAGAACCTACATCATCAACGAGTCAGGCCTCTACTCACTCATCCTCTCATCAAAGCTGCCGCAGGCTAAGGCGTTTAAGCGCTGGGTAACAGCCGAGGTTCTGCCACAGATTCGCAAGACGGGCGGTTACATTCCTACCAAGGATAGCGAAGGCCGTCAACTCTCGGTCGACGAAATTCTGGAGCGTGCTGATGCCATCGTTGGCAACTCAATCCACATGCTGAACGAGCCAGCCGAGGATACTCTCACTGCCACTCAGGTGGCTAAGACTTTCAACATGACCACACTCGACTTCAACGCCGTTCTGCGCGACATGGGTATACAATATCGTCGCGGCGGGCGTTGGAACCTCTCTGACGATCTGCAAGGCCGCGGCTACACTACCGAGCGCACCTACGTGAGCTACACGCTGAAGGGCGAAAAGAAAATAAAGACCTACATGACGTGGACCATGGCAGGTCTACACTACCTTAACGCAAAATTGGGATACCCAAACTATTAATCATTGAATATTATGAGTGTATACGTATTAGATCATTATAACGAGGATGGGGCGAAGGTAATGCGCCCCGTCCTTACCAGAGAAGAGTATTTGGCCCTGCGCAACAGTAACAAACAAAAGAAAACGCTAAGTGCTATTAGGGGTGGTGATAAGAGTAAGAAGAACCAACTGTTGCAGATGAACTACTCGTGTGTTCCAGGCGATGACGGATTGTTAAGGGGATGTAAAACGCCTTCTAACTCTGTTGGTATGGATATCGATTTCGTTGCTCCTGCAGAGCTTTCGGCCGAGGAACAGCAGGCGTGGTTGGCAGGAAAGATGACTGGTGTGCCAGAATTGGTTTTGTCGAAGCGCGAAGAGCTTGGTTTGCATATGCTTGAGCGTTCGGCCAGCAAAGGCTATCACCTTGTGTTCCGTCGTAGACCTGAACTCTCGCAAGAGGGTAACCTATTGTGGGCCAGTGAGTTGCTCGGAATCAAATACGATGATGGGGCTAAGGATATAACTCGCGTATTCTTCTCCACAACTGCCGATGAAGAGAATCTGATTTTCCTTTCGGATGAAATATTTGAGATTGAGGCGGCTGATTCTGCCAGGGGACAGGTTCCTGGCATCAACAAACAAGCACCAACGTCGGATGCCAGGAACCTGTCCCCCGGCAGAATCTTCCCTACCGACTTTAAAGGCGTGCCTTATGCTACTATCATCGCAGAATATTGGCGACGAACAGGCGGCGAACCCAATACCGGTGAGCGCAACAAGCGACTGCACAAGCTGGCAGCAAATCTGCGCGCCATATGCGACGACTCGGAAGAGTGGCTGCTGGAGATTATGCCGCGATACGGACTATCGCTGCAGGAGATGAAGGGGATTATCCATTCGGCCTGTAAGGAACCCACTAAGGGCTCGCGTGCGATGGACGAGATTGTAGGCTCGCTGACATCGCCCATAGCCATCGACGACGAAGACGATTCGGCCGACGATCTCTCAATTCTAAACTCTAAAATCTCAATTAAAAAGCTGCCCCAAGGCATAAAAGACTCTGTTGATGCCGTAGGCCCACGACTGGCAATGCCTGTGATTACAGCCATCTGCCCTTGTATAGGCGCGCTGGCAACGGGCGTGGTGCTCGATGTTCACGGTCGCAAAAAGGGGCTTAACCTTATCAGCTATATCGCCGGCGACTTTGCCAGCGGAAAGGGAGATATCGACCCCGTGGTTGATGCCTGGATGAGCGAGGTGCAGGCGCTGGACAAGATGTACCAGATGCAGGAAGACGAGTGGCGCGCCAAGAAACGAGCTGCTAAGAACAAGAAGGAGCAGCCCGAGGAGCCGAAGCTGCCTGTGCGATGCCTGACGCTGAACAACACAGTGGCCAATCTGGCCGAGCGACTGGGTAATACCGAGGGTAAGCACGCTTTCTCGTTCACGCCCGAGGCCGACACCGTGGCTCAGAAGTGGAAATCGAGCATGAGCGATTTTTCGGTGATGCTCCGACAGAGTTACGATGGTACGCGTTACGATCGCGAAGCCCGCAGTGCCGATGCCGTGAATGTGCATATCGAGCGTCTGTTGTGGAACGTAACCATGTGCGGCACGCCCGATGCACTTTATCGCGTGGTAAACAACTACACCGACGGATTCCAGAGCCGTATCGCCATCGGCCGAACGCCCGACAACACGTTTGCCAAGTTGGAAGACAAGCCCTTTGTACTTACTTCGCGGCAGACGGAACGCATACAGCAGATAGCGCACCTGTTGCCGCTGATGCAGGGCGAGGTGGTGCTGCCGAAACTCGAAGCCAGGGGTCGTGAGTGGGTAGAGCGCATCCGTATCGAGACGATGATGAACGACGATAAGGTACGCGCCCGCCAGCGCTTCCGCGTATGTGTTACGGCGCAGAGGATGACCTGCTGCCTGATGCTCTGCAAGGTGTGCGAGGGCTTGATTCAGAAGCATGGTTTGAACGGTGCCGAGGCTCAGCTCAAGCAGAATCCCTCTCTATGGAAAGAGTTGCTACTTAAAGCGCAGACACCGCAGTTGCTTGAGGCTTACGATGTGATAGCCGACGCTCTGCTGGAGAATGCACTTTACTTCTTCCGCGATCGCATAGAGAACGCCTTTGCCAGTCGCGACTATGCGGGGCATATCAGTGGCGACCGCTCTAAGCGCGGCAGAAACGACTCGATATTCGCCCGATTGGATGTTCAGTTCACCTTCGAGCAGGCCATGCAGTTCTCAGTGGCGATGAAGGGCGCAGGTGTTACTCACAACAGCGTGCGGCAGATGCTAAAGAACTGGCGCAAACAGGGGCTGGTAGTTCTGACCGATGATGGTAATTATCGTAAAATGTCATAATGGTCAAGGTCATGATGGTCAAAATCGAAAATAACAAGGAATGCTTTGTGCAGCTCTGGCTATTGCTGGAGCGCACAAGGCGGATGCTGGGCGCACAGTATAAGCGCTTCTGCATCAGGAATGTGTTGAAAGCATGGTTTGGCGTGCAGGCCACCGATGACTTTATCTGGGAGGTATGCCACCATACCATTGTAGACGATGAGTGGGCATGCGGCAACGATATGCTGAAACCGCCATCGCTCTACCCTCGCAAGCATCGCGAGTTTCTCAGGGCCATAGTTGCCGTAAGCCTCGGCATCACCCTCCGCAAGGTAGACCTAAAAGCCCTCGACGCCGCTTACAGCGAGGCATTCCCGAATAGCACCCCGCTGAACGTAAATAAGAAGAAAAGAAATCCGTAGGTAAAGTATGACAAGTAGAGGAATCAGAAACAACAACCCACTGAATATCCGCCGTTCGCGCGACCAGTGGAAGGGACTTTCGAAAACGCAGAACGATCCAAGCTTCTGCCAGTTTGAATCAATGGAATGGGGTTGGCGTGCAGCCTTCTGGCTGCTAACCCGCACCTACTACCACACGTACCGGCTGTTCACCATCCGCGCCATAGTCCAGAAGTGGGCGCCGCCGCACGAGAACAACACCCAGGCCTACGTCGCCAACGTGAGCAAGCTAACCGGCATCGCCCCCGACGAGCCCATCGGCATTCCCAGCGACCAACCAGCCCGCTGGATGGCAATAGCCACCGCCATGGCAATACAAGAGAACGGCCCCGCCGCCCTCGACTACTTCGCCATGCTGCGCGGCTGGACCCTATGCCGCCAAGACTGCTAAGCACAAAAAAATCAAGCGAGCCGTTGCAAAAAGCGGCCCGCTTGAATGATATAAGGATTTCAACTTACTTCTTAGTAATCACGCAGTATGACTTAGTCTCGCAGTTGGGGAAGAACTGGATGAAGTACTTACCAGCCTCGTCAATCTTGAGGTTAGCTCCATTCTGAACCAGATTGTCGGTAGAACCACCCCAGTTAATGTCCCAACCATCGTTGGCACGGAACTTGAACTCGTCGGCAGCCAAGTCAACTGTTCCCTCCCAAGCGCGTGTCTCTGGGTTGTAGGTCAAATCGGTGTCGGTATCCCAACCACCAGCCTGTGCAGGACCGATAAGACCAATACCGCTGATAGCTGTGAGCTTATAAGTCATAGCAGCGAGATCGATCTCAGCAAGGTAGAAGCCTGGTGTTACCATGATGTTATCACCACCTTCGAGCAGTGTACCTGATGCATCATCGCCACCGCCGAAGCCGTAGTTTACATCCCAGTTGTTGAACTCCTTCTGGAACTTGAAGGCACCCTTGCCACCAGACCAGTCGGCATCCTGTGCATAGAAGCAGCCCTTATAAGTACCATTTCCATCGGCGCAATAAAGTGGCTGTGCATCAGCACCCCAGTTGTTATTTACACCTGCCTCCCAGAGATACTCTGCGAAGTTCAGAGGAGTGATGGTGTACTTCATATCGGCCATATTGATGCTAACACGATAGAACTTGGCCTTACCGTCTACGCAGAACGAGTGATCACCATCGAGGTTATAACGACGATCGAACGAACCGCTCAGGTCTGTGCTCTCGCCCTTAGTACCGAAGAGTTTGTTCCAAGTACCATCTGCAACAGCATCGATAGCCTCTTCATCACCGAATGCGAACCACATCTCACTGCCAGTACCCTCGAATGTGTATGTGAATACAGGATCCTCGAATACATCCTTTGAGCTATGAGAGAACTTCATAGTCTTAGCCGAAGTTGCATTCCACTCGCCAGGACCACCAATCAGATAGTATGCGTCTGAGATATTTACAGGCTCAATCTTGTAGCTGTACTCCATCATGTCGAGAGTGATGCGAATCTTCTTGGCACCTGTTACGTGGAATGAGTGGTCGCCACCCAGATTGTAACGGCGATCCATTGTACCTGTAAGGTCCTCGCTTGCGCCCTTGGTTCCGAAGAGCTGAGTCCAATCACCAGCAGCAACAGCATCGATAGCAGTATCATCACCGATAGCAAACCAGCAATCGTCACCGCCAGCATCTACAATGATAGTGAAGATAGGATCGTCGTAAACATCAGCATCGCTGTGGCTGAACTTCTGAGTACGTGCACCATCGGCACTCCAACCGGCACCAGCACCGATTACATAGTAAGCAGGAGAAATCTGAACCTTAAACAGCGGAGTGAACTGAACGTTACGCTGAGCAAAGAAGTTCTCGCCTGGCTTACCTACGATAGCCTCGGCTGATCCGCCTGTTACAGTGTGGATAACGGTACGGATATAAAGAGGTGTCTCGGCTGGATTGCGGGTGATATTATTGAAATATGCATCCTGCAGATCGCCGGCCTTAACACTGATCTCGTTAGTACCCTCAAGGCTGTTAGCATCGAGTGTGATACTCTCGGCAAAGTCCTCGGTCTTTGAGAACTCTACCAAAGCCTTAAGAATGGTATTGGCTGGCATAGCACCCTCAGCCACGCTAACTGTACCGATTGCGATGTCCTTGTTAACACCAGTCTCCTCGTCGATATAGTCAGCCAGATTGATGGTGGTTGCCGAAGCAGTAGCAACACTCACGTCGCTAACCTTAAGCAGGCTCTCAGGCAGATTAGTCTGTGGCACAAACTCGGTGTCGAAGTCCTGGTTACAAGCCACGAGACCCAAGCTGAGAAGAGCCATTGTATATAAACCTAATTTTTTCATCTTCTTATTCATTTGATTAAACTACGTTATAATACTGACGAAATTACTGGAGCACAAACTGTACTGTACCCTTGTTCAAATCAACAGTGAGTTCGAGTACACCACCAGGGAATCCTGGGAACGCGTAAGAACCCTTACCCTTCATAATGGTATTCTTGAATACTCCGTCGGTGAATGCGAACTCAGTAGCTGTATCGTCTTTCTGGAATCCATAAGAGTCGCCTCCGTCCCAGCCGGTGAGTTTACCGTAGAAGCGGAAGGTGAGGTCGCCCTCTGGCATTGTAACAGTGCCCTTGTAGATCTTGCTACCAATCTCGGTCTCCATAATGAACCAGTTGCCATCTACAAGAGTTTCCTTATTGCCGGCAGATGGCTCGGGCCAACCGCAGCAAGAACCGATAACCCACAGAGTGCCCTTGGTTGGGATGTTGCAGTAAGCTGCCATGTGGTTGAAGCTTACAACATTGGATGTGATGGTAGTACCAGGAACGACATCAGAAGCTGTGGTCTGAATCTTAGCTGTTACACGGAAGTCAACCTGACGGAAGCCCATAGGAACATAGTCGTCTTCGGTTTTGAAACCATCAATCTTACATATTGCCTTTGCAATCTCCTCGCCACTAAGCTGTACATTGCAAGAAATATAGTTTGTTTCCAGAGGCTCCCAAGTTCCGTTCATACCAACCTCGACACTATAGTTAACTACAGTATTAACACCGTAATTAGGCTGAGTCCATGTAAGGTTAACAGTATTATCGGGAGAGAGCTGGATATACTGATCAGCAACAGCCGAAGTATTCACCACGAAAGTGTTAGCGGTGTGGTTCGGGCCTAATGTAGGATTGTCGTCGCGGTCGCTATCACATGATGTGAACAACATGCCAAAGGCAGCGAACAACATGCTACTTAAAATATATTTTGCTTTCATAACTCTTAATTCTTTATTTAATTCCTTAAATTAATAGCCAGCATTCTGCTTCAGGTTCTGGTTCGAAATAACATCGCTCGAAGCCAGTGGGAACAGATTGTACTTAGCATCTACAGCGTGAGGAGTACCTATATTGCTGTTCATACCCTTATGAGACCAGAGGTAATCGCCTGTGGTAAAGAGACCAAAGCGAACCAGGTCGCTACGACGATGACACTCCCAAGCCAACTCGCGAGCACGCTCGTTGATGATATCGCTGGCTGATGGGTTAGCAATCTCGTCGACACCGGCACGGGTACGGATGGCATTGAACTTAGCGATACCATCGCAGCTTACACCGCCTACTACCTGGCACTCGGCCAACATCAGATATACATCGCCGAGACGGAATACTGGGAAGTCGGTGTCGGGGAATGAGTTTGCACCAGGGATAGTAGAACCATCAGCCTTCAGATTAGTGAACTTTGTGAATGCATAGCCACTGAAGAAGTCGCTGATATCCTTAATCTCCTTGCTCTGACCATCGGTGAAGAAAGTTGCACGCTGGTCACCATCCTCAAACTTGTCAACAAACTGTGGAGTAACACGAATACCACCCCAACCGTTACCACCAAGTCCGTAGTCGGCATAGTTCATGTTACCACCTACCTGAGCATTGATAATATAGGTAGTACCACCGTAAGCCTGAGTGTTGATGTGATCCTGATATACACTGAAGATAATCTCATGACCTACACCCAGATACTGGTCGTTATCGGCACAGAACAGCTTCCAATAGTCGTTAGCGCTCTCGAGCTTGTAGCCCAGGTCGATAACCTTCTGGCAGTACTCAGCACACTTCTGGTAGTTAGGTGTGCCAGTGTAAACGCCTGCATTAAGATAGAGCTTAGCCAGAATCATGTAGCAAAGACCCTTACCTGCGCGATACTTCTCTGGATCAGCAGGCAGTATTTCGGCTGTCTCTTCCATATCGTTAACCAGCCAATTGAAGAGCTCGGCACGGCTGATCTGCACAGGGTTAGCACCGCCCACCTCAGAGTTCTCGTCGGTGAAAGGAACATTACCGAACAGGTCGATGGCATGCAGATAGCTAAGACCGCGGATGGCGCGAGCCTCGGCACGATACTGCTGCATAAGAGCATCGTTGCTGCCAGCCTTGTCAATCTGACGGATAACCTCGTTACAGATAGAAATCTGATAGAACACACGGCTGTAGGCAGCGCTTACGAATACGTCGCTTGATGTCCACTGCAGTCCGTGAAGGTCTTTCAGGGTCTGGTCGTTCCAACCGATAACGGCCTCATCGGTAGGCAGCTCCTGCATGTTATATAGAGCACGCAGATACTGACCGAAACCACCATCGATACCCTCGATATCAGGACTTCCGCTATCACCATCAGGCGAGCTTACAGAAAGGCCTGAGTAACACTTTGCCAGCATCTGATTGTATGCCTCAGTGCTTGTGAGCACATTCTCCGGAGTGTCCAAGTTGGGATCGATTGGAGTTACATCCAAATCTTTCACACAAGATGTGAGCGACACGGCGGTAGCAAAGGCAAAGCTATAAATTCCGTATTTATTGATATTGAATTTCATATTCTTATCCTCCTATTAATTAAAAGTTAAAGCTTGCACCCAAGATGAAGTTGCGTGAGCGGGGATACATGTTGTTGTCGATACCATTGCCTACCTCAGGATCTACACCCTTGTAATTGGTAATGGTGAAGATGTTCTGAGCGGTAAAGTTAACACGTACCCAAGGTGCTATATTGTAAGCCAGTGTCACCTTGTCGAGCTTCAGGTAAGAAGCATTCTGTACATAGTAGTCGCTCTTGTACTGAGCCTGAGCAAAGTTGCTGTAAGGAGCAGTAGCAACACGGTTGCAGATAAAGTTGTTAGTCCACATATCTGCCTTCATCTCAGTGTTAGAGGCGATATTGTTGTAAACATAGTTACCAAGACTTGAACGGAGTGAAGCAGAGAGTGTCCACTTCTTGTAGCTTATCTCAGTATTGAAACCGATATTCACATCAGCATCTGGCTTGTAGTAAACGTAGCGATCATCGTCGGTAATCTGTCCATCGTGGTTGCGGTCAACATATACGCCCTCGAGTGGCTTGCCATCCTCGCCGTAAACCTGCTGGAATACATAGAATGAGTTGATGGGGTTGCCTACCTTCTGAATCTGGATGTTGTTACCTACACCACCTGAGATACCACCTGTCTCTACACCAGGATAGCTTGGATCGTCGCTGGCGGTAAGGCGGGTAATCTTATTCTTATTGTAAGCTACGTTAACGCCAATCTCCCAACGCAGGTCTTTCTTCTCGATGGGCACTACATTCAGTGCACCCTCAATACCCTTGTTCTCCATATCGCCGACGTTCATCAGCAGATAGTTGGTAAGGTTGGTGCCTGCAGCTACAGGAACCTTATTCAGCAGGTCCTTGGTCTTGCGCTGGTATACATCGATGCTACCATTGATGCGGTTGCGAGCGAAACCGAAGTCCAAACCGATGTTATAAGTTGTTGTAGACTCCCACTTTATCTGAGCGGCATAGCCCTTAGGAGTGATAGGAGTAACAACGGTATTACCCAACTGATAGAGCGAACCAGCCTGGTTGGTGTGGTAAGTAGGAATTGATGGATAGTCGCCCTGGTTAATGTTCTGCTGACCGGTGATACCATAACCCAGACGCAGTTTCAGGTTTGACAACCACTCGACATTCTTCATGAATGGCTCCTCGCTGATACGCCATGCCAGAGCTGCTGATGGGAACAGACCCCACTTATTGTTCTGGAAACGTGAAGTACCATCATCACGCAGTGTGAAGGTAAGGAGGTAGCGGTCCATCAGAGAGTAGTTCAAACGTCCATAGAATGAAACGAGGAAGCTCTCGGTCTTGAACAGAGTAGGATCGCCATACAGACGTGTATCATTTCCATCGTTTGACATCTTATCGTTGGTTGTCTGGTTAAAGAAGTGCTGCCAGCTATAACCAGCCAGTATATCGAAGCGGCTCTGGATTTCCTTAAGTTCCTTAGCATAAGCCAGATAGAACTCCAAAGTCTGGTCGCGGCGCAGCTGAGTATATTTCTCCCACAAACCTGTACCGTTCTCTACCTTATTGTGATAAGAGATTTCACTCTGATAATCGGTAACATTCCAACCTGTGGTAGTAGAGATATCGAGACCGAGGTTCAAGTTAGCACGAAGTCCATCAAGGAACTTGAACTTATAGTCGAACTGAGCGTTACCTACGAAACGGCGTACGTAACTATCCTTATTCTGCTCGTTCAACATGGCAACTGGGTTCAGAGTCGACATGGTGTTATAGGCACCGTTACTCATCCACTTATGATCAACCTCCTTCAATGGGTTGTACTGAACTGCAGCGCCAATGGCACCCTCGTCAGCATAAGAGTTGTGTGTGAATACACCCTTACCATTAAGGTTGATGGTCAAACGGTCGTTCAGCAGAGTTGGAGTAAGGTTGAAACCTACGGTTGCACGGTTCATGCCTGTGGTCTTAAGTGTACCATCGTTATTCAGGAAACCTGCACTTACACGATAAGGCATCTTGAAGTCGGCATTCTTAGCAACATGACCGCCGGTTACACTTGCGTTGATTTCCTCAGCGAATGCTGTACGATAAATCTCGTTTTGCCAGTTGGTGTTAGCATTGCCAAGAGCTGCTACAGCATCAGCATTTTCACCATAATTGGCCATGAAGAACTCGCGGAATGCATCAGCACCCAATACATCGACCTTCTTACCAACAGTCTTGAAAGTACCGCTGATATCAACGCTTACACGTGGTTTAGCACCAGCCTTACCCTTCTTTGTGGTAATCAGGATAACACCGTTAGATGCACGGCTACCATAAATAGCTGTGGCAGAAGCATCCTTAAGAATAGAGAAGCTCTCGATGTCGTTAGGGTTGATTGTGTTCAAAACATCACCACCAGAAATCTCAGTTGAACTGATTGGCAGACCATCGATAACGATCAGAGGGTCGTTAGAGGCTGAAAGTGAAGAACCTCCACGGATACGGATCTTAGAACCAGCACCAGGAGCACCACTGTTAGTGGTAATCTGCACGCCAGGAGTCTTACCCTGCAGCAGATCGGCTGGCGATGTGGCAAGACCCTTATTCAGCTGATCAGCCTCAACCGACATGACCGAACCTGTAGCATCGCTCTTACGAACAGTACCATAACCGATTACTACAACATCCTGCAGAACAGTCTGGTCGTCCTTCAGAACAACTGTTACATTTGGCGCTGCCTTAACCTGTGTGGTGATATAACCCACATACGAAATGCTAAGCGTAGCACCTTGTTTTGCCTTCAGTGCGAAATTACCGTCGAAATCAGTGATAGTAGCGGTTTGTGTGCCGTCTACGCGTACTGTAGCGCCGATAATGGGTTCGCCTGTAGCATCTTTCACATGGCCTTTTACGTCAATCTGAGCAAAGGCACTGACCGATAGGAAAAGCCCTAAAATAAGGCCAAGCATCCTAAGCGGAAATTGAATGTTTACCTGCTTCATCATTACATTTTTAATTAGAGTTAATTTGTTATTGTTATATCGTTTTAAGCCTTTATTGAGCTTGAATTTACAGTTTTATCGGTGCAAAGATATATTAGTTTTTAATACGTTATTCTATTTTTTCTTATTTTTTGTTTTTTTCACGATGCAAACGTTTGCATTACATTTAACAGGCAACTAATGAGAAAAAACAGAAAATATTTGGTTTTTATTTCATTTTGCATTATCTTTGCACGCAGAATAATTGAAGACCGATGGAGGAGAATGCACCAATGACAATGAAGGACATAGCCAGGGAGTTTGGAATTTCCGTGGCTACAGTGTCGCGTGCTTTAAAGAATTCGCCACGCATCAGCGAAGAGCGCCGCAAGGCTATCCAGCAGTATGCACGAGAGCATAATTTCTATCCCAATGCCATAGGCGAGGCGCTTCGACACAGCAGAGTAATGCCACAGCGAATGATTGGCGTCATAGTGCCAGAGTTTACACATTATTATTTCTCATCTATCCTTACTGGTATCGAGGAGACTGCCAGAGCCCGAGGCTACCAGATTATGGTGGCGCTGAGCGGCGAACAGTATGAGCGCGAGGCACAGATATGTGAGGACTTCCATCGCTACAAGGTGTGCGGCGTGATTGTATCGCAAGCTAAGGATACCAAAAACTACGATCACTATCAGAAGTTGATTGACGCTGGAATACCAATGGTATTTTACGATAGAATATGTACGGGTGTTAACGCCAGCCGTGTGGTGGTTGACGATTACCTTGGAGCCATGAATGCCGTGACACACTTAATAGAATCAGGATGCAAACGCATTGCTTTCTACGGTGGACCGATGCAGCTGGAGATATCGAAGAACCGTTTTAACGGATATAAGGATGCACTGCTGAAACACGGCATACAGATAGACGAAAGCATAGTAACACTATGCGACAACCGCCGTATGGCAGAGGATATTACACCCAAACTGATGACATTGGATAACCCACCCGATGGCTATTTTGCCGTGAACGATGATACCGCCATCGGCATACTCTACACTCTGAAGCACGCAGGGAAACGGGTGCCAGAGGATGTGCAGATATGCGGATTTACCAACGGACAGCGCGCAGTGGCATGCGACCCTATGCTAACAACAGTTGAGCAGCGCGGCCATCGTGTAGGCGAAGAGGCCGCTACTATACTGATGGATAAGGTAGAAGGCTTATCGCCACTTGAGAAGATTGAGAAAAGAGTGGTAAGGACGAGACTTGTTGTTCGTGGAACAACGAAGTAAAGGTGAAAAAGTGAAACAATTAAGAGATATAGCATTATGAAACAAAAACCGGATTTATCATTTTGGAAGTTGTGGAATCTGAGTTTCGGATTCTTTGGCGTACAGATCGCCTATGCTCTTCAGAGTGCTAACATTTCAAGAATATTCCGTACGCTGGGTGCCGACCCACACTCGCTGAGCTTCTTCTGGATACTCCCCCCATTGATGGGTATTCTGGTTCAGCCTATCGTTGGAACACTTAGCGACAGGACATGGACACGTTTCGGTCGTCGTATACCTTACTTATTTATAGGAGCACTGACGGCTGTGGCTGTTATGTGTCTGTTGCCTAACGCCGGATCGCTCGGACTGAGCATATCAATGGTTATGATTTTCGGTCTGCTGATGCTGATGTTGCTTGATACCAGTATCAATATGGCTATGCAGCCATTCAAGATGATGGTGGGCGACATGGTTAACCAGAAACAGAAAGGTAAAGCCTACTCTATCCAGTCGTTCCTTTGTAATGCCGGTAGCGTAGTAGGATTCCTCTTCCCGTTTTTCCTCGCATGGATAGGACTGAAGAACGTAGCTCCTGAGGGTGTTGTACCCGACACTGTTATATGGTCGTTCTACATTGGCGCAGCCATCCTTATCCTATGCGTTATCTACACAACACTTAAAGTAAAAGAGTGGCCTCCACAGGAGTATGCCGAATACAATCCCGTAGCCGAAGAGAAAGAAGATTCGGCCAACTGGTTTGTACTGCTTAAGAACGCTCCATCGGCATTCTGGCGTATCGGACTGGTACAGTTCTGCTGTTGGGCAGCATTCCTATATATGTGGACCTATGTTGTTGATGCCGTATCGATAACAGTATGGAACACTGCCGACTCTGCAAGCGAAGAGTATCAGGTAGCAGGAAACTGGACTGGTGTACTATACGCCCTGCAAGCAGTAAGCGCAGTTTTATGGGCAGCTACCATACCAAGATTCAAGAACATCAAGATCGCATACGCCGTGAGTCTGGTAATAGGAGGTCTGGGCTTTGCACTCATTCCATTCTGCCCAGGACAGTATCTGCAGATTATACCATTCCTACTTATCGGATGTGCCTGGGCTGCCATGTTGGCATGTCCATTCACTCTGGTTACCAATGCACTGCAGGGGTATGGACACATGGGCGCTTATCTGGGACTCTTCAACGGCACAATCTGTGTGCCACAGATTGTAGCTGCACTGCTTGGTGGCACCATTCTCACCATAGTTGGAAGCAACCAGGCATATATGATGATTGTTTCTGGCATCCTGCTGGTAGCAGGTGCAGTATGCGTATTTGGAATCAAGAATAATAAGTGAACCGTTTAACGACGATTATATTATCCTGCATGTTGTCGTTAGCTTGTCTGGCTAACGGCAACATTCTGACTGAGCGATATAACCAGTCGTTTATCAACCTCGACAACGGTCTGCCACATAATAACGTCAGTTGGTTGTTTACCGACTCGAATGGTTTTCTTTGGATAGCCACCTATGGAGGCGGACTGGTAAGATACGATGGTTTCAACATGATGACACCAGCCTTGGGTCTGAAGAGTCTTTCATGCAAATCGGTGGCCGAGGATAGATTCAAGCGCCTATGGGTTGCATTCGATGAGGGAACTAACGTAATAAACCTAAACACGATGCTGCCAATAGTGCCCAAAACGGCTAGTGGCGACATAAGCGAGCTACTATCGCAACCAGGAGTAAAGACCTATTGTGATGCATTGGGGCGCATCTGGCTCATCACTACAAAACATGTAAACCTTATCACATTTGATGAAAACGGACAAGTAAGCCACATGGGCACATATCGATATACTGACAACACACCAGAGATCAGCGTATGCGATATAGAAGGTAACGGAAACGTGTGGATAGGCATCGACAGAGGTCTCTATCGTATGGTAGAGAAAAACGGCCAGTTGATCAGGGAAGAGATATCGCCACTGCTGAAACCGCTTTATGGTTTATATATTACCGATATGCTGAAACGTGGCAATGTTATATGGTTCAGCACCAATCACGGACTCTACCGCTACGACCCGTATCTGCATAAGCTGGAACTGATTCCTACCCAGAATCTCTCTCATGAGTTCCTGTCGCGACTGGCTCTGATGCCCGACAATACATTGTTGGTAGGTTCGCTTTGCGGTGTAAACATATACGATGACAAGACAGAAAGCTTTACTGCATGGACACAAGCAAGTAGTCCGCCACTGAAGAACGACTTTGTTCACAACCTGTGGGTAGACAAAGGGCTTATATATATAGGTACCGAAGCAGGAGGCGTTGTAAGACTGGTGCCCAGACAGCTGTTGCTGCAGAACAGCATACATACTGCCGACCCAGGATCACTATCGCCCAATCCCGTGAACGCCATGTACGCAGCACCTGACGGTACGCTTTGGGTTGGCACAGTAGAAGGCGGTCTGAATCGCAGGCTGAAAGGAGAACGTAACTTCATACACTATACCAAAAGTAACTCGGCACTACCTCACAATAGTGTGTCTACTCTTGCTGCCGACGGTTACGGACGCTTATGGATAGGCACATGGGGAGGCGGACTTTGTTGGATAGACATGAAGAACCCGCAAACGATAATACGCCTTGAATTGCCACCCGAACAAGCCCGACTGATGAATTTTATAGGCGCTATGGCCTACGACCATATCAACAATGGTATGTGGATTGGAAGTAACGATGGCGTGTTCTTTTATAGCTTTAAGACTAATCAGCTGACAGAGCCTTTTGAAGGCTGCCTGTTAGAACGAGGCTGCATCGGTTCTATCATTACCAGGGACGGTTATCTGTGGATGGGATGCATGCAAGGCGTAGTGATTGTCGACCTGAGATCGGGTAAGAACGGCAAATTTAAGAATCGTGCCATTCGCCATCTGCTTTCCGACCCCCAATCGAAAATTGTAGATAAAATATCTTCATTCTGCGAAACCGAAGATGGAACACTATGGCTGGGAAGTAACGGTTACGGACTCTACAAGCGCGTTGTTGATGACGAAGGAAAAGAGCGGTTTGAGGTTCTTACCCAAGAGCATGGTCTGGTATACAACGGAGTGAAAGGTATTGTTGAAGACCGCAACGGACGATTGTGGATAACAACACAGAACGGACTCTCGGTATATGACCCCAAACTGCAGGCATTCACCAACTATTCGCAGTATGACGGACTGATAAGTCCACATTTCTACTGGAATTCGGCAATCAAAGATACAGCTGGAACCATCTATCTGGGCAGCGAGGCCGGACTGATAGAAATGATTGCCAACAACACCGAGACCCACTACCACGGACACCTTACGTTTACCAAACTGATGGTAGACAATCAGGATGCAATAGCCGGAAGCGAGTATCTTGAAGAAGACATTTCTGTAGCAAAGTCCATCTATCTGAAAGAGGGACACCGTTCATTCTCTATTGACTTCTCGGCCCTTGACTTTGGTTATGAGATGCAGGGTGTTTACAGCTACCGTCTGAAAGGATTCGACGACAACTGGGAAGTTCTGAAACCCGGACAGCACTCTGTGAGATACAGTGCCCTACCCGCAGGCAGCTATACATTCGAAGTGAAATACAAGTCAGTACAGATGGCTGGAGAGGGTGACACCATATCCATTGATGTAATTGTGAAACCCTACTTCTGGCGAAGCTGGTGGTTCCGCTTGTTATTAAGCATCTTGTTTGTGGCTACACTTATATATATATATAATAGGTGGATGGCAATAGTAAAACGCCGTGAGGCCGAACAACTATACAATCCTATTCGCAAGGTCTTGGAGGAATCAGAAGATCCTCGTCAGCTGCAGACACGTATCCAGAATATCCTGGATAATCAGGAGCGTTACAAAAAGAGTGTAACGAAGAGCGTGGAAGCCGATCGTGAGGAAGTCATGAAGAGCACCAAACCATTTATGGAACGCGTTATGGAGATCATGGAAAACCACTATATGGATTCTGAATTCGGCGTTCAGGAGTTCTGCGATGCATTAGGCATGAGCAGATCTGTTGCAAGCAAGCATTTAAATGCTGAAGCCGGTCTGCCTGTTGGACAGTTCATCCGTAACTACCGTCTGAACATGGCCAAAGAGATGTTATCATCCAAGAGCGGTAATCGCAACATTACAGAAATAGCATACGCTGTTGGCTTTAATGATCCCAAATACTTCACACGCTGTTTCACCAAAATGTTCGGTACCAATCCAAGTTCTTGGTCTTGATTTAGCTCAAGGATAGGTCTTGATATAGCTCAAGAAGTGGAAAATACGCACCATAGAGGACAAAAATCGTTTTGTCCACCTTATAAATCGTTTTGTCCACCTTTCCTATTTATTATATGTCTACCTTTGCGCCAAACTTAGTATAATTAACTAATTCAAATTAAAACTTAAAACAATTAGCAATGAGAAAGCAAGTATTATTCTCTGCAATGTTATCGTTAGGTATGCTGGGAGGTTTGTCGGCCTATCCGGTTCCTGCAATGGCATTAGTGGCACAGCAAACCATAAAGGTTAGCGGCCAGGTTGTAGACCAAGAGGGAGAACCACTCATTGGTGCAACGGTTAAGTTGAAGGGGGCACAGACTGGCGTCATCACCGACTTCGACGGTAAGTTTACTATCGACGCACCATCAAATGGAACTCTCGTAGTTAGCTACGTAGGTTACAAAGATCGCGAAATAGCTGTACGCGGACGCGCGATCATTGAACAAATCCAGTTGGAGAGCGATGCCATGATGCTCGAGCAAGTGGTAGTAGTAGGTTATGGTGTACAGAAGAAGGCCGACCTTACCGGTTCGGTTTCTATCGTTAACGCCGATGAACTTAAGCGTGTGTCACACTCAAACATTTCTTCTATGCTTGAGGGTAAGGTTGCCGGTGTACAGATTACCTCTGACGGTCAGCCTGGAGCCGACCCATCAGTACGTATCCGTGGTATTGGTTCGTTCGGTAGCACAGCACCTCTTTACGTGATTGATGGTGTGCCTATGGGTACATCAATCCGTGACTTCTCACCAAACGACATTGAGACCATTCAGGTTCTGAAGGATGCTTCTGCTGGTGCCATCTACGGATCACGAGCTGCTAACGGTGTGGTAATTATCACTACCAAGGGCGGTAAGAAGGAGCAGCCACTGAAGGTTGACTATAAAGGATACGTTGGTATTGACCAGATTCAGAAGAATGCTTACGACATTATGAATGCCGACCAGTACAGCCAGTACCTGGGTATTGCTGCCGAGAACGCAGGAATTTCTGTTCCTGGTGGTTACAGCAAGGGAGCCGACGGTCTTTACCACTTCCAAGACAATACTAACACCAACTGGCTCAACGAGGCCTTCAAGACTGGTATCCGTCAGAACCACAGCGTAAACCTCAGCGGTGGTGGCGTTAACAATACATATAATATAAGTCTTGATTACTATAATCAGAAAGGTACTCTGGAAGGTGCTGGTCCTAACTTTGAGCGTTACACTGCTCGTGTTAACAACACCATGGACACCAAGTTCGTGAAGTTCCGCACAAGTCTTGTTTACTCTCACTCTGACCAGGACAACATGGCCGTATCTAATGCCAGCGAGTATGTTCAGGGTCTGTATGGTAACCTGGGTAACGTACTCAGCGGTGTGCTGAACATGCAGCCTACCATCAAGGCTTACGATCCAAACACTTGGGTACTCGACGACGTTGTAGGTTCTGCCAGTGCCTATAAGTATGACGCTTACGGATATGGCGTTTACTACGACACTGTTCATGGTGATATCTCAGCAATGAACCCACTGCTTGTAAACAACATGCTTACACGTAAAACTGTTGTTGACCGCTTTGTAGGTACAGCTTCTGCTGATGTTGACCTGCTGAACATGATTGGTATAAAGAGCAAGAACCACGAGCTTACTTACAAGATCAACCTCTCATACAGCACAACATCATGCAACGATAAGACTTGGATTCCTGCATGGATTCAGAGTAACCGTGTATATCTTGCCAAGGAGAACGAGCGCCTTACCAAGGCACACCGTAAGTATACCGATGCACTTATCGAGAATACGCTGACATATAACGGAACCATCGGTCTGCACCACGCAAACCTGGTAGTAGGTCAGACTTTCGAGCAGGAGAACACAAACACCATGTCGGCTACAGGTGTTAACCTGTCACAGCCTTACTTCCTGCAGTTGCAGAACGCAAGTTCTTGGAGTGCTGACAGCTATGAGTACAAGCATACTCTGGCTTCATATCTTGCTCGTCTTAACTACGACTTCGACGGTAAGTACCTCATCTCTGGTATCATCCGCCGCGACGGTAGCTCACGTCTGTCAAAGGACATTCGTTGGGACACCTTCACCTCTGTATCTCTGGGTTGGCGTTTCGATAAGGAAAAGTTCTTCCCCATCGATCGTGATATCGTAAATATGTTTAAGCTTCGCGCCAGCTATGGTGAACTCGGTTACGAGGCTGCTGTAGGCGACTATGCTATCCAGGCAACTATGGCACGTAACAACATGACTTATAGCTTCGGTAATCAGCCTATCACTGGTTCGGCTATCTCTAACTTCGTAAACGAGAACCTCTCATGGGAGAAGAGAAAGACCATGAACATAGGTCTTGACCTCGCTTTCTTCAACAACCGCATCGAGTTTACTGCTGAGTGGTACAAGAACAAGTCACAGGATCTGCTCTACGGTGTTCCCGTTCCTGCAAGCGCTGGTGTAGCAAACACATCAGTAACCATGAATGCGGCCTCTATGGAGAACAGCGGTTTTGAGTTCTCTCTGACATACCGTAACAACGACCACGCTCTTAAGCATCAGATCAGCGCTAACCTGAGCACTCTTAAGAATAAGGTAACATCACTCGGTTTCGGTACCGATAAGTACATCACTGGTTCTTACATCACAGAGATTGGCCAGGAGGTTGGTAAGTTCTACGGTTGGGATTATCAGGGCATCATCCGCACCCAGAGTCAGCTCGACGAGTTGAATGCCATGGCTCAGGCAAAGGGTCTTGACGAATACCAGCCAGGTGCACAGGTAGGTGACTGCTTCTATCGCGATATCAATGGCGACGGACAGATTAACGGTGATGACCAGACTGTTCTCGGCAGTGGTCTGCCAAAAGTAAACTTCGGTCTCAGTGCACATCTGGAGTATAAGATATTCGACTTCAGCATCTCTACATTCGGTGCTCTTGGATATCATGTATCTGACTACCTCTACAACACACTGAACTCAAGCTACGGATATGGCAACAAGGATGTAGCTGTATTAAGTGCAAATCAGTGGGATGGCGATACTTATGTTTCTAGCATTCCTCGCACTTATCTCTCTAACAGTGCTACACTGGCATGGAACGATCTGTTCAGCAGCCGTCAGATTCAGAATGCTGCATACTGGAAGATTGCCAATATTGAGTTGGGATGCAATCTGCCTAACAAGTGGTTTGGCAACTATGTTTCAGGTGTTCGTATTTACGTATCTGCTCAGAACCTCTACACCTTTACAAAATACAAGGGTTACAACGTAGACTATGCAGGCGGCACATTCACACCAGGTTACAACTTCTGCTCATATCCTACAGCACGAAGCTTCATGGCCGGTTTGAACTTCACCTTCTAAAGAATAGATTAATTGAAAATTTAAAACTTGAAGAAATATGAAACTATATAATATTTCCCTGGCTGTTCTGTTAGGCATCGGCACACTGACATCTTGCGAAAGCAAACTGGATGTGACGAACCCTAACCAGCAAACGGCAGCAACCTTTGGTTATTCAGCCGAAGATCTTGAGGAGAATGTGATTGCTGCCTACAACCACATACGTATGGAGGGAACATACGCTCGTGTAGGTTTTATGCTCGACGTTTGTCGTGGTGACGAAGTTTGGAACTCTTCTCAGGTATGGTACATGCCTTTCGACGATCTGAACGTACCTTTCACCGATGAAATCGGACAGTGGTCATGGCGTGACTGGTATTACACCATCAACGTAACAAACTTCACTCTTTCTCGTTTGAAAGAAGACAATAGTATCCTTACCGAGCAGCAGAAGCGCATCAAGGGACAGATGTTGTTCCTCCGCGGTTTGGCATACTACAACCTGGCCGGCTACTATCAGAATCCTATCCTGATTACCGACTATGCTACATATTCTACACTTGACGGACTCTATGGTACCAACAGCACATACGATGAGGTATGGGATCAGGTTGAGCAGGACTTTGCCGAGGCTATGACATTGCTACCAAGCCGCAACGAAGGCGGTGAGTGGGCCAAGGGTCGCGCCACCTGTGGTGCTGCTGCAGGCTACTATGCACGTGCTCTGATGATGCGCCACAAGTACAGCGATGCTCTCGCAGTACTTAAGAATATCATCAACGGTCAGTATGGAACCTATAAGCTGATGGCTAACTATGGTGATAACTTCCGCGAGGGTGCTGCTTATGAGAACAACGATGAGAGTCTATTCGAGGTTCAGTATCTGGACTATGGTTCACAGGGAACCGACGATGAGTGGACTCCTGTTAACACCAGTCCTAACGCTACTCAGGGACATGCTATCGAGAGTAACTTCGGTCCTGGCGACTTCGGTGGATGGGCTGACCTCTCTGCATCAAACTGGCTGTATGACTTGTTTAAGAAGGAGCGCACAACAAGCGGTTCACTCGACCCACGCCTCTATTGGACTATTGGTACATACGAGAATGAGTGGGAAGGCTTTGAATATGGTAATGTATGCTATGGAACTCCTATGACAGCCGATGCACCTGTTACTACTAATAATAACAATGGTGGACTGCCTGTAGCCAAGAACACCAACTTCCGCACAGGTATTTACGACAAGGTGGTTACCGGTTTGCACTGTGGTATCAACCTTCGCATGATGCGTTACTCTGACGTTCTGTTGCGTGCTGCTGAGTGCGAGAATGAGGTTAACGGACCAACACAGCAGGCTATCGATTGGATCAACCAGGTTCGTGAGCGTGCAGGTCTGGCCGATCTGAAGCTTGCCGATTTCAACTCTGCCGATAAACTGTTTGAGCAGATTGCCAATGTTGAGCGTCCAAAGGAGTTCGGTTGTGAGTTTGGTCGCGGTTTCGACCTTATCCGCTGGGGATTCTTCTATGATGCAGGACGTCTGCTGCAGCTGAAGGAACATGGAACCTTCCGTCGTACTAACGACAAGTCAAGAGTGAAGGAGTCTGTTAGTTACTCTGAGGTTGGCGTCGATGCAGAGCTTAAGTGCTCATACGACAGCTGGATTCAGGGTCACGAGTTCTTCCCAATCTATCAGGGAACACTGAACGACAACCCAAATCTTGAGGGTAACTCAGCAAACAGCAGTACCAGCAACGCCGACAAGCTGTACGGTCCCGTACACCCAGTTGTAGGCCTCTGATTTTAATTAAGAGTAAAAATAAGAACTAAGAAAAAGTATACAATTATGAGATACAATAAAATAGCAACAGCATTTTGTGCAGCAGCTCTTGGCCTGATGGCGCTGACGAGCTGTGAGGGCGGTGATCTGTTCAGCATAAATTCTCCTGACTGGCTTTCGTCAAAAGCTGATTCTATTGCTGCAGAAAAGGCCAAGAATCAGGGCGACGATGTGATCGAAGGTATGGAGGAGGATGTTTATACCATTGGTGCTACCGACTATAGCACTGGCTGGTGGGCACAGTTCACAAAGTACTATCAGGTTCCTGAAGGCGGAAAGTGGATTGCTCAGTTCAACCTGAATATCAATCCAAATGCCAGCAACACCTATAAAAACTACGCAATGATTATTTGTAACGATGAGGATCGCGGTGCTGCTAATTATAAGGAGTATGGAGCTATTCGTTTCGACAACCAGCCAAGTGGAAACTCTGAATGGGGTGACTATATCGATCGCAGTCTGGTAACAAGTGATCTCACTTTTGAGACAGATACCGACACTGGCGTTGATAAACTTGGAGGCAAGGTTACACTGACCGTTGACCGCACAAACGGTGGCTTGGTTGTTACCATGACAAATGGTACTGTAACTAAGGTTTACAACCAGACATCTCCTTTAGCAAATCTCAATGCAGATGCTTCTAACGGCAATATTCGCTGTTTCCTGGTTCCAGAGGGTTCTTACATCAGCTTCCTCGGTTCTACCATTGAGCCTATCGGCGGTTTCACCTCTAGAGAGGACAAACAGCCTCTGTCGATGACTCTGAATGGTGTGCCCAAGAAGGTTCTGCAGGGAACTGACATTGCTGATGCATTTGCCAATGTAACAGCTACCGTACAGTTCGAGCAGGAAGTATCAGCTACTGTATCTGCTAAGGATCTTACCTTCCAGGCTGTTCCTGATATGTACACACTTGGTAAGAAGATGCTTGTTGCTGCTTATGCTAAGACCTATAAGGGCGAGGCTGCTACTCCAGTTATCGCTACTGCAGAGTTCGAGGTTGTAGATAAGATGTACACCTCTGTAGGTGCTACCGACAACTCTACACCATTCTGGGGAGCTCACTCTGAGAATATCAAGGTAAACCCAGGCGAGACATTTGTTTCTACTTTCACTAACTACACTAATGGTGTAAGTAACTGGAACAACTTTGTTGTTGTTCTCTGCAGTGCTGACGGAGCAACTGAGTATGCAGTGGTACGTGCCGACAACTATGGTTGGGGTACCGGCTATGCTGCTTGCACACCTAGCATGGAGGATGGTAGAGACTGGGCTACATGGCTCTCTGCTATGGATGGTGCAAAGGTGACAACTTACGTTACTAATAATGGTGACGGTACTGCCGACATCAAGGCTGTAATGGTAGGAAACGATGGTAACACCTATACTCAGAGCTACACAGGTATCAATACCGTTGATCCTAACAACTGCTATTTCAACTTCACCGTTGATAACAGCCACATCGAATTCGACGATGTTCTTGGTAATGAGGATAACACCACTCCATGGTGGACAGCTCATTCTACCGATATCAAGGTGCCTTCTGGTAAGACTTATACCACACGTTTCAAGAACTATACCAATGGCGCTGCCAACTGGAACAACTTCCTGGTAGTTCTTACACGTGAGGACAATACCGAATATACTGTTCTTCGTGCCGACAACTATGGTTGGGGCGACAGCTATGCAACTTGCACCCCTAGCATGGAGGATGGTAGAGACTGGGCTACATGGCTCTCTGCAATGGACGGTGCAACCGTTTACGTTTCAGTAACCAACAAGGGTACTTCTGCTGATGTTAAGTGCATAATGGTTGGAAACGACGGCTTAACTTACAAACAGAACTACCTGGGCATCAGTCCTATCGAGGCAAACAACATGCGCTTCCGCTTTACTGTTGAGGGAGGACACTTGGTTTTTGAGTAATTGATTAAATGAAGAAGTATCTGTATATACTACTGTCTGCACTGGTTCCCATGAGTGCCGTGGCCTACACGCTGAATCGTGTCAGCGTGCACGACCCCAGCATCGTGTGGGAGCCAGTGTCCCAGACGTACTACATCTTTGGCTCGCATCGTGCTTCAGCCAAAACAACCGACATGATGAATTGGACTGCCTTTACCGCACCATGGGCTACAGCTACAAGCACAGACGCTACCAACAGCGCAGCTTTGGCCGAAGCTATAAAATGGTCGAAATTAGGCAGCACCAGTTATAGTGTAGATGGTAACATGTGGGCGCCCGACGTTATTTGGAACAAAGCCATGAACAAATGGTGTATGTACCTTAGCGTAAACGGCGACAATTGGTATTCAAGCATTGTGCTACTTACATCCGACAACATCGAGGGACCTTATCTTTATCAAGGTCCTGTGGTGATGAGCGGATTCCATACTGGCACTTCCTACAAGGATACCGACCTGGAGAAAGCCATCGGCACTCAGGCATCGCTGCCTAGCCGATATGCAGTTGGTAACAAATGGGGTAACCGCTACCCCAACTGTATCGACCCATGCGTGTTCTACGATGAAAACGGTAAGTTGTGGATGTCATACGGTTCGTGGAGTGGTGGTATATGGATGCTTGAACTTGATGAGAATACAGGTCTGCGTGATTACACGATAGATTATCCTCTGACAGGATCGGGCGACGGCATAACCATTGACCCTTACTTCGGTAAGAAAATTGCCGGTGGATTCTATGTTTCTGGTGAAGCAAGCTACATCGAGTATATCGGTGGTTATTACTATTTGTTTGTAACCTATGGCGGACTTGCTGCTGGTGGCGTACCAACCGACTATAATAATGGTGGCTACCAGATGCGTGTATTCCGTTCTGAGAATCCTGACGGACCATTTATCGACTCGCGTAACAACAGTGCTGTATTCTCTTCATATCTGCTTAACTTCGGTCCAAAAGAAAATGACAACAACCGTGGTGAGAACATCTTCGGAGCCTATACCTCATGGGGCAATCAGGCCAAGGGAAATCTTGGAGAGCGCTCGCAAGGTCATAACTCCATCATTGCTGCAGAAGATGGTCGCACCTATCTGGTATACCATACCCGTTTCCAGAACTGGGGTGAAAGCCACCAGGTGCGTGTACACCAGGTATTCCAGAGCAAGAACGGTTGGTTGGTAGTTGCTCCTTTCGAGTATACTGGTGAGGAGGTAAAGAGTGCCGACATTGCCACAACGCAACAGATAGCTACAGATCGCATTCCTGGTAAATACAAACTGCTGATACACGAGTATAAGTTGGATCACACCAAGAAGGCGGCTGCTGAGCCTGTTGATATTGAACTGACTACTGATGGCAATATCACTGGTAAATATACAGGCACATGGAAGGTTGAGGCAGGCACATCCTACGTCACACTTAAAATAGGTAGTACTTACTACCATGGCGTGATGGTAGAACAGACCTTAGAACCCAGCACTACAAAAGCACCTGCTTTTACGGCTGTTGCTGCAACAACAGGTACTACTGCATGGGGCTATCAAACCGAATCCACTACAGGTATTCGTTCAATTGACAATGAACAGTTGACAATTGATAACTGGTATGACCTTCAAGGTCGCAAAGTAAAATCCTCACAACGTAAAGGACTCTATATCCGAAACGGCAAGAAATACATAGTAAAATAGCATTATGAGGACATCAGTCATTTCAGTGATGCTGTTTGCCTTAAGCGCCACAATTCCAGCGCAGGCACAACAGCATCAGAGGAGGGGTTTGCCCTTCATTACAGATACGCCAATGGTCCACGACCCTGTTATGGCCTATGAGGATAGTACTTATCATATCTTCGCCACAGGCATGGGCATACAGCATATGACATCCGTCGACCGCAAGAACTGGACAGTTCATACAGAGCCTGTGATGTCGGTAATTCCTAAGTGGACCCACGATTCCGTTCCTGGTTTTACCCACCATGTATGGGCTCCAGATATCATCCAGTGGCATGGTCGCTGGTGGATGTCGTATAGTTGTTCAACCTTCGGTAAGAACGGGTCTACAATCGGATTATTATCTACCCGCAAGTTGGCCTCAGGCATCTGGGACGATGAGGGTAGTATCGTAACATCTCGAGAGAAACGCGATAATTGGAACGCTATTGACCCCAACTTCGTTATCGACGATAAGGATCAGCCTTGGATAGTATGGGGTTCGTTCTGGGATGGTATACAGCTAGCCCGTCTTGATACGACCATGCATATAGCAAAGGGATGTAAACCACAGACCATTGCCCGTCGATTTAATCTCGATAGCAAGGCTAGCAAGAATGCCCTGCCCATCAATCCTAATCCGCCAAAGAATCCAACATCCGACTTTGCCGGACCAAATGCCATTGAGGCTCCATTCATTTTCAAGCACAATGGTTACTATTACCTCTTTGTATCATGGGATTACTGCTGTCAGGGTTCAAAGAGCAACTATCGAGTGGCTGTAGGCCGCAGCAAGAATGTAGAAGGTCCATATTTAGACAGCAAGGGCATAGATATGCGCTACGGTGGTGGCGACTTGTTTATCGAAGGTGATAAGAAGAACTTCGAAGCTGCCGGTCATTGTGCAGCTTATCATATTGACGACCAGGACATTTTTATCTGTCATGGTTACAGTATCGCCCATAAAGGGGCATCGATTCTTATTCAGCGCCCCATCAGTTGGACTGCCGATGGATGGCCTAAATTAGCAAATTAATATTTTAAAAGTGAAAATGCGAAAAGTAGAAAAGGTAATGATGACTATAGGTAATTTTAAAAAGGTTAGTAGTAATGTTTGGTTGATGGCGATCACAATACTTTTCGCTTTTCACTTTAGTTTTATTCCGTGCTCAGCCCAATCATGGACGGCAGATAACGGAAACGGTACATATACCAATCCTCTATTTTACGATGAGTTTTCCGACCCTGACATCATCCGTGTGGGTGACGACTACTATCTGGCCGGAACTACCATGCACACCGTACCCGGTCTGGTAATACTGCACTCTAAAGATCTGGTAAATTGGGAAAACATATCGTATTGCTTCGACCGCTTCGACTTCGACGACGATGCTTTCTCGCTTAAGAATCACAAGGAGATATATGGTCAAGGTGTATGGGCACCAGCCATCCGTTACGCAAACGGACAGTTTTATGTATTCACCAACATTAATGGAAAAGGTCTGCAGTGTTACACTTCTAAGGATATCCGCGGTCCGTGGAAGCACCACAATATGCAGGGCCGTATCTATGATCTCTCAGTGCTCTTCGACGACGATGGTAAGATATATGCCATCCATGGTTATGGCGAAGTGAAGTGCACAGAGTTGAAACCAGATATGAGCGGCCCTATTGAGGAAACCGAACGCACCATCATCCCCGAAGGCAATGCCGTGGGCGAGGGGCATCACATGTACAAAATCAATGGAATGTATTACCTCATATCTACCGACTATCTCCCTAACGGACGTACACTTTGCAGCCGCTCAAAGAATATTTGGGGTCCCTACGAGACAATCACTATAACTGCCGACGAGACTTTCGGCTACCATGCCGCACCACTAACACAAGTGCCACAAGGCGTAAAATATCGCATTGGTGAGGATGGAACCAAGTTTGGCATTCCTGCAGTCGACAAAGACGCTACTGCCTGCACCAACATCCATCAGGGCGGAATCGTTGAAGATCAAAGCGGACAATGGTGGGCCTTGTTAATGATGGACTTTCATTCCATCGGTCGTACCGTCACACTTGCTCCCATCACATGGAAGGACGGCTGGCCCATGCTGGGGCTTGAAGGCAACTTAGGGCGTGCCCCACGTACATGGTTCAAGCCAAATATCAACACAGATATTAAACCACATGCTCCATACGAGCGGAATGAAGATTTCAATGCAAAGAGCCTAGGTCGTGTTTGGCAATGGAACCACAACCCCGATGATACTAAGTGGAGCATAAATAACGGCCGTCTACGCCTACAGTCGATGCCGGCAGAACAGCTTATGTGGGCCCGCAATACCCTTACACAGCGCGTAATAGGCCCTACCAGCATAGCTACTGTTGAATTGTATACCAAAGGCATGAAAGATGGCGATGTGGCAGGATTGGGCAACATCAACGTACCCTGCTCATGGATAGGAATAGTCAGAAACGATAATACTCTTACCATACGATGCTTTGAGCAAGCCATCAACGACACTGTGGATGTTGTTGCCAAACTAAAATCCACTAATAAGTTGTGGCTCCGTATGGTAGGTGATTTCGATCACGATCGCGCTCACTACGAGTATTCGCTCGATGGAGCTAATTATCAGCAGTTAGGCCGTGAGATGCCACTCAGCTATCAGCTAATATCGTTCCAAGGTTCGCGCCACGCTCTATTTGCCTTCAATTACAAAGGCAAGAAAGGCGGCTTTGCCGAGTTCGATAACTTTACTGTTGAAGAACCTCAAGCAGACAGAAGCGGCAACATACCTTACGGTAAAACATTCCGCATCATCAATCTGGCAACAAACAAGCCCGCTATAGCCTTAAAGCATGGTATGCTTTACGACACCGACTCTAACGACAAAGGCAAGCTTACCCGTTTCCGCATCATCGATAAAGGTCAGGGCAAGGTAATACTTCAGTGTGAAGACGGACGATACGTGTTTGTTTCAGGCTTCGGCATTGCTGGTGATGTACGTCTTACTACCGACGAATCAAAAGCTGAAGTCTTTCTGTGGCAGGACTATCTTAACCACGAGTTTATGCTTATGTCCATGCGCACCCACCGCTATCTGGGCAAGAGTCCAACCACAGGCAGTCCATACTCTATGGACTACACTGGTGCAGACCCAGCCCGCCGCAACGGCGCAGTATTCCGCTGGGAGTAATTATTAACCAGCCCGAAGACTTTACTAATATAGTAATAGCAGTCCTGCGAAGCCAGCGTAACAAATCATACGGATGGGGTTGATTTTCAGATAGCCTGTACCAAAGGCGGTGGCGATTAAGAGAGCGCAGCTGATAAAGAACTGCCAGGGATTCTCAAAAGGTGTAGAGAAGTTCTCCTTATTACAAAGCAGTAATGTGGCAGCAGCGAGAAGGCCTACGACTGCAGGGCGCAGACCAGTAAATATGGATTGTACAAGCGGAGTGTTCATGTACTTCATAAACATCCTGCTGATAAGTATCATCAGTACCAGTGACGGGAGTACCAAAGCAAAGGTTGCTGTGGCAGAACCGAGAACAGCCATCAGATGTCCATAACCAGCATTATGAATTGCAGTATATCCGCAGTAAGTAGCAGAATTGATACCGATAGGTCCGGGAGTCATCTGTGATATAGCTACTATATCAGTAAACTCTGATGTAGAGAGCCAATGATTAGTCTCTACCGTCTCGTGCTGAATAAGCGACAGCATGCCATAGCCACCACCAAAACCAAAGAGGCCTATCTCAAAGAATGTTATGAAGAGACTTAGGAAAATCATGAGTTTGTAGGTTTAATGTACATGCCATACAGATAACCTGCGATACCAGCGATCAATATAATATAAATAGGAGAAACGCCGAGTGCCCAGATTGCAAGGGCACATACGACGGGAATCCAGATTGTGTACCAGTTGAGTTTGGCTCGCTGCCCAAGACGGAAGGTTGGTACAGCAATCAGTGCCACCACCGCAGGACGAATGCCACGGAAGATGGCAGCAACATATGGGTTATCCTTAAACTGACTAAAGAATATAGCAATAGCAAGGATAATCAAGAACGACGGCAGAGCTGTGCCAAGGGTGGTACAGATGGCACCACGAGTTTTGCGCAGCTTATATCCGATAAAGGTAGCAATATTTATGGCGAACACGCCAGGACAGCTCTGGGCAATGGCAATCAGGTCGAGCATCTCGTCCTTCGACACCCATTGCTTCTTACCCACTACCTCTTCCTCTATCAAAGGTATCATGGCATATCCACCACCAAGGGTGAATATGCCAATCTTAAAGAAGGTTTTAAAAGATTCCCAATAAATGTTCACTTTTTCACCATTTTACTTTTTCACCTTTTCCTCAACCCACTTACGTGCATTAACAAATGCCTCAATCCAAGGAGTTACCTCATCCTGACGACGGTCAGCAGGGTACCAAGCGTTCTGCCATGGGAAGACGGCACGCTCCAGGTGTGGCATCATGCAGAGATGACGACCATCAGCAGAGCAGATACCAGCTACGTTATAGTCAGATCCGTTAGGATTAGCGGGATAACCAGCGTAGTTATACTTAGCGATAACATTGTACTCGCTCTCAGCCTCAGGCAGAGAGAACTTACCCTCTCCGTGAGCTACCCACAGACCGAGCTTGTTGCCGCTCAGCGAACCAAACATCACGCTGTTATTCTGAGGAATGCTCAAGCTGATGAACTCACTCTCAAACTTATGAGAGTCGTTGTGCAGCATCTTAGCGCCCTTAGCTCCAGTAAGACCGAGCTCAACCATCAGCTGGCAGCCGTTACAGATACCCAGTGAGAGGGTGTCCTTGCGGGCATAGAACTTATCAAGAGCCTCCTTAGCCTTAGGATTGAAGAGGAATGCTCCAGCCCAACCCTTGGCAGAACCAAGTACATCGGAATTAGAGAATCCACCGCAGAACACAATCATGTTGATGTCCTCGAGTGTCTCGCGACCAGAGATAAGGTCGGTCATCATTACGTCCTTAACATCGAAACCAGCAAGGTAGAGGCAGTATGCCATCTCGCGCTCACCATTGGTTCCCTTCTCACGAATGATAGCAGCTTTGATGCCTGATGCCTGACGACGATCGGCAGAGATTCCGTATTGTGCAAGCTTACCAGTGAAGTCTTTGTTGAACTTCATCTCCAGAGGCTGCTTCTTGTAGTTCTCGAAGCGCTCCTTAGCTTTGCCATTGAAACTCTGCTTGCGATCGAGCAGATATGAAGTCTTATACCATACATCACGCAGTGCATCGATGTCGAAGTTCATTTCATTGTCGCCAGCCTTTACAACGATGCTGCGGCTATCTTCTACAGGATAACCGATCTTAGCATAGCCAACACCCTGCTCTTCCATGAAGTCCTTGAACTCCTGCTTGTACTCGTCGCTTACCTCGATAACAACACCTGGGTTCTCAGCGAAGAGAGTCTTAACGACATCTCCATCGGCACAGATATCGTGCAGGTTTATGTGCATACCACCCTTAGTATTGGCAAAGCACATCTCGAGCAGAGTAGTGATAAGACCACCGGCAGAGATATCGTGACCAGCCATAATCCAGCCCTTCTCAATCATCTGCTGAACAGCCATGAAGGCATCGGCAAAGTACTCTGCATTCTTTACAGTAGGAACATCGTCGCCTACCTTACCTAAGCTCTGAGCAAAGGCCGAACCACCAAGGCGCTGCTCGTCGAACGAGAAGTCGATATGATAGAGTGATGCATTCTTATCGTTAACCAATACTGGGCTTACCACCTTCTTAATGTCAGAAACCTCACCACCAGCAGATACGATTACTGTTCCTGGAGAGATTATCTTCTCGCCATTAGGATACTGCTGAGAGAGTGACAGAGAGTCCTTACCTGTTGGTACGTTGATATGCAGGTCGCAGCAGAAGTCGCTCAGAGCCTTAACACCCTCGTACAGACGAGCATCCTCACCCTCCTGAGAGCGGCAAGGCCACATCCAGTTGGCAGAGAGACTCAGTGAGTCCATACCCTCGGCCAATGGAGCCCATACAATATTGGTAAGAGCCTCAGCTACAGAAAGCACTGAACCAGCAGCAGGATTTGCCAGACCGGCCTGTGGAGCATGTCCGAGAGCGGTAGCAATACCCTTCACGCCACGATAGTCAAGTGCTACAACACCACAGTCGCTCAAAGGCAACTGGATTTCACCCTGACACTGCTGACGGGCAATCTTACCTGTTACAGAACGGTCTACCTTGTTAGTCAACCAGTCCTTACAAGCTACAGCCTCAAGCTGGAGCACGCGGTCGAGGTATTCATTAATCTTATCCTGACTGTAGGTTACATCCTGATAATGACGCTCTACAGTATTATCCTTCATGATGGTCTTGGGTGAGTGACCAAACATCTGAGCAACATCCAGATCGAATGGCTTAACACCGTCGCCCTGCTTGAAAGAGAAGTGGGCATCACCTGTTGTTTCACCTACTACATACAGTGGAGCACGCTCACGCTCAGCAATCTTACGTACATGTTCGATATGCTTCTCGTCGATGAGCAGTCCCATACGCTCCTGACTCTCGTTAGCAATGATTTCCTTTGAACTCAGTGTCTTATCGCCAATAGGCAGTTTAGTCATATCAATCTCGCCACCGCACTCCTCAACGAGCTCAGAGAGACAGTTGAGGTGGCCAGCAGAACCGTGGTCGTGAATAGAAACAACAGGATTCACGTCCTCCTCACAGAGGGCACGCACCAGGTTGTAGGCACGCTTCTGCATCTCGGGATTAGCACGCTGAACAGCGTTCAACTCGATACCGTTGCTGTAGCGACCTGTATCAACAGATGATACTGAGCCACCACCAAGTCCGATGCGGTAGTTATCACCACCAACCACAACAACCTTATTACCTGGCTGAGGTTCCTTCTTCAGACAGTCGCGTTTGGTGCCGTAACCCACGCCACCAGCCAGCATAATAACCTTGTCGTAAGCGTATTTAGTATCGTTAGGCTCCTGATGCTCAAAGGTAAGCACAGAACCACAGATCAGTGGCTGGCCGAACTTGTTACCGAAGTCAGAAGCACCATTAGAAGCCTTAATCAGGATCTGCTCTGGTGTCTGATACAACCACTGACGAACGGGAAGAATGCTCTCCCAATCGCGAGTCAGTTTGTCATCGTCAGTAAGACGTGGATAAGCAGTCATATAAACAGCAGTACCAGCGATAGGCCATGAACCTACGCCACCACCCATACGGTCGCGAATCTCACCACCAGTACCCGTGGCAGCACCGTTGAATGGCTCTACGGTAGTGGGGAAGTTATGTGTCTCGGCCTTTAGCGAGATAACACTCTCTATATCCTTTATCTGGAAATAATCACTTGTACTCTGATCCTTTGGAGCAAACTGCTCTACAACAGGGCCCTGTGCGAAAGCCACATTATCTTTATAGGCCGAGAGAATCTTGTTGGGGTTCTCCTGTGTGGTCTTCTTAATCATGGCGAAGAGTGAACTTTCCATCTCTTTGCCGTCGATAATGAATGTACCACCGAATATCTTATGACGGCAGTGCTCAGAGTTAATCTGGGCAAAACCGAAGATCTCTGAATCAGTCAGCGGACGACCATTCTGCTTCTCCAATCCGTGCAGATATTCTATTTCCTCAGGACTGAGAGCCAGACCCTCCTGTTCGTTGTATTCCTCCAGGTTGTCCACATACTTGATGGGCTCGGGTTTGATGTTGATGGTAAAGATATCCTGATTCAATCCATCATACATACGCTGCAACATCTCATCATGCTCAGCATCCTTGCTGGCAGCAGGGAAGTACTCTTCTATACGCAAAATGCCGCTGAGTCCCATATTCTGAGTTATCTCAACGGCATTTGTCGACCAAGGGGTCACCATTTCACGGCGTGGACCTACATAGAATCCATCTAACGTTTGGGCATCCAACATGGTTGCACCGCCGTAAAGCCAGTTTAACTCATTGATTTCCTGTTCACTAAGTGAGTGATCAACCTCAGTGGCAATCACCGATTTCTGTGGGGTCTGAAAGAAGCAAATCATACCTTATTATATTATATATTTTCAATTTTGCGTGCAAAGGTACTATTTTTTATCTTAACTAACAAATTTAAATACTAAAACATTTGGAACTTTAGATTATATTTCATATATTTGCCCCAAACAATCAATATTATATATCCTATAAAAACTATAAATAAAAAATGAAGAAACTATTACTCATTGCCATGATTGTTCTATCACAATCTATATTGGCAGACGGTATTAGTGTGATTAGTTTCAAGTTACTGGAGACTGACCTTACTGCCAATACCAGAGGAACAGAAAGACGTGATCAAAATGGTGACAAGGCAGCACTAATCAAGATTGTGACACCCGAAAGAGGATTCCGCTACGACGGAGGTTCGCTTGGAATCGTAGGGACAGAAGAGAAAACTGGCGAAATATGGCTATATGTGCCACCGCGAGCACAGAAGCTCACCATATCACACCAGGTTTTTGGTGTGCTACGCGACTATTACTACCCCACTTCTATCCAGGGTGGACGTACATACGAGATGCTGCTCGATATTGGTACAGGCCGATACGTTACTATCACGACATCGCAGGCAAAAAGCGATGTGACGGTTGATGGCGAATATCTGGGCAAGTCGCCTATTTATAACAAGTATATGACCTATGGACGTCATGCTGTATTTGCCCAAAACGACATCTACGAGGGAAATGACACAATTATAGTGGCAACTACCGATGCCAAGGAAACAAAGATGGCTAATATACAGATGCAGAATATGAGCGACCAGTTTGGCGAGGTGTATGTGAATGTTGACGACAATGCCGAAATATGGTACAACGGTCGCCAGGTAGGCACAGGCAGTTGGTTTACTCAGCTTCGTAAGGGGGCGTATACAGTGGAGACCCGCAAGGTTAACTGCGATCCGGTAAAGACCAACTTTACTGTTCAGGGAAAGGTATTTAATCGTATTCAAGCCAATGCACCGTCACCGCATATAGGTTTGCTAAACGTTTATACCCGTCCGCGTAATGTAAGGGCTTTGCTTAACGGAGCCAATTCTATCGACCTGACCACACTGGTAGGTCTGCCAATTGGTACATACCAGGTGGATATCTATAAGCAGGGCTATTTTAGCGAAACCCGCGAGTATACCATTGAACACAATAGGACAACTACTGATACTATAAATCTCCAGAAAATAGAGTATATCAAGGACTTCGCATTCTACTTCGGTGCAGGTTATACCTATCGCCAGATGGGCGGAGTTTACGCAACGGTAGGTTGTGTCCTCTATAATTTCGACTTACAGGCCAGCTATACCTTAGGTCTGCATTCGTCCGACCCCGTAAGGTGGTATACCGCCGATGGTAACTACTCTTACATGAGCAGTGTTACCTACAAGCGTTCTACATTAGCAGCCAAACTGGGTTATCAGATACGACTAAGCGAGCGACTGGGCTTAACCCCGCAGGTTGGTTTTTATCTTGAGCATTTAACAGGTACGGTTGCCGATGGTACCAATCTCTACGGCGACAAATGCTATGCCAATAGTGCTTCGGCAGGTGCTAAGTTCGTTTATGCTCCTCTTAGAAACTTCCAACTCTTTGTTACGCCCGAATATGCTTTCGGCCTTCAAAAGGACCAGGAGTTCAACCGAATAGAAGCCGCCAGCGACATCGCAGCAGGCGGATTCATGATTACTGCTGGTATGGCATTAAGTTTCTGATTTTTCCCACATATATAATATATAAGGTATGAAAACAAAGATATTCATTACGATATTGACCTCGCTTTCACTGATGGCTACTCTCACAAGTTGTGAGGGCAAATACGCCAACGAGGTTTTACCTGCCAAGGAAATGCTAAGAGTACTTGACGGCGTGATTGAAATTAAATCGGATGTTGAAGAGACTGTAGTTAACGTCACGGCCGACTGCCATTGGAAGGTAGACAGTCTAGATACCGGCGATTTCGGTAGCAGCCTCACCTTACAGCCACGCGAGGGCGTTGGCGATGGCGTACTTGTAATCGGCAACGACCAGAACACCACCAATGCCGATCGCACAGCACTTATCGTACTGGTTTCTGATGGCGGCCTGCGCCAGAAGGTATTAATCCGCCAGACGGGAAAGGGCGATGGTATCAACCTCTCTCGCGGTTCGTTCACATTCGCGACCGAACCTACTGAGGCACAGATGTTGACCATCAGCAGTAACACCAAGTGGAAGATTGTTACGCCCGAAGGTGTAAACTGGATAACGCTCGACCAGACAAGTGGCGAAAGCGGCGAGACAATGGTTCAAATCAAAGCCGCCCCGGCCTCCACCGATGCCATTCGCTCCACATCTTTGGCTGTGCAGTATGGCGAAGCCTATGATAAGGTAACTGAATTCACCGTTTCGCAGGCCGGACTTACAAATCTTTACCTCGAAACCGTTGAGAGTGTTGGCAGCTTCGAGTCGGATGGGGGCGACATGGTGGTTCACGTAGAAAGTAACGCCCAGTGGTTCGCTTTCATACCGTCTTCGGTTACATGGCTGCACTTCGATGCCAACCTTGACTCGTTGACCTCCGAAGGCACGGCCTCGCGCATAGGCAGTGGCGAGTTGCACATCAAGTGCGATGATAATCCCACCAATCGCGACCGTACCACGGGTGTAGTGATTGTGGCCGGAAGCCGTAATCCTAAGCAGATTGTGGTTACCATGGAACAGATCAGGAATGGTTCTATCTTGCCATTGCAGACCTCGGTTAGCCTTAGCAGTCTGAGTGTATCGCGCGATGCAGCCAACTTCCTCTTAAATGTTGTTTCCGAAGAGATTGTTGGCGACTTCGGACTCGTTTATAGCACCAGGGCTAATCCTACAGTAACCAGTGCCACAAAGGTTGTTGTTGGCAGTGGTGGATTGTCGTCGGCCATGTCGCATAAGATAGAGGGTCTTGAGCCCAATACCACCTACTACGTACGCGCCTTTGTAGAGAAGAAATCTACTGGTGAAACGCTCTATAGCGACGAGATGACCATCACCACTCTGGCTAACTCGGCTATGATAGGCCAAGTGACTTCGCTATACGTAGGTGACACCTATGCCGACATGCGGTTCAGCTATGTGGCCGACGAAGAGATTATCGACTGCGGTTTCGTGTATAGCGGCACAAACGAAACGCCAACTCGCGAACAAGACACGATGGTAGCCATTGGTCATAGCGGGATGGGCGGCAATGTGATGACGACCATTGCCGATCTCGAGAAGAAGACTACCTACTATATCCGTGGCTATCTGCTCACCAAAGAGGGCATTGTATATAGTCCAAACGTGGTAACCATCACCACCTCGGCAGGCAAGGAGCCAGGCGAGAGCAGCAACCCCGATCCTCAGTTCTAAATAAAAAGTAAGAATCATGAAGAAACATATATATAGTAGGCTGATAACCCTTGCGGTGCTGCTTTCGGCAACACTGCAAGCGGCAGCTGCAGATAAGATAACCAAGACGGAAACCTATGAGTTCTGTTATTATTCTGATGATGGTCTTGCCAGCAATGACCAAGACGAACCTTGTTGGATAGGGCAAAATGGATACCACTTCTGGAGCGATCAAGCCTCTGCTGTTGGGGCTCGTTGTAATGCATACGATAATGTTTATATATTGTCTAAGGTGACTTTCCCTTCTGTTGTAAAGAAAGTAATAATTACTGCAGGAGCTTGGAGTGATGTGTCTACATCATTGAGTGTTAATGGTAGTGCAAAGTCTCTTTATACAATTAATTCTTCTCAATACAGGGGAAATGAATCAAATATTAGTTTCAGTGACTATGAATTTAATGATGTCTCTACGAGTGGTTACGATGGTAAGTTGAGAATTGATTACGTACTTGGTGGCCAAGCTGATATTTTTATCCGCAGCATCACAGTGCAGTATGAAGTAGATCCCGATCCTGAAACTTATGCCGTGCTGAGTGATGATAATACAGTTCTTACGTTCTATTATGATAACGAGAAAGGAGATAAAGAAGGAGCTTTGAGCGTTGTGCCATTCAACAATCTTGAAATGCAGTCATGGTACAGTTCCAGAGAAAATATTACTTCGGTTGTTTTCAATTCTTCGTTTGCCAACTGTGATACATTGACTAGTACAGCTTATTGGTTCTATGGTTGTAAGAATCTGACCAGCATTAGAGGTATAGAGAACCTAAAAACCGATATTGTTACAAAAATGAACAATATGTTCTCTGATTGTTATAGCTTGACGAGTCTTGATGTTAGCAACTTCAATACAGAGAATGTTACGAACATGAGTGCGATGTTCAGTGGTTGCTCGGGGTTATCTGTCTTAGACTTAAGTAAATTCAATACCGCAAATGTCAAGGACATGGCCGGTATGTTCGATGGCTGTTCTGGCTTAACCACAATCTATGTTGGTTATTACTGGTCAACCGTAAATGTTGAAAATAGTTACGATATGTTTGATGGTTGTACTGCCATTTTTGGAGAAGCTGATACACGATATGATTCTAACAACACCGATGCTACTTATGCGCACATTGATGGTGGAACAGAAAACCCAGGCTATCTAACTGACACAAAGGAACCTTATGCCATATTAAGTGAGAATAATACTGTACTGACATTCTATTATGACAATCAGAAAGATTTAAAAAACGGTATGAGCGTAGGGCCATTTGCTAATAGTACAAGCAGACCGTGGAATGGTAAAAGTTCAAATATAAAAACTGTTGTTTTTGACGAATCTTTTGCCAATTGTGCCTCCATCGAAAGTACTGCCTATTGGTTCTGTAATTTCATGAATTTGACGTTAGTTACGAACTTAGAGTATTTGAATACAACGAATGTTACCAACATGAACAGTATGTTTGATACTTGTTTCAAAGTGGAAAGTCTTGACGTTAGTAATTTTGATACCCGTAATGTTACAGATATGGGTAAGACGTTTTATTTATGCATGAATTTAAAGTCTCTTGACGTCAGCAAATTTGATACACGTAATGTAACTGACATGTCTAGTATGTTTGCTGGTAACCAGTCTTTAACAAGCCTTGACATAAGCAACTTTAATACACAGAATGTAACTTCAATGTTAGGAATGTTTAGTGGTTGCTCAAGTTTGACAAGTCTTGACGTTAGCCTCTTTAACGTAGATAAAGTAACATCTTTCGAAGGAATGTTCAGGTCTTGTTCTAATCTTACTGCAATCTATTGCGATAATACTTGGATTAAAGACTATGTTGATTCAAATGGAATGTTCCTTCAATGTACAAGCCTGTCCAATTACGATTCAAGCAGAGATTCAAATAATTATCCAATAGAATATGCAAGGCCCGTTGCCTATGGAGGCTATTTCACACCTACAAGCGAGAAGGAAAATCCGAATGTTATTTCAGAACCTTATGCAGTGTTGAGCGAAGAAAACACTATACTTACATTCTACTATGACGATCAGAAAGATACTCGTGGTGGTATGAGTGTCGGGCCATTCAATAAAGGCGAGGATAGCGGATGGTTTAACCTGAATTCGACAATTACTACCGTTGTGTTCGACGCTTCGTTTGCTAAGTGTACATCGCTAACCAGTACGGCTTATTGGTTCTACATGTGTCAAAAACTAACCAACATTATGGGTGTCGAAAACCTTAAAACAAATAAGGTAACCGATATGAGTTGGATGTTTAGTAATTGTAATGTTTTGAATAGTGTTGACGTTAGTGGGTTCAGTACATATAACGTAACAAACATGAGCAATATGTTTTTGGGATGTTATGCTCTTACAAACCTTAACGTTAGCAATTTCAATACCACTAATGTAACAGACATGAGTGGTATGTTTGAAGAGTGTCGTAGTCTGGCAACTCTTGATGTAAGTAACTTTAATACTTCTAAAGTTACTACTATGAGTTATATGTTTGATCATTGTGAGAGTTTGACGGTTCTTGATCTTTGTAACTTCAATACTTCCAAATTGTCAGATGTCAGTCATATGTTCTCTGATTCTAAGAATCTAACTACCATTTATGTCGAAAACGACTGGAGTCATGATGGCGTTTCTTTGAATGGTACCAGTATGTTTGAGGGTGCTGTTTCCTTAGTTGGCGGAGCTGGTACAGCTTATAATATGTATCGCATAGATTATTTTTATGCCCGCATTGATGGGGGAACGGACAATCCTGGCTATTTCTCAAAATATGCTGAGGCATACGCCGTGCTGACAGACAATGAAGACAATGCAACGAAGACGCTAACCTTCTACTATGATAATCAAAAAGCAGAACGTACCAACCCCCTCAGTATTGGGCCGTTCAGCTATGTTGCATCTTGGGATTCTAACAAAGATAAAATCACGGCAGTTGTGTTTGATGAATCGTTTGATAACTATAAGAAACTTACAAGCACTTATTATTGGTTCTCATATTGTAAGAATCTTGCAACGATTACGGGAATAGAGTATCTACATACTGACAATGTTACCAACATGGGGCAAATGTTTAATCAATGTGAGTCGTTGACGAGTCTTGATGTAAGCCACTTTAACACTGAAAAAGTAACTAACATGAATCTCATGTTCTGCAGCTGTTCAAAGCTGACAGTTCTTGATGTAAGTGGATTTAATACTGCTAATGTAAATTATATGGGGAGTATGTTTAGTGGTTGTTCCAGTGTAGCGACACTCGATGTGAGCCACTTCAATACTGAAAGGGTAATTCGTATGGGTGGTATGTTTTCAGGATGTTCAAGTTTAACGAGCCTTGATGTAAGTAACTTCAATACGGGACAAGTAATAGATATGGGATCTGCGTTCCGGGGGTTAAAGAACCTAACGACTCTTGACGTAAGTAACCTAAATACCTCCAACGTGACAAACATGTACTTTATGTTTGCTGATAATAGTAACCTGACGAGTCTCGACCTAAGCAACTTCAATACAGCAAAAGTCACGAGAATGGGATATATGTTCAATGGATGTTCTAAAGTGGAAACGATAACTGTTGGCCAAGACTGGACAACAGCAAATATTGGCGACAATAGTTTGGATACAAATGGTACCTTCGGCTCTTGTAATGCTCTCGTTGGCGGTGCTGGCACAGTTTACGATAGTAATCATACAGATGTATCCTATGCCCACATTGATGGCGGAGAAACCAATCCTGGTTACTTATCAGGTGATCTTCCTGAGCCCTACGCCCTGCTGAGCGAAAGCAATACGGTACTGACATTCTACTACGATGAACATAAAGAAGATCGCAGCGGCATGAGTGTTGGGCCGTTTAGTTATCCAGAAAGCCAATCATGGTACAATGTGAGAGAAAGCATTACTTCGGTTGTTTTTGATTCTTCGTTTGCTAACTGCACATCTATAACAAGTACGGCCTATTGGTTCTACGATTGCAAGAATCTGACCAACATCACAGGAATAGAAAATCTCAATACCGCCAATGTAACGAATATGGGATATATGTTCTGTGTTTGTCCTGGTTTAACAAGCCTTGATGTTAGCAAATTTAATACAGAGAAGGTTACCAACATGGAAGGCATGTTTGCTTCCAACCCTGACTTGACCACTATCTATGTTGGTGACGGATGGACTGTAGCTTCTGTCACTTCGGGAGAAGGTGTATTCAATGGATGTACTTCCCTTGTTGGTGGTATGGGTACGACCTATGATGCAGACCACGTTGATGCAGAGTACGCCCACATCGACGGTGGCACGAGCAACCCTGGCTACCTGACGGACATCAATGCACCCGATGAGGCTTATGCCGTGCTTAGCAGCGACGGCCTAACCGTGACGTTCTATTACGACACACAGAAAGGCATCCGCGGCGGCATTAACATCAACACCGAGTTTCTCTCCACTTATAATGGTGAAAGTTCTCCATATGGTAGTGCCACGACAGCTGTCATCGACATCTCGTTTGCCAACTACAGGCCCACGAGTACTTACAGTTGGTTCATCCTGTGTTCGTCACTGACAAACATCATTGGTATCGAGAATATCAAGACCGACAACGTGACGAACATGAGCTACATGTTTAGTGGTTGTCGTAGCTTGACGAGCCTCGACGTAACGGGTTTCAACACTGAGAACGTGAAGACATTGTTAGCCATGTTTGAGGATTGTTCTTCCTTGAAGAACCTAGACGTGACGGGCTTCAACACCGCCAGCGTGACGAGAATGGACAATATGTTCAGCGGTTGCCGTAGCTTGACGAGCCTCGACGTAACAGGCTTCAACACTGAGAACGTTACAAGCATGAACGACATGTTTATGAACTGCTCTGGCTTGACGAGTATCGATTTGAGCAACTTTAATACTGCGAACGTTACGAGCATGGCCTACATGTTCCGAGGCTGCTCAGGCCTTACAAGTTTAGACATTAGCACCTTCAACTCGCAGAACGTTATAAACATGAACGATATGTTCTATGGCTGTTCAAGTTTGACAAGTCTCGACCTTAGCACCTTTAATACAGATAATTTGGTGTATATGGGTGCCACGTTTGGTGCCTGTAGTGCCTTGACGACCCTCGACTTGAGCAGTTTCAACACTACTAACGTGTCGAGTATGCGCTATATGTTATACGGTTGCGCCGCTCTGACAACCCTTGACCTGTCGAACTTCAATACGACAAGCATGACGGACATGGGTTCTATGTTCTATGGCTGTTCTGCTTTGACTACTATTTATGTGGGTGAGGGATGGAATATCGATAATTTGACTGAAAGCGCTGATGTATTCAAAGGCTGCACCGCTATTGCTGGTGGAGCAGGCACAACATACGATGCAGACCATACAGATTACACTTATGCTCACATCGATGGAGGCCCTTTAAATCCCGGTTACTTGACAGAAAAGAAATATGCTTATGCTTCGCTGAACGAAGATAATACTGTACTTACTTTCTATTATGATGGTCATAAAATGGATCGTGGCGGCATGAGCATTGGACCATTTAGTGAATATTCTGAAAAAGGATGGTATGATCAGAAGGGAACCATTACAAAAGTGGTGTTCGATGATTCATTTGCTCAATACACAGAGCTTACCAGTACTTTTACTTGGTTCGATCTGTGCAGTAATCTTGCTACCGTTGAAGGTCTTAGTAACCTCAATACGGAGAATGTTTTGAATATGCGAAGCATGTTCGAAGCATGTTCAAGTTTGACGAGTCTTGACTTGAGTAATTTCAACACTGCTAAAGTTAAAGATTTCGGCCTTATGTTTGCAGGATGTACTAATCTGACAACCATCTATGTTGGCGAAGGTTGGAGTACTGAGGGTGTAACGGAGGAGAGTACTTATATGTTCGCTGATTGTACAAGCCTAGTGGGCGGAGCTAGTACAAGTTATGATGATGAACATAAAGATGCCACCTACGCTCGCATAGATGGTGGAGAGGATAATCCTGGCTACTTAACAGGTAAAATTCTAGAACCATATGCTGTGTTGAAAGACAATGATGATGAAGTTATTGTTGATGAAGTTACTGTGAATGGAAATACGCTCACCTTTTATTATGATGGCCAGAAAACAGGGCGAAATGGGATGAGTGTTGGACCGTTTAATGATTCTAATAATCAATCATGGAGCAATGCTAGAGAGAGTATTACTTCGGTTGTCTTTGACGCTTCGTTTGCAAATTGTACAACTTTAACAAGTACGACTTTGTGGTTCAGCGGATTAGAAAACCTGAACAGCATTATAGGAATAGAGAACCTTAACACCGCTAATGTGACGGATATGAGAAGCATGTTCTATGGATGTTCTAGTTTAACAAGCCTTGATGTTAGCAACTTCAATACCACCAATGTAACGAACATGGCATGTATGTTCTATGATTGCTCAAAACTAACAAACCTTGATGTAAGCAAATTCAACACCGCCAATGTAACAAACATGACTGGCATGTTCATGCGCTGTTTTGGTTTAACAAACCTTGACGTTAGCAACTTTAAAACTGCCAATGTAACAGACATGTCTACTATGTTCTGTTACTGCCCTAATTTGACAAGTCTTGATGTTAGTAACTTTAACACCACCAACGTGACGGACATGTATGCCATGTTTAATGGTTGCTCTAGTTTAACAAGCCTTGACGTTAGCAACTTTAACACTGCCAAAGTAAAACTAATGAATTATATGTTCAAAGATTGTTCTGAATTAACTACGATATATGTTGGTAGTGGTTGGTCAACAGCTAGTGTTACAGACGGTAAAAATCTTTTTACAGGTTGCGTAAAACTTGTTGGTGGCGACGGTACTGAATATAGTGCAGACCATGTAGATGCTTCTTACGCCCACGTCGATGGCGGAGAGGATAATCCAGGCTACCTCACTGATAAATATGGGGTTGTGATTACTGTTAAGGAATGTACTCGTGAGTATGGTGCGACCAACCCTAAATTTGAGTACACTACTAAGGGCGCTGCCATCAGCGGTAAGCCTACTATTAGTTGTGGTGCTACAGCTACTTCGCCTGTAGGAACTTATCCTATCACTGTTTCCTATACAAAAGCTGAAGGCGAATCAATGTTGAATATCACCTGTGTCAATGGTTCGATGACAATAACCAAGGCTCCACTCACAATAACCGCTAAAAGCTACACCATCAAGCGCGGCGAGGAAATGCCTACTTTGGAGGCTACTTACACTGGCTTAAAGAATAGAGAAACGGATACGGTTTTCACCAAGAAACCGGTTATCTCTACTGTGGCAAAACCTGACACGCTGCCTGGAACTTATCCGATAGTAGCGTCGGGCGCTGAAGCCAAGAACTACGAGATGAGCTATGTTGACGGTACACTGACGATTACGGATGATGTGACAGTAACGGCCAATTCGTACACAAGAGTTTATGGCGATGATAACCCCACATTCGAGTTTACAAGTGAGGGGGCAACCCTGAGTGGCACACCAGCTATTACCTGCAGTGCCACAGCAACATCGCCAGTAGGTACTTACGATATTGTCATTGCAAAGGGCGATATTACTAATAGCACAGTAACGTGTGTAAATGGAACCTTGACGATAACCAAGGCACCGCTGACTATTACTGCAAAGAGTTACACCATCAAGCAAGGAAGGGCATTGCCAACACTTGAAGCAGAGTACTCTGGCTTTAAGAACAACGAAACCGATACGGTATTCACTAAAAAACCGATTGTATCTACTAACGCCACATCGGATAGTGAGCCAGGAACCTATGACATCACTGTTAGCGGGGCTGAGGCTACGAACTACGAAATGACGTATGTTAACGGTATACTGACCATCACAAAGAAAACCGAATCTTTTGATGGAATAGTACTTGTTGTGGAAGAAAATGGTAATATTGACGATGCTTTTGAAAGCTGTGGAGGAAAGGCCGAGGTTGCCAAGACGATTGCTGCTGTCGTATGGAACGATTCTACAGAGCTGAAAGCAGAGATGCTTGATGGCATTAGCAATCCTAACCTGCTGATATACGTTGGCGACGAGAAACTGGCACCTTCAGGCTTTAACAACGTAGTCATAAATGGTGTGGCCAAGAACATCAAACTTACTGATGGCGGTACTGGCAATTACAACTTCTATGTGCCACAGGAGTTCAAGGCCGACAGCATCAGCTACAGTCGCGAGTTTAAGCAGGCCACCCGCGATAGCGTAAGCCGTGGTTGGGAGGGTATCGCGCTGCCATTTACCGTTCAGACCTTTACTCACGAGGAGCATGGCAACATCAGTCCGTTTGGCAACGATGCCTGCGATTATCACTTCTGGTTGCGTCAGCCCACTGAGAATGGTGTGGTGAGCGCCAAGACCATTGAGGCCAACAAGCCTTACATCATCAGTATGCCTAACAGCGATGAGTATGAACCGGAGTTTAATCATGCCGGGTGGATCACGTTTGCATCAGCCAATGTAACTGTCCCTGTTACTAAGGTGGAGAGCGTATGGTTAGGAGATTCTGCACAGATTGTTCCTACTTTCCAAAATATTGAGGCTTCGCCTGATATCTATGTACTAAATGTAGGCGACTCTATTATGGACCAAACAGAGGGTAGCATCTTTATAAGCAACTATCGTTCGGCTCGTCCATTTGAAGTATACACATTCCATGAGCCCAGAGGCAACGAGACAAATATTTTTGGTTCACGTATCATCAGCCTTGCTAGTCTGTTTGGTGGCAATGGTACTACTGACGTAATCGATGTGATGAAGGCTATTGAGGCTAACGGCGAGACATGGTACGATATGAATGGGCGCCGCCTGCAAGGCAAGCCTGCTCGCAAGGGTGTTTACATTCTGAACGGCAGGAAGGTTGTTATAAAGTAAATAAACTCGAGTTCTCTTGGTAGAGGACTCGAGTACATAGTAAGTAAACAGCCTGTTCCCTCCGTGGGAACAGGCTGTTAGGTTAGGACCTATCGCAGAAGAACTACTTTCTTTTCTTAGTAGTAGCCTTCTTCTTTGTAGTAGTAGTTGCTGGTTTGGGAGTCTTGTCGACATAAGGAACCTGATTCATCAGAACCCAAGCCGATTCATAGACGAAGTTCTTAAGAGTAGCAGGGAAGTCGGCCGACTCATTGAGGAATTTCTGAACCTCGGTCTTAGCCTCAGCACTCTTGTGTGGTGCAATAAGAGTTCTAGTCCAACGACCAGGGAATGCAAGACTATTAGTCTTCTGTATTTCAGGCAGAGCCTTAAGTCCCTCGACAATATAGACATTGCTCTGTGGTTCAAAGACATCCGAGTTCAACAGGCGCAACGCATTCAGAGCCCACTGCTCATTTACACGATTCTCGGCCTTAAGCAGACTCTTAAACACCTCTTCGCGAGCATTAGCATTTGGATGAGTGGCCTTACTTACAAAATCGAATTCCTGACGCAACTCATCGTTACCAGCGGTGATAAGGCGATCGCGCTCTTTTTCAAGAATCTGGTCACGACGATCAGGACGGGTGATGGCCAGACGATAGGCTATTTCCATATAGTCATGCTCATCAAGTACCTCTTCATTGTGACGATCCAATATGGTCTGCAACTTATCCAGCACCTCAGGCGAGATAGCACTTGTACCAAGCTTACGCAAAACAAGTTGGCGGCACTCCTTTGTCTTATTCTCGCCCAGAAGGTCCATAATAACCAGCTCAAGAGTATAACGCTGCTGCAGCGTAAGATCAGAAGCAATCTTGTGCATCTGGTCGATAGCCGTTTCCATTATCAGAGGATTCTTCTCACGCCCCAGGAAGCGGAACAGCTCACCAAAGTGCCTTGGATCAATCTTTCCCTGCAGATAGTTATCGTGGATAAGATTAAGCAAAGTGTAACGGTTGATATCATTACGAGTGGTAATCAGCTTGGTTGGCAGAATCTTCACGTAATTATCATCGAGTGTAAAGCGTCCGTAACCACGACCATCCTGATTAGGAATGATAAAACCAGGGGCACCACCCTTCTGCTTAAATGTCATAGTAGGCTGCTGCATATCAACCTTGATAGTCTGTGCAACGCCAAGATTACTGATAACCTTAAGCTCAAACTTCTGGCGCCAGCAAAGTCCACGTCCGTATGGATCGGTCTGTGAAACAACAATCTGACCATCCTTATAAGCACAAGTGATAATAGGCATTCCCTTTTGTTTTACCCAAACATCGCTGAACTGACGAACTCCAGCTGCAGGAGCCTGCTTGTCGAGAGTCTCTACAATCTGATCCCAACTGATATTGCTAAGATAGTGATCGCGCAAACACTGCTGCAATCCCTTTTGCATTGCCTCGGCACCCATCTCGTCTTCCATCATACGCATCATAACAGGACCCTTGCAATAGTTGATGTTGTCGTACCACAGAATAGGATCATGAGGATTGTCAACCTCCTGAGCTATAGGGTGAGTAGCTTCGGTGCGGTCCAAAGCGACAGCATTTCGCATATATGTGTTCATGAAGCTTACCTCTACTTCATCCTTCTTGTACTGACTACGAGTAATCTTTGATGCCATAAAGTTTGCCAGAACCTCCTTAGCCCATGGCTCATCGATAGCAGTGATATTACCGAACCAGATATGTGATGTTTCGTGAGCAATCAGCTCTGTGCGCTTCAACAGTTCTTCTTTCGATGGTTTCTTACCAAGTAAGATAGCTCTTTCGCTCAGAACGATATATCCACGACGTTCAAGGCCTCCAAGATCGAGACTTGGCAGAATAAAGATCACGCACTCTTTCTCGTAGGGATTTCCTATTCCTGTGTAACCCTCCATCCACTTCATTGACTTGGCAACCTCTTGGAACACCTGATCAATCTGCGCAACCTTGTCTGGTTCTGTCGCAGAATACAGTACTCGAAGATTTCGGCCATCGGTATTCGAAGTCTTTTCAAACAACTTACCTGTAATAAAGGTATAGTCAACAGGAGCCATTTTCTCTGCCATATCAACAGTTACCGATTTCCATCCTTCAGGAGCATTGATGGTGGTTTGATACTGAGCACGCATGTCATTATCATCGAAACATGGGAAGAGTGCACGCCCCTCATCGGCCTGTACCTGAGTGTAAACCACATTTCCGCTACGAGTTAAAGCCTTTTCCTGACTGCTGAAGTCGATAGCAACCTTATTAGTTCCTGGCTTGAACATCTTACCTGGTATGATAATCTGATCATTCTGAATCTTTACGTTAGCCTTTTTTCCTTTACCCTTATTGGCTTTATAAACCAATACATTACCAGGAGTTCCTTGAAAATCGAGCACAACATCCTGTTTCGACTTAATATCGAATGTGATAGTTGCCTTTCCAGTAACCTTCTCCGATGGGTTCTCTGGAATATTAAACGAAAGCTGGTACAATATACCACTGATATTGCCCTTACGGTTGTCCGTCTGGGCATTTACACCAAGCACAACAAGGCTTAGAATCAACACAAATAGACCTTTAACTGTTTTCATGTAACACATAATTTATATATTTCTGTTTGCAAATATAGTCAAATATCTGCAAACTCAGTTCAAAAACGCCATATTTTTTTGTCTGATGGGCAAAAAAGATGCATTCGTTTACCTGTTGAAGGATGCACAAAAGCTATAGATTCTGCCTGAAGATACAACCTGTCGGCCTTATGTCCATACAGCTCATCACCAACTATCGGGCATCCCAGTCCCTCTTGGTGTGCGCAATGCATACGCAACTGGTGGGTGCGACCTGTATGAGGATATAGGGCAAGGAGAGTTATTGGGTGATGGGTGGTTGGTGACAGGTGATGGCTTATCACTCTATACTCAGTGATTGCGCGTTTGCCGTGTTCGTGATCTACAATCTGACGTGGGCGGTTAAGCGGGTCGCTGCTAAGCGGAATATCAATGATACCATGTTCAGCTGTTATTTCGCCCTCTACTACAGCCAGATACTTCTTCTTGATGGTACGATTCACAAACTGTTCTTGCAGATGGTGATAAGCCTCAGCATTCTTTGCCACAAGCATGATGCCTGATGTTAACAGATCAAGACGATGAGGAAACATGGAATCTGCCCATCGTTCCTTGGCCCAATTTGCCACAGAATAATCATCGGCTTTACCAGGCACACTCAACATTCCTGATGGTTTGTATATCGCCGCGATAGCATCGTCTTCATATATAATCTCTACACCTTGATGCAGGAAGCCAGAGTTTTCCGGATCGTCATCAACATCAAGCCCTTGCATCATCCATGTGAGCACAGGTTTACATTTCCCTCTACATGCAGGATAAAACTCACCATGATGACGAATCTCACTCTGCGGCGATGGTCCCCACCAGAATTCGGCCATACATATTGGCTTCAATTTATTTTTGTAAGCATATTGCAAGAGTTTAGGAGCACAGCAATCGCCTGTGCCACCTGGAGGTAATGGAAATTTCTTCTGGACTTTGGGATTCTGGTGATAATCGTGCCATATTTCTACCAAATCTCTCTCTTCACCATTGGCGTTTAACATCCGATACTGTCGGAATAGCCACAACTGCAAATCCTGCGACATTTGGCGATTCAGGTGTTGGTTGTCGGGTGATGGGTGTTGGTTGAGTGCTGATATTTCGCGCTCTTTCAGCTTAAAATAGCCATCAGGCTTTTGGGCATCGAATACCGGAGGTACAAAATAATCCCAATCGTTACGTCCCTCAAGCAATCCAGAATATGCTGCAAGGAATCCTAACTTATCTTCGGATTCCACCACCAGCACACCAAACATCTTTCCTTCGGTAGGGTTTATCCTTGCTATCTCCTGCTTCAACTCTTCGCAGGCTAACAAACAGAGCGGATGGGGTTCGTAACAGAAAGGCCAAGTGAACCGTTCTGGTTTCTCTATGTCGGTATGCAGCAGATGAAGAATCATAGCAAATCGAGGCATTTCTCAATGGGGATACCACGATTTTTATCTTCTGTATCCTTATAGCGCTCAATCATGCGGAACACGGTATCCATCGCTGTGCGAGTACTGACCTTAAGACTCTCGCCATTCAACAGATGCCCAATCAACACGGCAGAAAAGATATCACCAGTGCCATGAAACAAGCCTGGAATCTCATGATATTCCAAGTGGAAATAGCTATCGTCGAAATGATTATAACCCACAACAGCATTGCGTCCGTCTACCTTACAACTGGTGATAAGGGCAGATTTTGTTCCAATCTTACGAAGACTGTCAAGCAGGTCGCCAGCCTCTTCCCAGCTTATGCCCTCCATCTTTATGGGCGTATTGGTGAGATAGCATGCCTCTGTATAATTAGGAAATGTAAGATGAGCCACCGACACCATCTCGCGCATCAGCTCAACCTGGCGTTCAGTCATTCCGTTATATAGTCTGCCACCATCTCCAAGAATAGGATCAACGAACACCGTAGTACCCTGTTCGCCTTGCTCCTTACAATATCCTGCAACTAACTTTGCCTGCTCATCACTGAACATCAATCCAGTACAGATGGCATCGAAACCAAAGCCCAACTCTTTCCATACGGGTAGTGTTCCACGGATATAATCTGTGGTGTCCTGGATGTTGAACTTACCATAGTCGAGGGTATTAGACACAAGTGCCGTAGGCAGACTGTACGTAGGAATACCTAAGTATGACAAGATAGGCAACATGGCTCCCATACCCACCTTACCATAGCCCGCAATGTCGTTAATTAGCAAAATCTGTTTCATTTCGGCTGCAAAGTTACAAAGAAAATAAGAATTAAGAATTCTTTTTTGAGAAAAAGCGGCAGAGCCGAGCGAAGAATTAACAAAAAATGTGTAACTTTGCAACCGATTTATGGAAAAACAACTTGATTCGCCTATATTGGCGCTCCAAAAACAGCGGCAGTTACTCCAGATAGAGTACGAAGCCGAAAAAGAAGCCTTCCGCCAGCAGACAGAAAGTATGGGACTGCAACGAAAGGTGAAACGAGGTGATGTATGGTTCCCGCTGACAATAGGAAAATGTTATTACAACTCGCTGAATCAACGAGTGATAGAGGTGTTCCGCGAAACCGACGAAGATATAGAACACAATTTTGAATATGGTAAGCCAGTCGTTTTCTTCACCGTTGATGGCGACAAGATCAGCTACTTCAAGATGACAGCCAGCGTTAGCTATGTTGATGGCAACAGAATGGTGATAAGCGTACCCGAGAATGGCCTCATCGATGTACTGAACGCAGCAAATGTCGGCGTACAGCTATTCTTCGACGAGACCAGTTACAAGATGATGTTCAACGCCCTCGACAAGGTAATAAATGCTAAAGGACGTTTGGCTTATCTGCGCGACTTGTTCTATAACAGAGTGAAGGCTGAGACATTCAGTTTCAGTCCGATACACTTCCCATATCTCAATGCCACCCAGGAAAATGCCGTAAACAAGGTATTGAGAGCCAAAGATGTAGCCATTGTTCACGGGCCTCCAGGAACGGGCAAGACAACCACTTTGGTTGAAGCCATATACGAGACTTTGCGACGCGAAAGTCAGGTTCTGGTATGTGCACAAAGCAATATGGCTGTCGATTGGATATCAGAAAAGCTGGTAGACCGCGGGGTAAACGTATTAAGAATAGGAAATCCCACACGCGTGAACGACAAGATGCTGTCGTTTACTTACGAGCGCCGTTTCGAAGCTCATCCCGACTACGAGATGCTTTGGGCTTTACGAAAAGCGATTCGTGAGGTAAGAGCTAATCGCAAGAAAGGCGATCATAAGTTTCACCAAAAGGTAGAACGACTGAAGGAACGTGCCACCGAATTAGAGTTGCGCATCAAGAACGAGCTATTTGGCGAAGCACGTGTCATCGCCTGTACACTTGTGGGCTCATCAAACAAACTGCTTGAAGGACAGAAATTCAGCACCCTGTTTATCGACGAAGCCGCACAAGCCTTAGAGGCAGCCTGCTGGATACCAATACGCAAGGTGTCGAGAGTCATTCTGGCTGGTGACCATTGTCAGCTGCCACCTACCGTAAAAAGCTATGAAGCCCTGAAGGCAGGATTAGGCAAGACGCTGATGGAGCGCATCGTGGAGAATAAGCCCGAAGTGGTAACGCTGCTGAAGATGCAATACCGCATGAACGAAGAGATTATGCGATTCTCGAGCGACTGGTTCTACAACAATCAGGTAGAGAGTTCGCCAGATGTAAAATATCGCAGCATTCTTGACCTCGACGTACCAATGAGCTGGATTGACACATCACAATTCGACTTCCCAGAAGATAGCGGAATCTCATTCAAGGAAGAGTTTGTTGGCGAGAGCTTTGGCCGTATCAACAAGGCCGAGGCCGAGCTAACCATGCTGGCATTACAGCAGTACTTCGAGAAGATTGGCAAGGAACGTATTCTTGAAGAGCGCATAGACGTTGGTGTCATATCGCCTTACAGGGCACAGGTACAATATCTGCGCCAACAGCTAAAGAAACGAGAGTTCTTCAAGCCCTTCCGAGGGCTGATAAGTGTTAACACCGTTGATGGATTCCAAGGTCAGGAGCGCGATGTCATCATGATTTCCTTAGTTCGCTCGAATGATGACGGCCAGATAGGATTCCTTCGCGATTTGCGCCGTATGAATGTGGCAATAACCCGCGCCAGAATGAAACTTATCATACTCGGCGACGCCTCTACACTCACCCACCATACATTCTACAGAAAGCTATACGAATACATCGAAGCTCTTTAAAAAAACTTAATAAATGTTTGCGAGTTTCAAATATTTGTCGTACTTTTGCAGCCATGATAAAGATAAAAAGAGTAGAGACCAAACGTGAACTGAAACAGTTCGTACAGTTCTATTACGACCTTTACAGAGGTTGTGACAGCGCTGTTCCCTATCTCTATTCCGACGAGATGGCAACACTGCGTCGCGACAAGAATCCATCATTCGAATGCTGTGAAGCAGAATATTTCCTTGCCTTCAAGGACGGAAAGATAGCAGGACGTGTGGCAGCTATCATAAACCACCGCGCTAACGAGCGCTGGGGATGCAGACAGGTAAGATTCGGATGGTTTGACTTTATCGATGACCCCGAAGTTAGTAAAGCTTTGATAAAGGCTGTTGAAGATTGGGGAAAAGCCAAGAGCATGACCGAGATTGCAGGCCCGTTGGGCTTTATCGATACCGACCGCGAAGGCATGCTTATTGATGGATTCGACCAGTTAGCCACCATGTACATCAACTACAACTATCCTTACTACCCACAGCACATGGAGCAGATGGGTGGATTCTATAAGGATAACGACTACGTGGAGTGCAAGGTTAAAGTGCCCGAAGTGGTGCCAGCTAAATTTGCCAAGATTACAGAGATGGTTCGCCAGCGTTATGGTCTGAGAGTGCATAAGTTCACCCGCAAGGAACTTGTAAGCGATGGCTGGGGCCGCGAAGTGTTCCACCTGCTCAATGCCACCTATAAGGATCTGTACGGTTTTTCAGAACTCTCTCAGCGACAGATAGATAAGCTTGTAAACGATTATATTAAGATAGCCGACCTGAATCTTGTTACTGCCATTATGGATGGCGACAAGATGGTAGGCTTTGGTATTACATTCCCTTCGTTCTCACGCACCTTGCAACGCACTCGCGACGGCAGATTCCTACCCTTTGGCTGGTGGGAATTACTCAAAACGCTTAAATGGCACAACACCGACACCGTCGATCTGTTGCTGATAGGCGTATTGCCCGAATATCGCGGTAAGGGCGCCAATGCTCTGATTTTCGACGATCTGATCCGCCAGTTCCAGCGTTATGGCTTTGAATGGGCCGAAACAGGACCTCAGATGGAGTCGAACGAGGGTGTACTCTCGCAGTGGCAGTATCTTGATGCCACTATTCATCGCCGTCATCGTTGCTATCGCAAAAAGCTGTAATTATGGACATAAATCTGGAATTTGTATTGCGTATCTTTGTGGCAGCACTCCTTGGTGGTGCCATTGGTCTGGAACGTGAATATCGCGCCAAAGAGGCAGGATTACGCACCCACTTCCTTGTTGCTTTAGGTTCGGCCCTGTTTATGGTGGTGTCAGCATATGGTTTCGAAGGAGCCATGCACACCCCTGAGCACAGATGGGACGTATCACGCGTAGCAGCCCAAGTTGTTTCGGGTATCGGTTTCATCGGTGCCGGAACCATCATCTTCCATAAGAGTGAGAATGTAGTGCGTGGCCTTACCACTGCCGCGGGTCTGTGGGTTACAGCAGCTATCGGACTGGCCTGTGGAGGTGGAATGTATATTCTCTCCATCGCATCTACCATTCTGGTTCTCGTAGGCTTAGAGGCCTTCAACTTTATCCTTCGCAAATTCGACCGCCATCGCGGAACCAATAACGTCTAAAAACTTATAACTATGAAACGAATTTTATTTATCTGTATCGCAGTATTGTGCGCAGTCGGTATCCGCGCACAAGTAAAAATCAATGTCGACTCTTTCAATGAAGCCATTGAAAAGTTCAACCAGACAAAAGACAACAACAAGAAAAAGTGGGGTAAGAACCTGCTTGAACTGAACAAGAGATCTTCTACAATTAACTACAAATTCGAATTTCCGCTAGAACCAGCAGATGCTAAGTTAGACATCGAAAAAGTAAAAACTGCTATCGCTGCCTATCTTGACGCCAAACCCTATCAACGCCAGGTTGCAATTGACTGGGAGGGTAATCAGGTTACACTTGTATCAGCTTTTGGCGAAGTAGCATCGCGTAAGGGCTATGGTGGCAAGACATTCGATATGTACGTACAAGCCGCAGCTCGCATCGACATCACGGCAGAAACAAACAAGCTTGTTCTTGCAATGACCATCGACAGATATTACTACTCAAACACTTTCAAAAGCATTGAGGATTGTTTCTGGACCTACATCAATCGCACAGCACCGTTTGTTTCTGTAAACAAGCAAGAAGACGCTATCTACACCGATGCTTACATCTCTACCTGCTCCAGATGTTTCAACGAAATCTCTGAGTTCATCACCCTCCTGATGCTGGCCTACGACGACACAACTGACGAGGAAGAACCGACCCCATGATAGATTATCGAATTAACTTCTATTATATCCTTTTTAGCAATTCAAGCAGAACCTGCCAGATGTAGGTGATGGTCTTTAGTTCCACACGTTCGCTGGTGGAGTGGGGCTCTACAATACGCGGACCGATACTGGCTATCTGGATGCCTGAATAGTGCTGCACGAAGAATCCTGCTTCGAGCACAAAGTGCATGGCTACCATACGGGGACGCCAGCCAAGCACATCCTGGAACGTATCGCTGACCAGTGAGAGGAAGGGCGACTGCTGGTCTTCCTGCCAGGCTGGAGCCGACATGATGACTTCTGATTCAGCACCAACAGCCTTCAATGTGTTGGCAATATCCTTACTGAGGATGTCCATATCAGCATCGATGAAACTACGGGTATGCGTTGAAACATAGATGTGGTCGGTTCCAGTAGATATTCGTCCTACGTTATTCGATGTCTCCACCGTGCCGGGCATTGTATCGCTCATCTTCACCATACCTTGCGGCACCTTTTCCAGACCGTCTACTAGTGACGCTATCGCCTGCTTGGGAATAGTTGTTTGTTGCCCATCGCACGCCTCAAGTCTACAACTGATATTTGGATCTTGTGGATAGGCTTCACGTAGTTGACGATTAATGCTGTCTATATGCTTTTTGAAGGCCTCGGCACCCGCAGATGTTGCGCAAATCATAATCTCGCCTTTTGAGGCAATCGAGGCATTGGCTTCACCAATCTCTATTTCTGAAACTTCGACTGCTTCATCCTGGCAGGCTGCATTCAGAATAGCCTTTGTGGGAATCACGGCACTGCAACGCCCCTTATTGATGTCTACGCCAGAGTGACCGCCAAGTCCTCCATCAATCTTGATGCGATACCAGTGGCCGTTTTCATCCGTAACTGGCACACGCTCAATAGGAATGCGGTGGAACTGCAGACAAGCACCTGCGGCACCGGTAGTAATGGTGTCGTAATCTTCAGAGTCGAGGTTTATTACCTTGCGGCCTTTCAGGAAATCCTTGCTTAGCGCAGCAGCTCCCGACATACCATCTTCCTCATTAGTGGTTGTCATCACCTCTAATGCAGGATGTATTATGCTGTCATCTTCAAGAACTGCCAATGCCATTGATAGTCCGATACCATTATCGGCACCCAGCGACGTACCCTTAGCTTTCATCCACCCATCGTCAACGTATGCCTCGATCGGAGTGTTTAAGGGGTCATTCATTCCCACACATACCATATCCATGTGGTTAAGTAGTACGATTGGCTCATGCCCCTCATACCCAGGACTGGCTGGCTTGCGAATCACCACGCAGTTCTGCTTGTCGCGTTCGTACTCCAGATTAAGCCGTTCGGCAAACTGACAGAGATAGTCGGCTACCTTCTCTTCGTGATGAGAAGGACGTGGAATCTGATTCAACTCCTTGAAAATACTAAAAACACGTTCTGTTCCGTTCATAAATTCATTTGTTTAAGAGTTTGTCATCACAGGTTTACTACTGGAAAATGAAATCTGTCTTTGTTACGCCCTCGCCGTAGATAGTCTTGAAATCATTTTTCATCGAGATGATATAATATCCTGCCTCACGCCATTTTGCCTCACGACGGGCTCCTTCTGCAAGGTCGGCGTGGTCGCGGACATCATCGTCGGCCACGAGCATGAATGTGGCAGTGCGGTATTTCTGGTTGCCCATACAGTAGTTGTGCATGGCGCAATCGCCGCTACTGTTGCCGAACGACAGCACTGGCACTTTGCCTATCTCCTGCGAAATCTGCAGCACCTTGTTGGTTTTCAGGTTCTTGATTATGAGCTCATCGGTGCGCACCAGGTCTTCTTTCTGGCTCATGGTATAATCTACGCCAGCTTCCGTACCCTGATTGGATGACGTGAGTTTTACGTCCATGCCAATGACGCGGTTAGGCTCGATGCCTATGCTCTCAACCAGCGCACGGCAGATGAAGCGGTCGGAGCCACTAACCACGTAATAGGTAAAGCCGTTGTCTTTCAGATAGTCGAACACCTCCAGCATGGGTTTGTAGAAACTCTGACCATAGGTCATTCCGCTAAAGCCGTTGGCAGGCTGTTGGGCGTAGGACTTGACGTAGTTGTCGAACTCGGCTAGTGTCATGCCTGAGTAAGCTTTAGCAGCGGCGTAAGCGTGCTTCATGTCAAAGTGGTCGGGCAGTTTTGTGCCTTTGCGCACAAAGTCGCGTATATCCTGCGCCGTCTCCTTCACGTCTTCCGGAGCCATGTCCTTATACGCAGGATCGTCAAGCACACGATACTCCAGCAGGTTATACTCGAAATACGTCGGGTATAGCTCGCCTACGAAAGTACCGTCCATGTCGAACGTGGCGATACGGTCTTCCTCCATGATAAAGTTCGGGCTGTTCGGGTTGGTTACGTCCTTCACGTAATTTTGTAGGGCTGTCAATGCCTCGCACTGATTCCACAACGTAAAGTACACCTTTGATGAAGGTGGTACATCGCTTTTCTCTTCTTTGCTGCATGCTGTGAATACACTTATGCTGCAAATGATGGTGGCGAAAAGCATTAGTCTAAATGTAACTTTTCTCATATGTCTTCTGTCTTTGGGTTAATATTATCGTATTTAGGTTTCCGCTGCAAACATACGAATAATTTGTGGAAAAACCAAATTTTAAGCCAAAAAAGGCGTTGCTCGCGATGAGTATAACCTATCACCACTCGTAAGAGAAACGAATGTCTTTATCATAAAAGAATATATTTTTCATAACTTTATACAATCACATTCTCCGCCCTCTAAATGATTATTATGAAGGATCATGGGGTCGGAGAAATACATATTGAATAATAGAGTTGGTAAATTATCTTTCACTTTTCTTAATCCTTGCCCTCATGCTTCTCACTGATACACGTTTCACGGCGAGGATAGCGGCGATGGTTTCATCATCGAAGTGCAGGTCGTCCTGCATGATGAGGAAGACGTACTGGGCGGTGGAGAGTCCGTTGTATTTTCGCTCCCACTCCTGCCAGCGCTTCGGGCGCAGTTGGGCGAAGTAGTCCACTAAGCACTGCTGTTCCTTGGCCGTAACCTCGGCGATGCACTGGCGCTGTTGTAACTGGCTGAACATCTGTGTGCCGATCAGCAATGTTCCCGATATGCGCTCCATGCGGTTTTCCAGTTCCTTTTTCATCCGTTCCATTTCGTGCCCGTTCTCAGCTCCGCTCTTTTCTAGTTGTTCAATATTCGTGCGTAGTTCGCTGATACGTCTAGTATCTTCGTCCATTCGGAAACTTAACTTGCGTACCTTCCTGCGATGCCACCACATACCGGTTCCGATGGCGAGAACAGTCACCACAATCAGGGCGATAATCAGTCTCTGCATCCAAGTCATACGACCGTAAAAGTCCTTGCTATGCTGTATCTCGTCAAACTTTTGTTGCCAGTCAACCATCTGCATAGCCTGAATGGTGTATTTCATATCGTCATACTCACCTATCATCATCCTTGTTTCTGAAGCCTGCTCTTGATTGCCCGTCAATTCATATAGTTCGGACAGAAGTACTAGACATTTTCTGCGAGTCCTCTGGTCACTATCTTCAAGACCCATCTTTGCCAGTTGGATAGCCTTCTCATATTCTCCTTGGGCCTTTCTTATGTAAGCCGGTATCAGATACCATGTGGTGTGGGTGGCGTGGGTGCCGTCCAATTGTTTCCATTCTTGCAAGTATTCTTCTGCCTTGATGGCTTCACCCTTCTCCGCATATAACTCTGAAACTAAACTATAGATATCTGACAACATGGACATGTTTGCATGTTTCTCCATCTCAACACCTTTCATAATATAGGTAAAAGCACTGTCCAACTGATCCATGTCAGCATGAGCGGTTGCACACATGAGCAGGCTTTTTACCATCATCGTACTGTCATGGAGTTCGATGCTACTGTCCAGCAACTTATGCGAATACTTCAGAATAGATGGCTGATTCCTGAAATAGTAGTTGACGTGAGCCAACAGTTGATAGACTTGGCTTTTCAATTCTTCGTCATCATTCTTCTCCGAGATGTACTCTGCCACCTTGAAATCCTTGACGGCATCAATAATATTACCAAATCGGTACATTCTTACAATTCCACGGTATAAATAGGCTCGACTGCGGAGCCAGTCGTCGCCATAACGATTGTAGTAGGAAATACTGGCAGATATAAGTGAGTCATTTTCTAGCTTTCTATGAGTCTTATAGGCCACAATTGTTTTCAGCAGCCCGTATTCAGCCTTGCCGCTTTCCGTCAGATAGTGAGTATTTACCTTAGCCAAAATGACTCTTGCCTCCTCAGGTTTATTAATCTTTTTCCAGACTTGTCCAAACTGAGGAGGGTGTTGTTCGGCGCAACCTATTATGATGGCCATGACTGCCAGTATGATGAATAGTTTCTTCATATCGATTGCAATTTGCCTGCAAAATTACGGCTATTTCATCATACTAGCAAGTATTTTTCATGGTTTTTGTCTTCTCTGCCCGTTCCTCTCAGCCACTTTTTTCTTTGTTTGTTTTTATTTATCTTGTTTATTATCAATCAATTATCTTCAAAAAGCATGCAACACACCCTATGGCAATTTCCCCCTCAAAACCTTGTGCAGTTCACTGATTCATCCTAACTTTGCCATCGGATTCAGTCAAACTAAAAACAAAATGATTATGAGAAAGAAGAGTTTTTTGACGATGATGCTCGTCCTCGTCGCAATGACGGGGCTGGCACAAACAAAGACAGCAACTGTCACTGGTTATTCACCCGCACTGAAAGACGGCACGTTGGTGCTGGCTGGTACAGGAACTATAGGAAACGTCGTTGATACCGTCCAATCTGGGCGTTTTGCCTTCACCCTACCCGTAGAGGAACTCACCGAAGGTTTTCTCGGTTTTATAGGCGATGGTTGTCCCAATTTCAATTTAACTCTCTTCCTGCGTCCCGGTGTGACTGTGAAATTGACGGGCAATGACTGCTTCTACCCTTTATGGAATGTGGAAAGCCCTTTGCCCGAACAGCAGACTCAGAGCCGTATAACAGAGCATTGCCGCGACGTGGTAACGGAATTAATGCAGATGGACTTGGCTCATGCGCCTTGGGCGGATAGAGAAGTCGTCGAAATGAAGTATATGAAGCAACAAATGGATATTCTGCCCTCACTGCCTGTTGATGCAGCGACCATTCGTGCGCTATGGGGCATATCTATGACGGCAAAGAACACTAAAGACTTCCCGCACATGGAGCAGTTGAAGAGACTGGAAAAGACAATTGCTGCACGGGCACCTAAAGAATTTGAAGAGAAGTTGGCAGAGATTCACAACTATGTCTATCCACCACGACTCTTGCAGGTGGGTGATGAAGCTGTTGATGCCGAACTCTTTGATATGCAAGGACAGAAACACCATTTGTTTGAAGCCTTTTCCAATGGCAAATATGTATTGCTCGACTTCTGGGGCATTGGCTGTGGTCCTTGCATGATGTCAGAGCCAGAGATGAGAGAGGTCTACGAGAAAATGAAGGACAAATTGGAAATCGTCGCTATCAATCAGAACAAACTCTCTGAGTGGCAGAAGCATGAATTCAGTAAGCGCATCGTTGGGAAGAACTGGAACAACGCCATGAAGGACATTAGTAGCCGATACTGTGATGTGGGTGCCATCCCTTATTATGTAATGATTTCGCCTGATAAGCGCATCGTCTGGAAGGCAGTGGGCTATCAGTCTGGATATT